>Ga0116204_1001977_pt1 | contig 11345 bp, 9 predicted proteins | sample LakKivwa52mmetaG_FD_94481 | JGI IMG/M metagenome (GOLD analysis project Ga0116204, IMG submission 94481) | Anoxic lake water microbial communities from Lake Kivu, Rwanda to study Microbial Dark Matter (Phase II) - Lake Kivu water 52m metaG | ecosystem: Environmental > Aquatic > Freshwater > Lake ... | reverse complement strand
TTCACGCAAGTTTTTGGTGAGCTAACCTTAAAATTTGCTGAGCAGATGAAGGCCAACACTCCACCATCAGATGATTTGGTGCAAACCCTTGTCAAAGAGCATTATGAGTTTTGCCTGCAGTTTTGGAAGCCGACTAAAGAGGCTTATAAATCACTTGCCATGAGTTACATACTTCCGTCGCCATATCGAGACTCTTACGAGGAGGTAGCTAAAGGGTTGGGTAAGTATCATTATGAGGCAATTTGTATTTGGGCAGATAAAAACCTTTAAAAGTGAGTCAAAACCTACCCAACTTTGCGAGCGGTTGGCTGCGCTTGGAATTTATTACAGAGTATTGAAAGCCTTAGTCACATAAAGTTGTTTTTCTTTAAATACAATTGAGGCATGAGTATTGCTATAGATCGATTGCTAGCTCATATGAAATGGGCAAATAGATTAACTATTGAACACCTTCAGTCACTCTCCGACGAAGCTCTTAAATCTTTCGCAATTAATTCTGATTGGTTTGTTGGCGAAATCATGCATCATATTGTTGATTCTGCAGATTACTATGCGTATCGGATAACCGGTAAACGCTGCGATGTGTCAGGGGAAAAGATTCAAGAACTAGAGAGCATTAAGGATTTGGAATTTTTAAAGACACAAGCTGAAGTTATTGATTCAGCTCTCCAAGAGTGTGCCAAGTTGGATGATATTCAAATGGAGTTTGAGAATTACGCAGGCAAACTTGTTAAGCGATGGCGCTCAACCATTTTGTCCCAAGCAATTCACCATGCAACAGAGCACCGAGCTCAAATCGCATCAGCACTTGAAGCTAAAGGATTTACCCCAGTTGATTTAGATGAGTTAGATCTATGGGCATTTGAGATTGAAAAAAATTAATTTAAATTATCCCTACTTTAAAAGCCATCTCTTTCGCTCTGATTTTGGCAACTGCTCAATTGAGTATCGCAACATTGTTCTAGGCATCTGGTGAACATGCTGTTTTAGAAAACCACGAAGTTCTGCTTGATCTCTCTTTCCAACCTCTCGCAACATCCAACCTGAAGCTTTGTGGATGAGATCATGAGGATGAGGTAAAAATTCTTTGGCCAAAATTAATGTTGGCTTATAAATACCTGCTCTGATTAATGCAAAGGTTAAGATTATTGCAACTCTTTGAACCCATAAATCTTTATTTTTTGCTAACTTCATCAATGTTTTTACCTGACCAGGTTGATTGATGAGGTACTCACCCAGATATGGCGCTGTGGCATCAACTAGATCCCAGTTATTTACTACCCCGCCACCTTTAACCATGGAAATATATGTGTCATACAGCCGCTTGCACACTTTTTGATCTTTAGCTGCTCTAAATTGATTAACTAGGATTGCAAGGGCTACAAATCTAATCTCATGAAATGGGCTAGTTGATAATCTTTTGATTTCAGAGAGTGGTAACTCTTTAAACTCTTTGGCAACTTGGCGAGAGCGGGGAACTGTGATCCCTAGAAACTTATCGCCAGCCCCATATCCACCTGGTTGGGTTTGGTAAAAACCTTGTTGAGCAGTTGCCAGCTTATTATTTGCTAACGCTCGCATCTTTCCAGTGACGATCGCCGCAGAACTCATAAGCTAGATGGTGCACTATCAATTCTTGATTAAAAGTATCTAATTAAAATATATGGGGCAACCATAAGTGCACTAACTAGAGTCACTGGAATACCGTATTTTGCAAACTGCCAAAATGAGATCTTAATTCCTGCTTTATGAGCTAAACCAATCGCAACCACATTTGCGCTGGCACCAATGATTGTGGAATTTCCGCCAAAATCGGCGCCGAATGCCAATGACCACCATAAAACATCCCCATGTTGTGATGGGATTCCAGCAGAAAGCTCAGTTACAACCGGTGACATACTTGCAACATATGGGATGTTATCTACTATTCCAGAAAGTATTGTCGAGACAAATAACAGCATCATGGCCGCAAGGGATGCTTGATCTCCTACTTGACCCTTTAGAAAATCAGCAAACTCTCCCAACGCACCAGTCTTGACAAGTGCGCCAACCATTATGAATAAGCCTGCAAAAAATACCAAGGTTGCCCATTCAACATCCATTGCATAATCTTTAGGTTTTAATTTACTGATTCCCACTAGTACACCTGCACCAAGCATGGCAACAATTGATGGCTCTAGATGAAGTGCAGTATGCAGCACAAATGCGATCATTACTGCGCCAAGAACAAATAAGCTCTTCTTCAATAAAACTTTGTCTTTTAAGTAGGAATTCTCATCAAGTTTATCTATTCGAGCTCTATCTGCTGCAGTGTTAACCAACTCTTTACGGAACATGAAAACCAACATAGGCGTTATAACCATCATTACCACTATTACCCAAGGAGCCATATGAACTAAGAAGTCATTAAAGGAGAGATTTGCACGACTAGCAATTATGATATTTGGTGGATCTCCAACCAATGTTGCCGCGCCGCCAATATTTGATGCAAAAACTTGGGACAAAATAAATGGAACCGATGAGACATTAAGTTGCTTACACACTACCAGAGTCATAGGAACGGCAAGCAAAATGGTTGTTACGTTATCCAAAATTGCACTTGCAACTGCGGTTAAAATAATTAAAAAAACTAACGCCCGTTTTGGCTCACCATTTGCTTTTTTTATTGCCTTTATAGCCAAATACTCAAACAAACCAGTTTTATGAATGACTCCAACAATGATCATCATGCCTAAAAGCAAAAAGATTACATTCCAGTCAATCCCAGTATCGTGATTATAAAAAATCGCATCGGCATCTGTCGCACCAATAACAATCATCGCAGCGCCGCCGCCTAGGGCTACCGCCACTCGATTTATTTTTTCAGTGGCAATTAAAATATAGGCAAATAAGAAAACCAAGACCGCTAGCTGCATCTGCATGCATGCACTCTACACCACTAACATTTTTTGATAAGAAGCATTTATATGGTTTTGATTAATTCTCGGTATTTTCTCAATTTTTTATCGCTGCATTGGAATTTAGCATTTCAATATCAAGCCCACCGTTAAATCAGGCATGAAACCATCTCAAAACAAGATTGTTATACCAGCGTTAATGATTGCAGTATTGATCCACTTTTTGAATTGTAAGAGAAACATAGATCGTAAGCTCACCACAAAAAATGCTTTATTAGTTGTTAATTTTTCGTCCTGCCCCATCAAAAAGGTAGGGTTATGGGGTGAGTAAAGCCTTTAACCGATTATGGTCTGCTAGCTTAGTTTCAAATCTAGCAGATGGTGTGCTGCTAGCTGCTGCTCCACTCTTGGCTATCACTTTAACTGACAACACGGTATTGATCTCATTGTTAGGTGCGATGGTGATGTTGCCATGGCTGTTATTTGCCATTCCAATTGGCACATTAGTAGATAGATTAGATCGAAGATATATTTTAGCTGGTGTAAATTTTCTAAGAAGTGGCATCGTAGGCCTTCTTGCCTTCACAATAGCAGCTGATTTAGTAAATATTTATCTGTTGATATTGGCAGCATTCATTATAGGAACCTGTGAGGTGGCAACAGATACCACCGCAGCCTCTTTGATTCCTCAGATTTTGGAGGAGAAGCAATTTGAGAAAGCCAACTCTAGATTGCAAATTTCCGAGACGGTGGTACAGGGCTTTATTGGCGCACCATTAAGCGGTTTTCTATACGCACTTGCAATCTATATCCCATTTTTCTTCAACAGCGTTGGGTACATAGTTGCTGCATTTTTGGCATTTTCTATGCCGATTAATTTTCTGCAGGATGTTAGAAATGAGAAAAAAGAGGCAGAAAAACCGCATTTTTTCGCTGATATGAGATTTGGTATCTCATACCTGTTTAACCACAAATTACTCAGGCGCTTGGTTTTAACTACCTCACTGATTGGCGTCTGCTACTCCATGGCAACTGCCACAATTGTGCTCTTTATGGTGCGCGAGCTTGATCTTCCTGAGCCATTATTTGGCCTGGCTTTAACTATTCAAGGAGTTGGCGGATTAGTTGGCGCAGTTGTTGCTCCGCATGCTTCAAAGAGATTTGGTAGAGATCGAGTTATGAGCTTTGCTATTTTTATGAGCTCCTTTCTCTTACTGATCCAAGGCTTTTCACCAAATATTTATCTATTTGTTGGGCTGACAGCAATTGGGGCATTTACCATCTCACAATGGAACATATTGTTGATGTCTACCTATCAAAGTGTGATTCCAAATGAGATCTATGGACGAATTCATGGCACCAGACGTACCTTGGTTTGGGGGATGATGCCAATAGGATCTGTATTAGGTGGTGTACTTGCGACAATTACCTTGCGAACCCCACTTTATGTAGGCGGCTTTATCTCAACAGCTATTGCGATCTACTCACTTAAATTTTTCCTCAACCTGGGTAATGCCCCAACTGTTTCCAAGAGTTAACCCATAAAACAAAGTAGGCTCACCTGGTGTTTAAAAAGCGCAAAAAAAGCACCACCAAGCCATTAGGTAAGAATTACTGGCGGCTTTGGTTTGCCCATGGTGTAAGTAATTTGGGAGATGGCATCTCCCAGGTGGCATACCCATGGTTAGCCTCTGCGGTAACAAGATCACCACTTTTAATCGCCTCAGTTGCTGTAGCTAGCCGGCTGCCTTGGTTGGTCTTTACCCTGCCAGCAGGAGTAATTACCGATCGCTTTGATCGCAGGAAGATAATCATTGCCATGGACATCACTAGAGCCGCCCTTGCCTTACTTGTTGCGGTGGCGGTAACTGTTGAGGTAGATAATCTTCCTGCCTTAGATACTGTGGCAAGTGGAGCTGCCCTGCCGACAAACTGGTTTTTATATACCGTGCTTATTGTGACCGCTCTACTGTTTGGTTGCGCAGAGGTATTACGAGATAACTCAGCGCAAACCTTGATGCCTGATGTAGTTGATGCAGATCAACTTGAGAGCGCCAATGGCAAAATTTGGTCGGTTGAGTTTGTAACCAACAGTTTTATTGGGCCACCGTTAGGTAGTTTTTTGATTAGTATTTTTGTTTTTTTACCATTTTACTTTGATGCAGCTACCTTTTTTGTCTCAGCTGCCTTGATTGCAACCTTGGCAACAGTTGCCCGCCCTATAAAGGATAAGCCAGCGAAAAAAGATCTTAACTTTAGAGCTGAGATAAAAGAGGGCTTTACCTGGCTTTGGAAGCATGAGTTACTTCGCCCAATGGCAATTATCCTGGGAAGCTTAAATGCTTTAGGTGCAATTACCGCTGCCACTTTTATTTTGTTTGCGCAAGAAATTTTAAATACTTCTGTATTTGTCTTTGCAATCTTAGGAACCGCAGGTGCTATTGGTGGAACCATAGGTGGTGTTTTAGGTCCAAAGATTTCAGCAAAGTTAGGAAGTGGACCATCCCTTTATCTGACCTTGCTGACCGCACCATTGATCAGTTTGATAATTGGTTTAAGCTCTTCCTGGCAACTATTTTGGGCACTTTCTGTAATTGGAACCTGCTTTGCAGTGCTTTGGAATGTGATAACAGTTTCGTTACGTCAATCCATTATCCCAAGCCATTTATTAGGAAGAGTAAATAGTGTCTACCGCTTTTTCGCATGGGGCAGTTTGCCAATTGGCACCTTAATTGGCGGGGCATTGGTTGATCTTGTGGAATTAGGCGCAGATCGCCAGTTTGCCCTGCGTCTGCCATATCTTTTGGTGGCAGCAGCTGGCTTAATCCTTTTTTTCTTTGCCGCTCCCAGATTAACCACAGCAAAGATTGAATCAGCCCGCACGGCTGCCAAGTAACCCTCACCCCTTGGTGGGGTTGTGGATAGGCCGATTTGTAGGGCAGAATTACGATCAATTCAAGTGATTTGGTGTGGGATTAGTCGACTTCTCATTCCAGATTCTCTTGACCTAAACCTAGGAGAGTAAATGAAATTAAATCGCTTATCTAAGGTAGCGCTCGTTGCTACTGCGGCGGCGGGCCTAGTTGCTGGTGCTTTGGTACCAGCTAACGCAGCAACCCGTTCCACAGTTGTAATCGTTACCAGCAACGCGTTGACTGGTTTAAATCCATCAGTTTCATCGATGAATTTAACCATCAACACCGATGTAAATTATCTACAAAGTTTTGGATTTTACTGGTATGACGCATCTCCAAAACTTGTAAAAAATCCAACCTTTGGAAATTATAAAGTTATCAGTAAGAATCCATTTAGGGTTCGCTATACAGTAAATCCAGGCAAAATCTGGTCAGATGGCACACCAATCACCGCAGTTGATCTATTACTTTCACACGTTCTTAGTTCAAGCTCATACTCACTTGGTGCAGGCTTAGGTGATCCAAAGAATGAGGATACTAAACCTGGTTTCAACTCAGGTGGTTATGGTGGAGTTTATGACACCCACGCTGTTTATCTGCCAGTCTTATCTGCAGATAAGATGTCGCTAACAATTGAGTACGATTCAGCGATTCCAGATTGGGAGATCAACGCCCCTGGACCATCTCCAGTACACGCTCTTGTTCAGATGGCAGAAGGAAAGAAGTCTGCACAAAGTGCTGCAGCAAACCTAGCTGCAAAGGCAAAGTTTGAGAAAGCCTTCTACTCATATGACAAGAAGTTAATGACCGCCATGGGTAAGGTGTGGTCAAATGATTACAACATTAACAAAGTTGATGCCCAAACCAATCCATTACTTTTGGTAGGCAATGGTGCTTTTATACTTAAAGAGGTTGTTCCAAATGGCACAATTACTTTGGTAGAAAACCCAAGACACAAGACCAATCCTTCTGGTCCAAAAACCAGTGGAATTAAGAACATTCAGTTCAGAATCATCGATAACGCAACTGCAGCATCACAGGCGTTGCGAAACCAGGAGATTGATATCTACGCTGGGCAACCAACTGCTGACTCCGTGGCGTTGTTGAAAGCAATTCCAACTGCCAAGGTTGTTGGTGGAAGCAGCTCATTCTTCGAGCACATTGACTTAAGAGTCGATAAGGCACAAGGATCAACAGTTGAATACACCGGTCCATTTGCTGGAGATAGCCAAAAGGCTAAGGATTTGCGAACAGCATTCCTTTTGATGTATCCAAGAGATGAAATAGTTGAGAAGGTCTTCAAACCGCTCAATCCTGGTTCAATCCGATTGGATTCACCTCTAGTGTTTCCAAGCGAGCCAGGGTTTAAAGAGATTATCGCAGCAAGTGGCGTCTCTAAATTCACCGAAGGTACACAGGCAAGCCGTGAAGCCGCAGCTCTTGCATTAGTGCGTAAGCACTCAGCAACTGATGTGAAGGTTAACCTTCTTTGGGGAAATCCAAACAACACTCGACGAGCTGACATTATGGTGTTGGTCCGAGCAGCTGGAAAACGCGCTGGATTTGATATTCCAGCTCCAGGCGTACAGGGTTGGTCAAGATTCCTCGCTGATAGTGCATATGATGCGCAGCACTTTGCATTTGGCAAGGGAGCCCTTGATCAAAAAGGTATGGCCGCTCTCTACTGCACAGTTTGTGAATCAAACTACCTTGGAAACTCAAATGCCAAGATTGATGCAGCAGAAAAGAAGCTAGGCGCGACTCTGTTGACTCCAAAGCAGAAATTGGAACAGTACATAATTATTGAAAAAGAGTTAATGGCTAATTCTGTAACTCTTCCAATTGTTCAATTCCCTGAGTTAGTTGGCGTAAATGGCAAGCTCCAAAATATTAAGCCAGGACCGCTAGCACCACAGATAGTTCACAACTACTGGGAGTGGAAATACACTAATTAAGACCACAGGTCTTAATAAATGATTACTTAGCAATAAGTAGTTATAAGAAGTAAATTGAGTGGCGTTCAAAGAGATTTGAACGCCACTCAATATATTCATTGATATTCATTGTCTTAGCTACTAGAAGGTTAGAGTAAATGCTTGCGTATGTAGCACGTCGTCTAGGCGCTTTAGTAATGATTTTATTTGGCTCAAGTTTTATCATCTACAATCTGACGGCTTTCTCCGCAGATCCTTTAGAAGAGCTGCGTACAAGTACTGCACCAAACCGGGAGCAGTTAATCATAAATTTAACTCGTGAGTTACGTTTAGATTTACCTCCTCCCGTTAGATACTTCATTTGGCTTCGAGGCGTCCTAGGTATTTTTGTGGGTAAGGCTGATTTTGGACAAACCAGAGATACTCAACCGGTGATCTCAGAGATAGCTCTCGCTCTTCCAATCACCGTTAGACTGATTTTTGTATCAACAATTGTTGCCATCATTTTAGGAATTGGATTGGGAATTACCTCAGCCCTTCGCCAATACTCAAGATTTGATTACGCCATGACATTTTTTGCATTTTTGCTTTACTCATTACCAATTTTCTGGGTAGCCGTTTTGCTAAAGCAATTTTTGGCAATTGACTTTAATGATTTCCTGGTTTCGGCTCAAATTTCACTTCCTACAATAATTTTTGCCAGTATTGTGGTGGGATTTTTCTGGGCTGCAATTTTTAGTGGAACGAGAAAAAGAGTTTTTCTGACATTTAGCGGAGCATTTTTAGTAAATGCGATTTTTCTATCTATATTAAGCGCTGCTAAATGGTTTCAAAATCCAACGCTTGGTCCTTTTTTAATTTTGATTGCCGCAATTGGTATCGCTTTCGGAGTTACCTATCTTTCGGTCGGGCTTGAGAATAAATCTGTGGTAAAGAGTGCTTTGTTTTGTGCTGCCTTTGCGTCCATCATCTATTTCCCAGCACAGGTTCTGCTCGATTGGAACCGTCCTAGAGTAGGCATAATACTTTTGTTTGTTGCTTTAGTTGGAATTGCTCTAATGGGATCAATTTTGTTTAATCAAATTGACAGAGGACCAATTATTCGCACCAACGTTATTACGGTAACAATTATTGGTTTACTAATAGTTGTTGACAAGTTAATGCAGGCTTGGCGACCTTATATCCAAAGTGATGATATTAATTATCGACCAATTTCTACTTTTGGGCAGAGTACATCTTGGTTGAATGAAGTACCATTTTGGGTTAGATTCCTAGATATTGTTCTGCACATGATTCTTCCAACTATTGCACTAACTCTGATTTCATTTGCAGGTTATATTAGATTCTCGCGCGGAACTTTACTTGAGGTATTAAATCAAGATTATATTCGAACTGCTAGAGCAAAGGGTCTAAATGAGCGAACAGTAATCATGCGTCATGCTTTCAGAAATACCATGATTCCTCTCACCACCATTATGGTTACAGATATTGCAGCAATTGTAGGTGGTGCAATTATTACTGAACAAGTTTTTGGATGGTATGGAATGGGAACTTTGTTCAACAAAGCAATAACATCATTTGATTTGAACCTACTTATGGGAGTAATTATTTTTCTATCAACTCTAGCAATCTTAGCAAATTTGATAGCTGATCTTCTCTACTCAGTGCTTGATCCTCGCATCAGAGTTGGAGCTGGAAAATAATGGCGCGTAAAACTAATAAGAGTTCAAATGAAACAGATGTAGTCCTTGAAAGTAATGAGAACGCTATTTTTAATAAGGAGACTGAAGGGTTAAGTCAGAGTCAAATTATTATAAAGAGGTTTGTTCGCCACCGTGCTGCCATGGTGGCATTGTTTTTCTTCACTACCTTGGTGGTACTCGTGTACACAGCTCTTGATTGGCGGATTGGAGATCCACGCAACCCTAGGTTCACTATCCCAGGCTGGTGGCGTTATGGTTTTGAAGATATGCCAGATTTGTTATCTGAGGGTTGTTCAGAAGGAACACTTGGTTGCCCAACTATTGATTTTGTCCCATTTGTGGATGGTGACGGAGTCCAGTTAGGTCAGCACCCCTTTGGGCAAGATAATGTTGGTAGAGATTATTTTGCGTTGGTAATGCGTGGTGCGCAACGCTCAATATTGGTTATGTTCATAATCGGGTTGATTGCAACCACAATAGGAACAATCGTTGGATCATTAGCAGGCTTTTTTCGAGGATGGACTGATGCGTTATTAATGCGCTTGGTTGATTTCATCATCACAATCCCAGTGATCATTATCGGCTCTGTAATTGGATTTTATTTCGGAAATAAAGGAGCTGCATTTCTTGGTTTACTGTTGGGGTTGTTTTCTTGGACTGGACTATCTCGGTTAGTGCGAGGAGAGTTTTTATCTCTTCGAGAGCGGGAGTTTGTTGATGCTGCGCGAGTTGCTGGTGCCACAACCAGGAGAATTATCTTTAAGCATATTTTGCCAAATGCTATAGGAGTAATAATTGTTTCAGTTACATTGTTGATGTCAGGTGCTATTTTGCTTGAAACCGCACTTAGCTTCCTAGGCTTTGGCGTTACTTCTCCCGATGTTTCATTAGGACTTTTGATCTCAAATTACCAAGATGCTTTTACAACCAGACCTTGGTTATTTTGGTATCCGGGTATTTTTATCATCGCTATTGCGCTTTGTGTGAATTTTATCGGAGATGGCTTACGTGATGCATTTGATCCACGCCAAAGGCGTAGACTCACTAAAAAAGATAAAGAGAATGCTCGTGAGATAAATTCTCGAGATCAGGTTGCTTAATTATGAATAATCGAAAACAGAGTACCAGCAAGCAAAAGTGTCAGATCCATAAAAAGCGCCTTCTTATTAAATTCATATTGATATTTAACAAACTTAGGTTGGTTAATCCTTTTAAACTCAATCAATCTTTGATTGGCTATCACCGAGGCAACTCCAGAGTGAGATCTTGGGCTTTGACTAGTTTGAATACTGCCTGCTCCTTGAATATTCAAACCGCGCAACTCACTTTGATGAATCGATCTGCTGTGATATCTGCCTGGTGCAGGGGCGGCAAAAGCATGGATTTTTCGATTTCCAACACCTTCGCCAATGGTTCTAATCGACATGGTGTAGCGAGTGTCGATTTGATCAACATCTTGCCAACCAATCAAATGGCGGGTAAAGGGATTTACAATCTCAACTCCTTCATCAAAGAAAACAACCTTGGGATGAATAAAGATTTGATAGCCGATGAGACAAATCAAAGCTCCCCAGATACTGGAAGTGATCAATCCAAAGTTAAATCCATAATCAATAACTTGCAGATAGAGCATCGTGGCCACTATCCAAAAGGTCATACTCGCAAAAATGTAACCACTTTTAGGTCGAAAGATGTTGGGATTGTTCACCCACGCATCTTCTCACGCTTACAAGAAAAGCAGGTAGCGTAAATGTCCGAGCCAGTATTACAAGTTCGCGACTTCACAGTTGAGTTTTGGGTTGATGGCTCCTGGTATCCAGCTGCAGTAAACATGAATTTTGATCTGCAGGCAGGTAAAACCTTGGCCATTGTTGGTGAATCTGGTTCAGGCAAATC
>Ga0116204_1001976_pt1 | contig 11348 bp, 4 predicted proteins | sample LakKivwa52mmetaG_FD_94481 | JGI IMG/M metagenome (GOLD analysis project Ga0116204, IMG submission 94481) | Anoxic lake water microbial communities from Lake Kivu, Rwanda to study Microbial Dark Matter (Phase II) - Lake Kivu water 52m metaG | ecosystem: Environmental > Aquatic > Freshwater > Lake ... | reverse complement strand
GGATTGACATTATCACCCATTCTTGCTGCAGCAAGTGCTCCTTTTTTATGATAATTTCCGGCAACAAACTCAGCAGGAATTGTATAACCTGGTCCACTTTGCCCAAGCATCTGGCCGCTCGCTGCATTTTTACTGTCCGGATCTCCGCCCTGAATCATAAAGTTGTTTATCACTCTGTGAAATAAAGTGCCGTTATAATATCCTTCCGAAACCAATTTAATGAAATTATCCCGATGAAGGGGAGTATTGTCATATAATTTCACCTGAATTATTCCGTAACTTGTTGAAATTTCAACAATTGTTTCTTTGTTCTGAGCATGAGTCAAATTTGTCATAAGAAGTAGAGTTGTAAAAATGATGAAGTAGTATTTCATAATGATATGGTTATGTTTTTGCAAAATTACAATTTTTAGGACAATGCAGGATATAAAAATTGACAAATTCATGTCTGATTGTAACACATTTGAATTTTTTTTGTATAATTGCAAAAAAATAAATCTCAGAATCATGAAAAAAATAGTAATGTTTCTAATCGCAGGTTCCTTATTCGCTTCTATGCTCATATCCGGCTCATGCCAGAAAGACGAAGAAATCAAAGCAAAGATATCGGTGAAATATCTGGCTGATACCACACAGGTTGTCCCTTTTGCGAATGTACGTATTAGTAAGTATGACGTGAATGTCGAGGGAACATGTAATGTATTTGGTGTTTTTGAACATATTTTCAGAGATGAAATGATTCTTGATGTTCGCGCCTGGGAGCTTGACTCTCTTGGTGAAGAAGTGATGTACGGAGAAACTACAATTCGCTTACAAAAAGGTAAATTGATTACCAAGTCAGTTTATATTAATTAGTTCATTTTCAAAGTAAGATTCACCATTTTCCTCCTGCACCTCCGCCACCTGTTCGACCTCCACCCCAGGATCCGCCTCCAACGCCTCCGCCACTCCTGTTTCCTCCACTTCCGCTTCCTGATGAACTTCTTGTTTTCATGGGAATTGTATATGTTGTGTATGTTCTATTGTTACAGAATTTACATGTAAATTCTTTTTGTCCCTGTCCGGTGGAAGTATATGTAGCACTTCTTAACGTTTTGTTTGCTGTTTGTTTAACTGCTTTTGTGCCGCATGATCCGCATTTGGTGTATCTTCTGTCTCTTCGCCCCGGAAAAGGAACAGCAGTTGTATGTAGGTTGAGACAACCGAATACGACATAATCTATACTTCGGATTTTTTTTTCAAAGCGCTGTTTTTCTGTCAGTACCTTTCTTAAGATGTCATCTGCAACCCGTGTGCCTTTGGTTTGACAGACCGGGCAAATGATGCTGCCCCGTTTCAATGATTTCAACTGAAATTTATAGAAAATATAATACAGAAGAAATGGCAATGGAAAGAAAAATACTCTGACTCCCAAAGACTTATTGGATGAACGCAAGGTGAAATAGTTTTCAATACTGTCTTTTGTTCGTTTTTGGACATTTTGATGTATTATTATCTGAATAATGATTGAGAAAAGAAGTAAAAAAGCATATAATCCAACGAATGTGTTTGTGACAGGATTTGAAAAAAAGTTGTCGTAATACATTGTAAACGATGGAATGAGGGCAGATAGCATGTATAAAGAAATGAATTTTGTTGTGAAATTATTTCCCCAGATGAATATTTTTGGTTTTTCTTCAGGAATTATCTCAACATGAGATTCAGTAACAAAATTTGTATTGTAAATTTTTGAAAGTGCAGGTGTTGATTTCTTTTTTTTTCTCAGAAAAGAGAAAAATCCTATCAGGAAGAACAGACCCCAGACACTCCAAACCCCTATGATCCAGTTAGGCCACCATGATTCATAGTCCATATAATATGCTGCTGATTCAGATGCGTTTTCGGCAGAAACAATACGTTCAATATTTTCTGAAACTTCTATCAGACCTGTGTCATAATCTCCATCTCTGAAATTGGGGACAATAGATTGTTCTCCGATTTTTCTTAACAACGCATCTGTTAGCAACCCTTCAATTCCGTATCCACTGACAAACCTCCAGTCGTGAGTGTCCATCACAATGAGTAACAATAATCCGTTATCCTTTTTTTTCTGTCCCAATCCCCACTGAGTAAACAATTCAACGGCAAAATCATAGACTTCCCATTCGTAACTGATGTTTTTTAAAACAACTACTGCATATTGAATTCCACTTTTTTCTTCAATCCGACCGCAGATTGTATTTAACCCATCAATGGTTGATGCTTTCAGGAAGTGATCAGGGTCTGAAACATAATACGCGGCTGACTGCTTTTTGGGGTCAGGTATCTCAGAAGGATTTCTGGAGGCAAACAGTTGAGTTGATAAAAAGCATAAAAAAAATATCCTGACAATAAATAGTTGCTTCATAATGTTTATATTTGCGGTAAAATTAATTGTTTTTTATTTTCATCATAATTATTCAATATTAAATGCAGGTATTATGTCAAAAGAAATTTTAGCTCTGAAACCCGAAAATGTCTGGAAATACTTTTACGAAATTACTCAGGTGCCCAGACCATCAAAGAAAGAAGATAAGATCAGTGCATGGCTTGAAAATTTTGCCAAAGAACATGCGCTTGAATGTTTGAAGGACAGTACTGGTAATATTCTGATCAGAAAGCAGGCCGCTCCCGGTTATGAAAGTAAACCATGGATTGCACTTCAGAGTCACATGGATATGGTTTGTGAAAAGCACAGTCACGTGGTTAAGGATTTTTATAATGATCCCATTGATGTTATCATTGATGGTGACTGGGTAAAAGCTGATGGCACCACACTTGGCGCTGATGATGGGATTGGAATGGCAGTGCAGCTTGCATTACTCTCCGACAAAAGTATTCAACATGGACCGATAGAATGTTTGTTCACTGTGGATGAAGAAACAGGATTAACCGGTGCATTTGGACTGGAAGCAGGTTTTTTGAAAAGTAACACACTTTTAAATCTAGACTCAGAGGATGATGGAGAGTTTTTTATCGGATGTGCCGGTGGTAAAGATACAATAGGAAGGTTGAATCTTGAGATGAATCCTGTGCCAAATGGACAGAAGTTCTATAAGATTTCAGTATCAGGTTTAAAGGGTGGTCATTCAGGTGATGACATTGAAAAAGGATTGGGAAATGCAAATAAGGTTTTATGCCGGCTTTTATGGGAAATGCAGGACATTGCAGAACTTCGGATTGTCCACATTGACGGTGGAAATCTGAGAAATGCAATCCCCCGGGAGGCATTTGCTGAAGTTTGTGTTCCTGTCGGAAAATCAACCGTTCTGTTGAATCATGTTAAGGAGTATGATTCAATTATTAAAAAGGAATTTTTTGTAACAGATACCAATGTCAAGGTAAGTATTGAGGAATCAACATCTGCAATTTCAGTGTTTGCAATGCCGCTGCAGAAAGATTTGCTCAATCTTATCTATTCGCTTCCGCATGGAGTGATGGCATGGGCGCAGGATATTAAAGGTTTTGTTGAAACATCAACCAATCTGGCTTCCATTAAGATTGTGGGGGATAAGGTTGTGATTACCACAAGTCAGCGCAGTTCTGTTGAAACCGCAAAAACGAATATTTGCAATCATGTTGCTTCGGTATTTCAGCTTGCCGATGCCGACTACGAACATACAGACGGTTATCCGGGCTGGACGCCCAATCCCAAAAGTGAAATTCTGCAGATTGCAAAACAATGCTGGCAGAAGCTCTATGGCGAAGAACCTGTGGTGAGAGCAATTCATGCAGGTTTGGAGTGTGGTTTGTTTAGCGAAAAATATCCTGAAATGGATATGATTTCTTTTGGACCAACCCTCAGGGGCGTCCATAGTCCTGATGAACGCTTGTTGATATCCACTGTGCAAAAGTTCTGGGATTTCACACTTGCAGTGCTGAAGAGAGTTTAAATACTTTGCAACTGTTTACTATTTATAGAGATTGTTTATTTTTGAACTATTATCCTATAGCGTAGTAAAATTAAGTTAAAAAACAGTCAAAAGTAGTATCAAGGTGTTTATTATGCGCATTGTGTGTTGTCTGTCAGTTGCTGGATAAATACTACTCTTTATGTGCTTTGAGTGATCTGAGAGATACAAAATACTTCGAATTTTTTCTCAACTGAGATGTTTCATTTTAAATTATTTCGATAATTTGATTCTTTTTTTTAAGTTTCTATTGGTTTTTATGTATTTTTGAAATTGAAAACAGTGAATTAAGCGATTTTAATTATATACACATTATTTAAACATGAAAACAATTATGAAAACAACATGTATTGTATTAATTATTCTGGCATTGGCAGCCTGTCAGTCGAAAAATGAAAAGAGTAATGAATCAGCCGATGGCGGAAATGTTCTGAAGGCTGAGAATGAAGAATTTTCAGCGTATATTAACAATTTCAAACAAAAGAATTTGCCGCTGACGATTAAGGGTTGCATGGAAGACATCACCGGACTTGCCGAGTTTGACGGTGAAAAATATAAAACATTCAACGAGGATTTTTCATTCTCCTACGGTCAAATTCCAACCAATGGGGAGTATATTGCGCTGATTACACTGGGCGCTGCTGATTGCTTTTTGCCAATATTGACAACCTATAAGCTTAATGGCCAAATCATAGACAAAAAAACAATTGCAATTGGCTATTGCGGTATGGACTGTGGCTATTATTGCGAAGAGTTTATGTCAATATCCGATGACTACAAAATATATACATCTGACACAATCAGCACCTACAAATGTGATGATCAGGGAAACGAAATTCCGGGAACGTATGAATATTACCTCATTTTCAAAGAAGGCAAACTATTGGATGACGGCAAAATTCAATTGAGTGAAGAACAGAAAAAACCACTTGAAGGAAGGATTGAACATCCTTAAAAGCCAGATAATACTGATTAGAAAACAGCTTTTTCCTGCTCAGAGTGTTTGAATTCGCTTGCTCGGTTCGGATATGCATATTTTTTTACGGTAAAATCCATATCAGAAGTTTTCTGGTCCAGTAAACTAAAACTGATAACACTTTGATGTAATTATTGCAGACTTTACTGGGCCAGCGAAAATCTTACACTGATACCAGCATTCGTGTTATTGTTCGGATATTGTGACGAGATATAAGGCTTATTCATGATTCTGTCAAAGAACAAGCGGATTGTAAATCGTTCGTTGAGTTGATAATCAGCTGAAAAATTGATGGTAATAACGCGTTGTCCTGCACTGATTTGATCATATTGTTCGGTGACTTTCCGAAGAATGGTCTTATTATTACGGACTGAAAAGTCTAATTTTACATTCAGGTCGCTTCTGAAAGTACGGCTGTTACCTCCGGATCTTAAAGTAAACGCAAGTTCTCTGAATATATAACCGAACCCAATAACAAACTCATTGGATGTAATCTCAGTCAATTGATGATTGGACAGACCGAGAGAAAGATTTCTTGATTTTTTATATTCAATCCGGTTGGTCATACCCTGATTCCATTTGATGTCCAGATTGAGCAAAGGACTGAATTGCTCGTTTATGCTTACAATTCCGATTTCATACTGTGAAATATAATTTCCGGTTTGATCGCGCACCCATGTGAATCCGTCAAGTTCAGGATCCAGATAGTTGATGTTACTGTTGAACGTGCCGATACTGTATGTAGAACGGTATGAATGCATCAGTGTCACACTTTTGAAAAATTTTTCGAAAAGTTTAACTTTTGATAATCCATTGTAATTAATTCTCCAGTTTGGCAAAGGAATCTGAGGGAATATATTTTTGTAATTTTTGAAATCCTTGCCTGTATAAGCAGCAAGAAAAGCAGTAATGAGCACATCCTGAGAAGTTGAATTATAGCCCGAAGGATATAACGTGCCATTATCAAATTGATCTGCTTCATACGTGCCGTCCCAATGAGGATTCTGACCTGCAATAAATTGAGCAACCTGGGGTCTGAGTTCTTTGAATTTGGCAAAATTTGCATTAGAGAAATTCTCAGCATCTTTTACGAATGCAGTATTCCATGTGATGATTGAAATACTGAAATTTCCATTTTCAGTAGGAGTGAAGCTTCTGAACTCATCGTTGGAAGGATCCCAGCGATAATAATCCATTTTGTTCAAAGAATAGGTTCTTGTTCCTGACACTTCAATACGGAATGTATTGATAGGTTCTAGTGTAAATCTAACATTCAGATTGTCATTATATCTGGAGGCATGAGCAAGATTAAGCATGCTGTCTTTAGATAAAATACCCTGAGCTCCCAGCTGTCCTCTGATATCAGCCTGACTTCCGAAAATATATCCCAGTCCGGGTGCATTATTTGCCCAGTCCATGCCAAGCGTTGATGGTGAAGATTTAAAACCGGGCAACATATTTCCTTCGCTGATTGTATAGGAGGCCGTAACATTTTTCAGCGACATCAGAAGCTTCAAAGTGTTATCAAATATGAGTTTTGGGACATTTACCTTCACTTTTTCAGGTTCCACCTGCTCTGCACCCTCTTCATTGTTTTCGGTTTGAGGTCTTTGCTGAGGAGGTTTCTGAGGTTGGTTGATTGTTTTTAAGTACTTGATCTTATTGTAAAGATTCGTCATGTTGGCATTCACGTTTGCCGACATAGTTCTGTTGTTTTCAATTGTGTTGCCGAATGGATGGTCAGTATAAACGCCAAGTGAATCTTTGTATAGGGGAGAAGCCGTCCATTTGAAGTCGCCTGAATATTGAACTGTAACATTTACCCAGTTGAACAGAGGAATTTTATTTATTGGAAGATTGTAGTTGATGGAATAATTTTGGATGTATTGCGTCATTCTGCCGAAATCCATAATATTTGACCAGATTGAGTCTCTTTTGATTTTATAGTCAGGGTCATCTTTGCTGATTCTACCTGCTGGTTCATCAATACGAGCACTGGCATTTGCTGTAAAATCAAGTTTAAGCGACTGTGTGAGATCAAATTTGAGATTGTAAAAACGTGTCCAATTGAATGTCTTCATGTAATTTGGCTCAAGTAGAATGATCGCTTCTGTTTTGTTTCTCATCATTTGTTCCTGATATTGTCTGTCCATTTCGCTTCTGAAACTCAATGCTCTTGGAGTTAGATAGAAATTGAAATCTTTAATAATTGCCAGAGATTTGTATTTCGTTAAAAATTTGCTTTTATTAAATGGTCTGAAATTTTTCGGATTGTTCATAAAGGTATAACCTAACCCTAACCTGTATGTTTTCTTCAGGTTATATTCAATATCAATGTTGCGGTTGAATAATTCTGTGTAAGCATAAGAAATGTCAATGTTTTCAATATCATACAATCTTATTTTTCCTGCTCTTTCTCCGGTTCTGATCTTTGAAACATTCATAAAGTTAATGCTCTTTCTCCTCGTATAATCCTGAACCATACTATAAAGTGAATCACGTTCCTGTTTGGTGTCATATGCATCAATGTCATCTTTCAGAAGAATATCCGGATTCAGAGGGTTGTATTGAGGATTGCTGAATGATTCAGAAATATCATAATGCATAGGAATACGAATTCCTGATTTTTCGGGAAGAAATTTTCCAAGTTCAAGGTTGGTTGCAATATCGTAAGTTGAAATATTGTCAAGTTGACGTTCGTTGACTTTTTTCTCAATACTTCCGAATCCTGCAGTACTGTGTAAACCTGCAATACTGATATTTCCCAGATCGGCAAGATTAGCAGTAATTCTTGCAGTTGCAGCCCATCCACCGTTTTGATCAAAGTCAGTGAGGCGTAATTCATTGATCCATATCTCGGCGCATTTAGGTAAACCGTCATCCTGCAAAGTAAGAGAATTACGTTTCGGGTTTCTAACCCCTATCATAATGGTTTGTACATCGCTGAGATTTGGTGCTCCAATGACTGAAATTGTATTGAGACCATCATCATCACTATATCGTGTTGATAGTGTAATTGTTGAATTGGATTGTCCCATTTCGGCATTTCTCTTTTTCTTCAATTCAACGAATTTTTGAATTTCCAGATCAAGGAACAAATCTGATGGCCATATGGCTTCTCTATCAAAACCAACATTAGGGGCAACTGGATACAGAGGAATTTCATACTCATAATAATTTTCCGTAAAGTCTGTTCCCATTCGGATAAATAAAGTCAGATCACCTGAATTAAAAGAATATTCATCAGGATTTAACTCTTCAGCATGCACATACATTTTCAGACGTTTGTATCTGCGAAGGTCAAAATCAGTGGTTTTATATATTGCTCGTGCATCACCATCAACAAGATTACAAACTTTCATGGTTAGTGATTGCTCATTCATCCGTTGAAGATTCGTTGTGGCATAATTGACTTCACGTTCAATACCCGGTGGAAGAACGTAAGGAATTGGAGTACGGTTACCGTTTTCTTCAATATTTACAGCCGAAATTTCAAATGTTGTATTATTGTGTTCTTCATCAGGAATATATTCCCCAGGAGCTAATAGGCTATATTCATATCTTCTCCATTGACTTCTGACAAGGTCAAGGGTAGCAAACCTTAAAGTAACTTCTTCGTCGAAATCTTTTAAAAACATTCTCATAAAACGGATGGACTTGAAATCCTGAATGTTTCCAATCACCTGATCAGGGGATTTGACAGGGATTTTAAACTGATACCATCTGACAGTTTCAGTATTACCGTTTCTTAGTTTTGGCGAAGCATCAAAATAATCAGAAATATAATTCTGCCCGATCTCCATTTTATCGGGTTTTAATTCAATAATATACTGATAATATCTTTCAGTTGATGTCAGTGTATTGTCTCTGTTGATATCTTCAACATTGGGTAAGGTAGAAGAAGAAGTAGGATATTCTTCTTCAGATTGTTCAGAAGTTGGAGAGTTTGATTCGGCTCCGTTATGATATTTGTATCGTTCAAGAATGCTTGCTTCCTGTGCATCCAGATCGGCACCTCTGAAATATCTGAAATTATCTTTGGAAGGATCAGATAAAGCAAGAGCATAAGCAGCTGAACCTTGTCCATATAAAGTAGCAATAAGATTGATATATGAATCCTGAAAAAATAACAATTCATCATCATCACCCAAACCATCATAACCCACATCCTGATATTGTCTTGAAACGGGGTTATTGTCAAATGCATTGACAATAGCCTGAATTGTAGGAACGCGCCCCCATTGAGTCGTGTCAACATTTTCAACAACAGGTCCTGTAGGGAGACCGTTTTCGAAAGCTTTTCTGTTATCATGAAGTACATCTTCGGAAATATCGCCAAGGTTAAATACGAGATAACCACCAGAATGATTGGGATCGTAAATAAAAGGATCCATAAGCCAGAATTCAATGTATTCAACATTGGTTTCTTCAAAATCAGTAGTTTCGAGACTCCTCATCATACCGGCCCAACGTGTTTGTGGGTCAAGAAGTAGTCCATCAGCATTAACACCTGCAGAAATTGAAGTAGAAGAAACGTCATAATTGTATGGACCTTTCTCAGTTGGATAATAAGAGAGATTCAGAACCGGAATATTCAGCGGTAATCCCTGTGGATTCTCCTTATTTGGAAAAACTTCAGTTTCAAGTACTTCTCTGACAAAATGATTTGATAATTGCTCAACATCATCTTGAATATGCTGAGGGGTGAGATTATTATTTCTGAAAAATAAGGGATCAATAACATACCATGCAAGCAATGCTCTGTTAAAACCATATGCAAAAGTTGAATCGTTGTCAGCTTCAGGAAACCAGTTTGGTTGTCCCTTAGGCACACTGGCAATAAACCATCTTCCGATGTTCTTGATATCAATGGAAGACTTGCTTCCTTCGAAATCATCAATATACGCAGTTCCTTCAGAGCCGATAGCTCTTGAATGACCTGGGATAAGGTGTGCAAATTCTCCCTCAAAATTAATATTGGAAACCGCATTTGTAGAATAAAAGGGTAATAAGTCCAATGCTTTTGTAAGCAAAGGAAACTCAGTCTGATAAGAAACCTGAAATCCCCATATTGTGTTTGAAATTGGTTCATCCCCGAAATTTACCTTTGTTGTGAGTGGCCGCTCGGTGAGGTTCATTACTGTAAGACCAAGATTAAGATTTGGCAATAATTGATGGTCAATGTGTGTCCCGATAAGAGTTTTAGTTTGTATGCTGAACAATGCCTGATTTTCAAGAGAAATCTGAATAGGAGTACCAGAATTTAATACACCTTCGTTGATGATTTTTACACGACCCAGTGTATAATCAACAGTATAATCAACGTTTTCAGTTAATGGAATTCCACCTGCTGTAACTTTAACCGAGCCTTGAGGAACATTCATTGCATTCAGACTGATTTCACTGCCGGTAGCTGATTTGAAATATCCCTGAATAAGAAATCTGTTTTTGCCCGGATATTGTCTGGCTTCAGTTTTGGTCATGGTATATAGTGAATCAAAGCAATACTTATCAGCAAGAGCCGGATTATTAATTTGTGTCCTGAGATAAGCCCCGAAAGGTTCGGTTACCGGAAAAAAGATTCTTCCGTTTTGGCTTTGAATCGTTCCTCCTACGGTAGCAGCATTGTCAATAAAGTCAAAAATACCATCAGGTTCAGGGTCGCTAACGGTATTCAAATTATCTAAATTTAAAACTCTGATCAGAGGAATACCGTTAATATCACTTTCGGTTAGATATCCGACAGGAATACCTGTTTCATTTGTTTTGTATGTCACATGCAATTGAAAGTCTTCACTATTCACCTGATAGCCACCGATGGCATAGACGTTTTTCATCATCAGTGTCCAAAGGGGAATTTTGGTACTTGTTGCAGTGCTTTTAAGTAATTTGACAGCCAGGCACTGAGGTGCAGCAATTCCGTCTGTGGAAAACTCTCCAACCTGAAACACAGAATCCACTCCGATGACAGTGTATTGATAAGCGACAGCCAGAACCTGATCAGGATTCAGCATCGTATTAATGGAAATAAACCCGAGTTTACTGTTAAAAGTATATTCAGAAGGTTGTAATAATCTTGCATTTTCAACTTTTTCAAAATCATTACCGCTTGTCATTCCAAGTCCGCTGTTATTGATTGCACTGTTCACCTGATTCAGGTCTCTGATATTACTGACAGGTAACTGCATGAAAAGATTGTTTGAATTATTCTGAGGGTAATTGGCATAAGGAATAAGCATCGGAGTAATCGCAGGATTATATATGTTGTCTCCATGTTCACCGATATCAGTAAATGCAATTATATTTCTGTTTTCTGTTGTTGCCGGTCCAATATTCGTAACCCAAACTTCAATTTTTGTAATATTGACAGGCGAGTTCACAATTGGAAGATCTTTTAAATAATTATTGTAATTATCGTAAAAGAACTGAGAAATGAAAAAGTG
>Ga0116204_1001974_pt1 | contig 11350 bp, 7 predicted proteins | sample LakKivwa52mmetaG_FD_94481 | JGI IMG/M metagenome (GOLD analysis project Ga0116204, IMG submission 94481) | Anoxic lake water microbial communities from Lake Kivu, Rwanda to study Microbial Dark Matter (Phase II) - Lake Kivu water 52m metaG | ecosystem: Environmental > Aquatic > Freshwater > Lake ... | reverse complement strand
TATCGGGTTCCGTGTCGCCAGGACTCCGTGAATTCCATCTCCCATCTTTGATTTTCCATTTCCTCTTTTCCGATTTTCCTTTTTCTTCTGTTTCTGATTTCTGACTTTGGGGTCTTGTTGCGTCATGACTTCTTAGGTGCTCTCCACCATGTCGAAAGAGCCAACTGCTGTCCTTCTTGCGGCTGAGATCATCAAGTGGCTGATTCCAAAGGTGGGGCAGTTTCCAAGGCATGTGCGATTCGGTCTTGGGATGCGGCTTGAGCAAGCCCACATCATGTGCTTTGAGCAGCTGCTGTACGCGCAGTATTCGCATGGGAGAGATCGCCTGCGCGCGTTGGGGCAGGCAAATCTTGATCTCCAAGTTGGGCGGCACTTGGGTCGGTTGGCGTTTGAACTTGGCCATTTCACGCGGCGCGAGGCGCTACATCTTGCAGCCATGCAGGTTGATCTCGGAAAGCAGGTGGGTGGATGGCGAAAGTCGTTGGAAAACATGGTGAGCTCTTCAGCCGACTCTGTGATCCAGAACACCTGATCGACTGCGCACGGGATGCGGCACGGGGAAAGCGGCGGCGACCCGACGTTGCGGCATTTCTTCTCGACATGGAGCCACTGTGCTTTGACCTTGCTGAAGAGCTGCAGCGCGGGGAGTGGCGGCCAAGCGGGTATCGCACCTTTCACATTCAGTATCCGAAGCCGAGGCAGATCAGCTCTGCACCCTTTGCGGATCGTGTGGTTCATCATGCAATCGTGTCAATACTTGAACCGTACTTTGAGCGGCGGTTTGTTCCCTTCTCCTTCGCGTGTCGAGTGGGCAAGGGTACGCATGCTGCCTTGGCGCGAGCATCATCTCTGTCGGCTCGTCGTCGGTACGTGCTACGGGGCGATGTCACCAAGTTCTTTCCCAGCATCGACCATGCGATTCTGAAGGCGCAGGTCAGACGTGTGATCGGGGATGAGCGAATGCTTGTGCTGCTTGACCTTGTCATTGACGGCAGCAACGCTCAGGAGCCAGTCTTGGACTGGTTCCCTGGCGATGATCTCATGACGCCTGCGCTTCGTCGTCGCGGCATCCCGATCGGCAACTTGACTTCACAGTTTCTCGCCAATGTGCTGCTTGATGTGCTCGATCATGAGGTGATGGACCGACTGGGGTTTGGGGACTATGTCCGCTACTGCGATGACTTCCTCGTGTTTTCGGATGATGCCGCAGCGTTACACCATGCCCGTACCGCCATCGATGGGTGTCTGTCTCGACTTCGCCTGCGTCTCCATGAACGAAAGGGAGGTATTCACTCCACCCGCGCACCATTCCCGTTCTGTGGTTTCGTCCTGCGCCGCGGGGTTCGGAGGCTGAAGCGCGAAAGTCTGGTGCGCGCAACCCGCCGCCTTCGAGGTCTTCGTCGCGCCGTTGAAGCGGGGACCGCAGATTCAAAGAGTGTGTCGCCGCGCATTGCCGCATGGAAAGGCCATGCTCGACATGTCAGTAGTCCGCGGCTTGTTGCGCTGACGCTGTTGCGCGCGGGCTACACTCTGCTTGGCGTGGACCCAATCACGATACGAACCGTGTGTTGCGCGGCGGCAGCTGGAACAACAACTCCAACAACTGTCGCGCGTCGAATCGCAACAACAACAACCCCGATAACTCCAACAACAATATCGGGTTCCGTGTCGCCAGTACCCCGATCTCGAGCTGTCTGCGCCGATGGCGCAGCGGGATAGACGAGGAGTCCAGGGCTCAAGCCAGGGCATCCGCAAAGGGATCAACCCAAATCGAGCAGGTCATCGCGAGTCAGGCATCTGGCTGGCGGTGACTCCTCGCGCCTCGGGCGCGCGCGGGCGGTGGCATAGCGACGCATCTATCGTGAAGGGGAATGGACATGCGGTGGTATCCGTCGAGAGTTGATTGGTGGATTGGTGCTGTGCTGTGTGTGGGGCCCGTCGCTGCACTGGTGGTCATCGGTGCGGCAGTGCCCAACGGCACATCGACAGATGTGCTGATGGCAGTTGGGATGCTTCTGTTTGTTGCTGCGCTCTACGTGGGATTGGTGCTGCCTGTGCGGTACGGGCTCGATGATTCGCACCTGATCGTTCGATTTGGTCTGTGCAGGCAGCGGATCGCGCTGGCGGACATCCTCGAAGTACGGCGAACAAAGAATCCCCTCAGTTCTCCCGCGTTGTCGCTCGATCGGCTTCGGGTGCAGTTTGGTGCCGGCGTGTTCAAGTCGGTGATGATTTCACCGAAGGCGCGCGAGGCGTTCTTGGATGATGTCGCGCGTCGTGCTGGACTGCAGCGAGATGGCGATCGGCTCGTTCGCCCGCGTGGGACCGCGGCATGATTCCTGCCGGGCGAGTTCTCGAGCCTGCGAACGCGGGGCGAAGCCCCGTGGAGCAGGCGAGAGCTGTCTGAGCCCCGGCAGGTCCATGCCGCGGGTCCACGCGGACACAAGACGCGTTCAACGGAAGTTCGTTCAGCGTTTGGCGAGTGCCGCTGCGTCGTAGGGCAGCGGGGGACCTGCGAATATCTCGCGCTGCTCGCGGATCGCCTGCGCTGCCGCTCGCATGGCGTCCGCGTCGGTTGGCTTGCCGCGCGCAGCCGCAACGGCGGCCGCACTTTCGGTGCAGGCGAGATGGTGCTTGTCGAACTGCATGCCGAGTTGGAAGCTTCGCGCGGCGTTCTCCAGATCGCCCGAGAACGCGAGCGCCGTGCCGAGGATCCAGTGCGCATCGGGGATCGCGGGGGAGATGTCCATGGCGTCGAGCGCCAACTGTGCTGCGTTCTCCCAGTTGCATTTGCCAAGATTCGCTTCGGCGTGCAGCAGCAGCGATGCGGGTGCCTTGCCCGATGTGTTGATCATGCGTGTCGCGGTGGCGATCGCGTCGTCGTACATGCCCGCGTGGAGCTGCACGAGCCCGAGCAGTGGCAGCAGCGCTCCGTCGCTGCGTGCGGCAGGTTCTGCCGCTTTGAGGATGCGTGCAGCCTCGGCTGTGTTGCCGTAGTCGGCGTGCGCGCGTGCGAGCAGGAGTTGGAGTTCCGTGTCGGTGGGGTGTGCGGTGCAGGCGCGTTCAAGAAGTTGGATGGCCTCGTCGAATGTGCCCGACCCGATGAGCGCCGATGCGAGGCAACTGATGTAACGACGCTCGTCGGGGCGCGTGTCGACGAGCGTGCGCAGGTGTGGCAGTGCGCTGCGCGGCTTGCCGCGCGAGAGAAGGTTCACGCCGAGATTGAATGCGCTCTCTCGGCGGACGAGTTCGATTTGATCCTTGGCGGAGGTTGGCAGCGCTGCCATGTAGCCGAGGTCGACGAGGTGTTGCACGGCGTCCGCCGCTTCGAAGGGATCCTGTCGTGCGTCGGGGGGATGAAGTCCCGCATCGCCTTCCTGCTGTTCCCACGATGGGATTCGATCGGGGATGGGGCAGGTGAGGATCTCCGAGATCGCGCGGCCGCCGAAGTCTGCTGCGGTCGGGAGGTTCAGCAGCGTGAGTGCTGTGGGTGCGATGTCGAGGATCGATGCTGCGACGGTGGTTGCCTTTGGCTTGATGCCAGGGCCTGACGCGACGAGGATGCCCAGAGGCCGATGCCAACTCGCTTCCTTCTCCATGCGCCGCTCGGGGGGGAGGTCGGCGAGGAACGGTCGCTGCGCGCCGCTGTGGAAGCCGTGATCGCTGCACAGCAGCACCGTGGTGTCGGTACCTGCGGTCTCGAGCAGTCGGCCGAGCGCTCGGTCATGCCATCGGTAGACGGCGTTCATGACCTGACCGAACTGGCGAAGGTCCTGATCGCTGACATGCTTCATGCGGGGTGGTCGGTACTGCATGAAGAGGTGTCCGACCGTGTCGATCGTCTCGAAGAACACCATCGCCACATCCCACGGCTGCGCAGTCATCGCCGCGCGTGCAGCGGCGTCAACGCTCGCCGCGACCGCCATCAGTTTGGCGAGCGACTGCACACGCTCCTCTCCATGCTGCGTGGGCTGCGCCTTCGGCAGGATTTCCCTCAGGTGTGATGCGAGGAAATCCGCGCGTCCCACACGCGCCGCAGCGATGGTGTCTGCAAGCGTTGGTGGGTGAACGCAATCGTTGGGCAGCGGCCACGCGGCACCGCGTTCGCCGGGATCACCCTCGAGCAGCAGATTGCTCGTGATGGATCCGCGGATCGGTTCGGCCGGATGGCTCGCGTACCAGCCGGTGACCTGCGTGCGCAGTCCCGACTGTGAAGCGATGTTCCAGAGCGCCTTCACCCGCCGGCTTGTGCTCGATGCGACACGGAGCCCGCTGCCATCTGGCTTGGGTTCGACGAAGTTGAGGATGCCGTGCAGGTCTGGGGTGCGCCCAGTGGCGATGGATGTCCACAAGAGTGGACTGAGCTTCGGTTCGAGTGTTGCAAGGTCGCTTCGAATGCCCTCGTCGATCAGTCGCTTGAGATTCGGCATTTCGCCCGCCGCAATGAGCGGATCGATGACATGCCAATCCGCGGCGTCCCAGCCGACGATCAGCAGGCGCTTTGCGGCGCGTTCCGACATGGATTCGAGTGTAAGCCGTGCGGTACGGCGGTGCGCTGCGCGTATTCTGTCTGTGGATGCTGCTGCAAGTGCTGATCACGGTCGCCACGATCACCGCGTGGCAAGGCGCGCCAAGCGCCGCAACCGAGGGCGATGTGCCCGCATGCTTGCAGTCGATCGACCGCGACTGGATCAAGCAGTGCCCGCGAACGCTGCGCGAGTTCGCGCGGACGCGTTCGTGGCTGCCGAGCGAGAGCGCGATCGCCGAACTGCAGCGTGTGCAGCCGACGGTCGAGGCGCTCTGCCGATCGCTGCGCGAGCCCTGTCCATGGACGGGCGATCCGCTGTCGATGGTGCTCGACGGCAAGACGATCGATGACTGGGCGACAGTCCTGGACGCGGACAGCAGACGGCTTGAGCGATTCAATGAACGCGCTGCTGCGTTCGACCGCATCGTTGCGATGATCGATCTTGCCGGCGTTGTTGGGTCGGTGCCGCGCGCCGACTTCCAGCGCGCTGCAGTACGGTTGCAATCGGCTGCAGGTCGCCGAGTGGAGGCGTTTCTGCCGCTCTTTGGCGATGCGGCGATGGCTGCGCGTGCGCGCGACGCACTCCTGTCGTGCCAGAAGTTGCAGGATCAGGCGCTGTCATCGTGCATCGCGACCGAGCGTGCGCGGTGGATCGCGCGCCCCACGGAACGCGTTCGGGCTGGTGCCACAGGGGCGGAGCTGCTCGCCGCAGCGCGGCTGGAGCCGAGTGCCGCGATCCTGAAATCGAATGAGTATCCGCTGGCTCGGCTGAAGGGGGAAGCGCTGTTGGTCGAGCTGCGAACGGGCGACGCCTATTTTGATGCGGTTGAGTCCGCATGGCGCGCGCCGAACGCCGCAGCGCTGATCAGCGACCTGCAACGGCGCGGCGACCGCGGCGAGTTCGGCGCCTGGATTGCGGCCGCTCGCCCTGAGTTTCTGGTTGTGCGTAGCGACCTCGATCGCGCGCGAACGCCATTGAACGCTTTGGTGGATCTTGCGCGCGTTCAGGCAGCGGGAGGTTCATCGCCGCCGACGAAGAGCACGGAGGATGAGCCGCCACCGAACGAAGACCGGCAGCGCAGGGTGCCGCGCAAGGTGAAGCGCTGACGCAGAGGGTTCAGCCGCGTACCACCCAACCGTATGGGACATAGCGGTGCTCGAAGGTGCCGTCCTCGAAGAGGTCGATCAGTCCGTAGCCCTCTGGAACGCCCTGATGAATGCCCTTCCACCACGCGCCACTGACGGCCCCATCGCAGATGTAGGTGACGCCATCAGTCGTGCAGTGGTCGAGCAGATGCTGATGTCCTGAGAGGCACAGCTTCACGCCTTCAGTCGCGAAGAGTTCGTGCAGCGTGTCGCCATCGGTGTGCATGGATGCGGCCTTGATGGTGGTGTCTTCGCCGCGCCTCTCGAGCGCGCGCGGCTTGCCGTAGGTGATCGCGGTCAGGCTGAGGATCGGAATGTGCGACAGCACCAACACAGGCGATCCCTTGGGGCGGTTGCGAAGATCGGTGCGCATCCAATCGAGTTGCTCATCATCGATGAACGCACAGTAGGAGTCCCCCTTCGGCTGCACACCATCGAGTACCACGAAGTGCCATCCCGCCTGATCGAATGAGTAGTAGCGCCCCGGCAGCGCGAAGAGTTCCGTGGCGTACTTCTTCCCCCAGTCTGGTTCCTGTCCCGTGGTGCCGCTCTTCGATCGGTGCCATCCGAAGATGTCATGGTTCCCGATCGCATGTCGCACAGGAATTCCGCAGTGGGCGCTCCATGTATCGCTGAACAGGCGCCGCAACTCCGCGGCGCGGCTTGCCTTCGCCTCGAAGACATCCATCACCGTGTCGCCACCCACGAGCAGCAGGTCAGGCGCCGGCTGCTGCTGCGCGATGTGCTTGAGGCACTGCACGAGCCCCGCGTCTGCGCCGCGCTCTGGTTGGACATGGATATCTGTGAGGTGTGCGCAGCGGAGCACGCGGCGTCGCGCCGCGGGCTGCGTGGGCAAGGCGGATGTCGAACCTTGCAGCGGGAGAATGAGTCTCGGCGAGCCGTGCGCGAATGCGAACGGTGCAGCGAGCAGCGAAGTGGCGGCGGCGAGAAATGCACGGCGGTGGAGTGGTGTCATGCGTCGGTCTCGAGTGGACTCGGACTTGTCGGTGTCGATTGCGGTGGTGGGTGGGTCGACTGCTGCACGATGAGTTGCGCGAGCCGTTCCGCCGAGAGAGGTGCGGATCCTTCCGCCTTGTTGTTGATGATCACGAATGCGCTCCGCATCTGGCCCGCCGCATCGGCGCACAGCCGAGCGAACTGCGCGCGGCTCGTTGGATCCTCGTCCACGATGGCGCCAAAGGGCGCGTAGCGATCGACCGCGCCTTCGTAGGTGTGATCGGAGTGAAGCATCCACCGCGCCACGAGCGCGCGCTGCGATGCGGGTTCCACCAAGCGGGCCTGGTGCAGCGGCTGGTGCTGTGACGGATGCGCGTTGAAGCAGTGGACGGCACCCGTATCGCGCAGCATCGCCGCCCACGAGGCACGCATGAGCGCGCGGTCGCGCGCCTCGACCGCATAGAGCGGTCCCGCAGGCAACTGCGAGAGGAACGCGCCCAACTTGCGAATGAAGGACTCCGCCTCTGCTGCGCCGCGCAGCCCCATCGGCGATAGTTGGAAGAGCAGCGGTCCAAGCCGATCGCCGAGGCCTGTCGCTGCGGGTGCGATCACTTGCTCGCTCGTGTACGCAGCGTCAAAGAGCAGCGATGGACCTCCACCAAACACGGCACTCGCCGCAGCGGGGCGGGTGATCGCCTCGTGCGCCTTCACAAGAAAACGAAAGTGAGGCGGCACTTGCGCTGCCATGCGCTCGAAAGTCTCGGCACTGACGGGGCGGTAGTAGGTGCGGTCCACGCCAACGCACCGCAGCAGCGGATGTTGTGCGTACGCGTGAAGTCCCGCGCGTGCGAGGGTCGACTCCTCCTCGCGGTCGCGCCAGACGATGCCACGCCAACCGGGAAAGCTCCACGAACTCGTTCCAAGATGGATGCAGGTGGACAGGGCGCGTGCGAGTTCGGTGCGCTGCGGCGGGTGGACGGCGGGCGCGGGATTTGAGCGCGCCCGCGCACTGCGCACGAGCGACTCGTCGGCTTCAGGGCCGAAGAGGCTTGGCTGCTCTGGATCGCCGCGCTTTGGCGCCATGAACTTCAGTCTAGGAAGAACAGCAGTGGATCTTTGTTCAGGCGGGCGTACCCACCCCGCGTAACCCGACAGCCGTTACCCTCTTCTGCCATGCTTCGCATCAACGACCTCGTCAAAATCTACCCAGGTCCCGTTGCCGCCCTGAAGAGCGTTTCACTTGATATTCCCGAAGGTCTCTTTGGCCTACTCGGCCCCAATGGTGCGGGAAAGAGCACCCTGATGAACATTCTCGCAGGGCTTCTCGAACCAACGGGTGGCAGCGTGACGCTTGATGGTGTGGACATCGTGCAGGACCCGCGAGCCGTGTGGAGCCGTCTGGGCTATTTGCCCCAAGACTTTGGTTTCTATCCATCATTGTCGGGTGCGCAGATGCTGGACTTCCTTCTTCAACTCAAGGGGATCGAGGCACCGCAAGGGCGCAAGACTCTCGTGGGCGAGTTGCTCGAGCGAGTGAATCTTGCCGACGCCGCCAAACGCAAGGTGCGCACCTATTCGGGCGGCATGCGCCAGCGACTCGGCATTGCGCAGGCCATTGCGGGAAACCCGCGGTTGGTGATTGTGGATGAACCCACCGCAGGACTTGACCCCGAGGAACGACAGCGCTTCTACCGGATTCTGGCGGAACTCGGTCGCGATCGCATCGTGTTGCTCTCGACGCACATCGTCGAGGACATCGCCACGCTTTGTCCGCGCTTTGCAGTGATTCGGGGTGGCCGCTGTGTGACGAGCGGCGGTACCTCTGACGCGCGGCGCCGCCTTGAAGGGCGCGTCTTCGAAGGAATCGTTGCTCCCGAAGCGCTTGAGCGCATTCGAGGCTCGCATCGTGTCACGCAAGCAGTGCTGGTGGAGGGTTCCATGTTCCGCACGCGTGTGCAGTCGGCCGCTGGTGCGCAGCCGAGTGGATTCGTGCAAGTGCCGCCCACGCTCGAGGACGTCTACTTTGGCGTGATGGACGAGAGTCGGGCTGCGGATCGCGCTCACGGATCGAACTCGCCAGTCGCCGCCTAAACGCACGAAGGGAACCGCTGTGATGCCACGCGCCCTCACACTCGCGATCCTCGAAGTCCGCACGGCCTGGCGGCGCCCGTCCCTCTGGGTGTTCATCTTGATTCTGCTCGCCCTGAACTGGGGCCTCTCGTCTGGGCAGGTGAGGATCGGCGGTGGCAGCGAGGTTGCGGGTGGCGAACGAGCGTTCCTCAACAGCGAGTTCAACCTCGCCTTTGGCGACATGCTGATCTTCACACTGTTTTACTTGTTTTTCGTGTGCACGGTGTTCGGCAACGCCCCGAATGAGGATGATGGTCTTCGTGTGATGTCGATTGTGCGCAGCACAGGTCTGACGGCGGGACAATATGTGGTGGGTCGGTGGTTGGGGCTCGCGATCGTCTACGCAATGATTGTTGCGGTGCATCTTGCACTTCAGGTCGGCTTCTATCAGCTGTATCCCCTCGCGGAGCCGGAGAAGTTGCGCGGCCCATTCGCGTTCATCAACTATGCGCGGCCCATGCTGCTCTTCGTCCTGCTTCCGACGCTGTCGCTCGGCGCATTCAGTTTCGCGGTCGGTTCGATGACGCGGCAGACCGCGTTGGTCTTCACGCTGCCTGTTGCGATCTTGCTGTCGAACATCTTCTTCATCTGGATCTTCTCGCCAGAGTGGCTGCCGCAGTGGGGCGATCGGCTGCTGCAGGCGATCGACATCAGTGGATTCCGCTGGCTGAATGAGACGCTCGTGAGAGTTGACCGTGGTGCCGCGTTCTACAACACGAACGCCATTCCATTCGATGCGCTCATCGTGACGCAGCGGATCGTGATGCCTGCGTTCGCTGCAATGGCACTCGCGACTGCCGCGTGGCGTGAGCGGACGCGGATGCGGGCGCCCTTCGCGGTAAACGTGATGATGCAACCCGAGATCATCGCCGCATCCGACGCGTCGCAGCGGGAAGCATCGCAGCGCCCGCGAACAGAGCCTTCGCTCCTTGCGCTTGGTATGTCGCAGGGTTCCGTCGGCATCGTTGCTGCCATGGTCGATGCCTTCCGCGCCGAGGCGCGGGAGCTGCGTCGCTCGCCGGGACTTTGGGTGTTCATTCCTCTCATCGTGATTCAGTGCGTCGGCGCACTGTTCACACCGGGTGCCTTCGATACGCCGAACCTGACATCGGCTGGCGCATTCGCGGGCGAGACCTACAACACGATCACGCTTCTCTCCGTGCTGATGGTTCTCTACTACTTCACTGAGAGTCTTGCGCGCGACGATCGATCCCGAATTGCTGCGATCGTGAACGCAAGCCCTGCGTCGCTGGCACCACTTGTCTTCGGACGAATGCTGGCCTGCGCCGCGACCGTGGTTCTCGCGCTGCTTGGCGCCGTGTGGATCGCGCTTGCAGTGGCACTGGTCGTGCAGGGCGTTGAGTCGGGGATCTTTCTCCCGCCATCGCTGACGCCGTTCATCATCGGTTGGGGAGGGTTACTGTCGGCAACGCTGTTCGCGTGGATGTCCTTCCTTACTCTTGTGTGGAGCCTCTTTCGAAATCGCGCTGTGGTTTACGGGATCGGCCTCGGCGCGCTCATTCTGACTGGGTGGTGCGTTCGGATGGGATGGATGAATTGGGTTTTCAACTGGCACCTGTGGGGCGGATTGATCTGGACGGATTTCGGTGCGCTCGAACTCGACCGTCGCGCCCTTCTCCTGAACCGTGTGCTGTGGGTTCTTGTGGGACTGACGATGCTGCACGCCTCGATCGAGTGGTGGCGCCGCCGCGTGCCCGATGCGCAGGGCATCACCACGCGTCTGCAGTTTGCGCGCGCGTGGCGGCGTGGCATGCGCATGCTCGTCTTCGGCGGGCCCGCGATCGCGTGCGCTGTTGTGCTTGCGGTGATGGTGCGCCAGGGACCGAACGGGAGCCCCGAGCGCGAGCTCGAGAAGCAGTACTACGTGGGCAACGCCAACACGTGGAAGGACGCGCCGACGCTGACCATCATGCGCATGGACCTCGACCTCGACCTCGAGCCGGCGGCAGGCAACCTGCGCGTGAAGGGAACCTACGGCCTGCGCAACGAGACCGACGCGCCGCTTCGGCAGTTCTCGGTGACGCCGAACACGACGTTCCGCGACATCGCCTTCACGTTCGAGGGCGAGGAGTGGACGCGCGAGTCGGCCGCCGAGGTACGCCGGAAGAACCCGCGCGGCACGAAGGTGGTGGACAACGCCGGACTGTGGGTGTTCACGCCAACGACCCCGATCGCGCCGGGCGCCGACATCGAGCTCGGGTTCCGCCACGAGGTGCGCGTGCCCGATGGCCTACGCAGCAACCCCGCGGGCGCCGGCGAGTTCATCCTCCCATCTGGCACCGTGCTGGCCGGGTTCGGCCCCACCTTCCTGCCCGAGATGGGCTACATGGACGGAATCGGCATGGATCCCGCGCGCACGCCCGAGCCGAAGCGCGTCGGCCCCGACGACTGGAAGAAGGTCACCAAGACCGCCTTCGGCACCGGCGGCAAGACGATGCTGGCCGCGAGCACCCGTGTCCCTGAGGAGTATCGTGTGAACATGCCGGGTGTGTGCGGTTCCGCCACGGTTGCCAACGGCATCCGCACGATGCGCTGGGAAACGGACTATCCGATCATGGAGGCGAACAT
>Ga0116204_1001973_pt1 | contig 11357 bp, 8 predicted proteins | sample LakKivwa52mmetaG_FD_94481 | JGI IMG/M metagenome (GOLD analysis project Ga0116204, IMG submission 94481) | Anoxic lake water microbial communities from Lake Kivu, Rwanda to study Microbial Dark Matter (Phase II) - Lake Kivu water 52m metaG | ecosystem: Environmental > Aquatic > Freshwater > Lake ... | reverse complement strand
TCGCCTGGATGGTCGGCAGGGGAATGGTTTGGCACCCGGTGTCCGGGTGCTGATCCCGCCGGTGGCAGGCCACCTGGGAAGGTGTGCGGCCTTCGTCGTTGAGGATGTAAAAACGGGCCTCGTCGGCGCCGGCCACCTCCAGGGTCAGATCGATGATACGGCCGAAGACCGCGGCGCTGGAGGTGCAGCGGGTAAAATCCCCCATGATCTGATTGAACAAATTGAGTTCCTTGATCTTGAGCACGAGGTCCTGGTTGAGTTTTTCCAGCCGCTGTTTGCCTTCCAACTCCTTTTTGAGCAGCAGGTTTTCGATGAGCAACTGGCGCTCGCGCAGTACCCGCTGGATGCACAGGTCCATCTGGCTTAAATCCACCGGCTTGATCAGATAGTCCACCACCCCGTTTTTTAAGGTCCGGATCGTGTTTTCCAGGGAAGGGTAGGCGGTCATGATCACCACGGGGATGGAATTGTCGGTCTTGTGAATGTGCTCGGCCAGCTTGAGACCGTCCATCTCCGGCATGTTGATGTCGGTAAAACAACAGTCGATGGGCTGCCGATCCAGGATCCCCACGGCCTCCTTTCCGTTGCGTGCCGTGTAGACCTGATAGTTTTTATGCTGAAAATATTCGGAAAATATTTCCAGGATCGATTCTTCATCGTCCACGAACAACACGTTTTGCCGCACGTCTTGATTCATCGCCTCGTCCTTTGATAGGGGTATCCGTGAATGGATTATCGGCCCGAACGGCCGGGGACTTGAGTCCGTTACCGGTGCAATTCGATGCAAAACGTCAACAATTTTTCCAAAGCCCATCGGGGTAGACATGTTTCGCATCCGACGCATCTATGACGACACGGTTCCGGCCAACCGCCAGGCCCTGGCCCGGGTTCAGCAGATCCTGAGGGACCAGTTCCCCCAGATCATGGGGGAAGACATTGACAAGCTTCCGGAAATACTGAGAAAACCATTAAAGTACCGGTTTCGCTCCATCCTCTTCGTCGCTGAAACCCCGCCGCGCCACGTGCGCGGATTCGCCCTGGTGATGCACGCGCCGGACCTGGACTTTGCCTTTCTGGATTTTATCTCATCGGCCCCGGGACAAACCGGCAGGGGAATCGGGGGGGCCTTGTACGAAAGGGTGCGCCGCGAAGCCGTGGAACTGGGCGTCATCGGTCTATTTTTTGAATGCCTGCCCGATGATCCGGCCCTTTGCAAAGACCCGACAATCCGCAAACGCAATGCCTCACGCCTGCGCTTTTACGAACGTTACGGGGCCCGGCCCATTGCCGGGACGGCCTATGAGACCCCGGTCAAGTCCGGTGGGGACAATCCGCCCTACCTGGTCTTCGATGGTCTGGGCAAGAACCGTCCCCTTGGCGCCGGCGAGGCCCGCCGGATCATCCGTGCCATTTTGGAACGCAAATACCCGGTCCTGTGCCCGGCCGACTATGTGCAAATGGTGGTGGACTCGATCGAGGACGACCCCGTACGACTGCGGGACCAACGCTATGCGGGACCCATGGCCAAGCCCCCGGACCCCGACACCGTTTCGGCGGACCGGTTCATCGTGCTGGTGGTCAGCGACAAGCACGCGATCCACCATGTGCGCGAACGCGGCTATGTCGAATCGCCGGTACGCATTTCCACCATCCTCAAGGAACTGGCCGTGCGTGCCGGCTATTACTGCATCGACACCTTCACCCCGCTCAACGCCAACGCCTATCCGGCCGCCCTCAGGGCCGTGGATTGCGCCCTGACCGCGGCCACCGCCTTGTTGGAAGGCACCCGCCTGGCCTATGCCCTGGTGCGGCCCCCGGGCCACCATGCCGAGCGCCGGGCCTTCGGCGGGTTTTGCTATTTCAACAACGCGGCCATCGCCGCCCACTTTCTCACGGGCCACGGCCCTGTGGCCATCCTGGACCTGGACTACCATCACGGCAACGGCCAGCAGGAGATCTTCTTCAACCGCTGCGATGTGCTCACCGTCTCCATCCACGGCCATCCGCACGTTGCCTATCCCTATTTCAGCGGCTTTGAAGATGAAAACGGACGGATGGTCGGCGCTCTGGGACTGCCGACCCTGGTGGTGCAGGAAGGCGGTTACGACAACCGGGTACTCGGGGTCAATGCCCGGGGCTTTTTCGCCGGCCTGTGGCAAGGGGCCTTCGGAACGGGCCGGATCAGCCGCCCGGCCCGGAATTCACCGCAGGCCTGAGGGGAGCGGCGCCGGCTGTGGCCGGTTTGCGCGATAAGCAAAACACTGGTTTTTGACAACCGGCGGCGCCATTTTTGGGAGTGGATCGGGCTGTGCAGCGAAAAAACTAGCCCAGGGCCTGTTTCACCGCGGCCAGGGCCGCGTCAAAATCGGGCTGCTCGGAGATTTCCTTGACGATCTGGGCATGGCGCACCACGCCCTGAGGGTCCACCACGAAAACGGCCCTGGCCAGCAGCCGCAGTTCCTGGATCAACACGCCATAGGCCTCGCCGAAGGCCGCGCTCTTGTGATCCGACACCGTGGTCAGCCGGTCGATGCCCGCGGCCCCGCACCAGCGCTTTTGGGCAAAGGGCAGGTCCATGCTCACCGTGACGATGGCCACGTCGCTGCCGAGGTTGGCCGCCTCGGTGTTGAAGCGCCGGGTCTGCAGGTCGCACACCGGGGTGTCCAGGGAAGGGACGGCGGCGATCACCGCCACCTTGCCCCTCAGGGAGGAAAGGGCGAAGGGTTGCAAGCTGTTGTCCACCAGTACGGCATCGGGGGCCGGATCGCCAACGGCCACCGGGGTGCCGGTCAGGGTCAGGGGATTGCCGTGCAGGGTTGCCAAGCCGTGTCGCTGGGTCATGGGGAACCTCCTTGTTTGTCCGTTTGCAGGGATTGGTGCCGTAAAAAGTCGCCAAGTCCCTCACCAATGAACTTGACTGTAAACCGTCATTAAAATTTTCCGTGGCCATTGGGACACGTATCCAAATCGCTGTCAGAATCGGGTCTCGAACGACAATTACGATTTCGATACCGATTCCGATACCGGCCCCGAGCGGAGATAGGGACAACATAAGGCATGATTGCGCCCGATCAACGGCCCAGCAGATTGGCCCTGAGCTTGACCGGCAGGCGCCGGCCGACAATGGCCTCGGTCTGCGCGGTGACCCGGGCCACCGCAGCGATATCGATCCCCGTCTCGATCCCAAGGGTATGCATCAGATAAGCCGTGTCCTCGGTGGCGATGTTGCCGGCCGCATCCGGCACAAAGGGGCAGCCGCCCAGTCCCCCGTAAGCGCAGTCGAAATGGCGGATCCCGCATTCCAGGGCCGCCATGACGTTGACCAGTCCCAGGCCCCGGGTGTCGTGGAAGTGAAGGGTGATGGGAGTGGCGCCGGTCATGGGCACCAGTCTGGCGAGCAGGTCGCGCACGGCTCGGGGATGGGCCATGCCGGTGGTATCGCCCAGGCCCAGTCCGGCCACCTGCTTTTCCAGAAAAGTGCCGGCCATATCGACGATCCGGCTGGCCGACACCTTGCCCTCGTAGGCGCAGCCAAAGGCGCAGGCAATGGAAAAGCGCACCTGCATGCCCCGGCCATGGGCCAGGTCCACCATTTTTTCGGCGGCGGCCACGGCTTGGATCCGGCCCATCCCGCTGTTTTTGCGACTATGGGACTCCGAGGCCGAGACCACCACCTCCACCTGGTCCAGGCCGGCCGCATGGGCCCGGGTCACCCCCTTTTCGTTGAGGACAAGACCGGAAAAGCGCACCCCGGTGGGCCGGGGCAGTTGGGCGAGCATCTCGTCCACATCGGCCATCTGGGGCACGCGGTCGGGCCGCACGAAGGAGGCCACCTGAATGATCGGGATCCCGCTGGCCGCCAACGCTTGGATCAAGCCGATCTTGGTCGATAGGGGAAAGATCGTTTTTTCGATCTGAAACCCGTCACGGGGCCCCACTTCCATCAGGATCACCCGATGGGGCAAGGAGGTGGCGCGGATAGGGGAACTGTCAGCGTGGACCATCTGGGGTGCTCAACCTCATCGGTTACAGGTTAGCCCTTGGCATTACTTGACATCCAAAATCCCCTGGATCTGGTGCAAGTTGACGAAATCGTTGCAGGCGTGAATCAGTTCCGGTGCCGTGTTCTGGTCCGGACCCACCACCTTGACGATCTTGCCGTTGGCACACAACTGGTTGACCAGGGGCACAAAATCCCCGTCCCCGGTGACCAGGACGACCTCGTCGAGGAAAGGGGCCTGATTGAGCACCTCCATGGCCATCTCCAGATCCATGTTGGCCTTGACCGTGCCGTCAGGCAGTTTCTTGATGGGCTTGGACACCACCCGGTAGCCCATATGACCCAACGCGCTGATAAAATCCATCTGGGTGCGCCGCACCGGATCGTAACAGGTAAAGGCACAAAAAGTGGCCAAATCGCCGTTGGCCCGGATATAATTGCGCAAGGCCTCATAGTTGATCTTGCCGCCCTGCTGATAACGGTCCTTGGTGGTGAAATAAATGTTTTGCACGTCAATGAACACGCCGATACGCTTCATTCATACCCCTTCATGGGCTGCCCCTTCAGGTTGTGGTTTTGCCTTGACCCCCGGCGATGCCCCGGCTATAGGCGGGACTTCGGCCAGGCCAGGGCCGCGATAGTCCGTTATCAATGAAATTGAATGCAAAACGCCATCAAATTTTTCGGAGCCCATCGGGGCCGGGGGCCGGGGGTCGGTATCGGTATCGGGGTCGATTGTTTGATTCGGGTTTTTTTCGATACCGATTCCGATACCGAAACCGACTCCGAAAAGGACACCTTGGTTCCGGCTCGTCCGGGTTGGGTTAACCTACCACAATGAAGCCGTTTGCACAAAAACAAGATCCAACCCCTCTGCGCATCGGACTGCTCAGCTACCGGTCCAATCCCCACTGCGGAGGCCAGGGCGTGTACCTGAAAAACCTCGGCCTGGCCCTGGCCGGGCTGGGCCATCACGTGGAGGTGATCACCGGCCCGCCGGACCCGGGCATCGGCAACGCGATTCCGGTCCACCACCTCAAGGGGCTGGACCTGTACAACCCCGAGGACCTGTTTCGTCTGCCGGGCCTGGATGAACTGGTCGATCCGATCAACCTGATCGAATGGCTCGGCGTTTCCACCATGGGCTTTCCCGAGCCGTTGACCTTCGGCTTTCGGGTGCTGCGGTTTTTGCGGGACACCGGCCGGCGCTTTGACATCATCCACGACAACCAGAGCCTGTCCTACGGGCTGTGGGCCCTGCAGCAGCGCATCCCGGTGGTGGCCACGATCCACCATCCCATCACCGTGGACCGCACCATCGCCTTGAAATCCGAGCGCCATTTTTTCCCCAAGCTCAAACACCTGCGCTGGTATGCCTTCGTGGGCATGCAAAAACGGGTGGCCCGAACCCTGGGCCGGATCATCACCGTCTCTGAGGCCGCTAGCCGGGACATCTGCCGGGACTTCGGTATCGGCCCCGGGCGCATCAGCGTGGTGGCCAACGGCATTGCCACCGATATCTTCCGTCCCCTGCCCCGCATCGCCCGCGATCCTTGCCGGGTGATCGTCACCACCAGCGCCGAGACCCCGCTCAAGGGCCTGGAACACCTGCTGGCCGCCATGGCGCTGGTGCGCCGCCACCGGGCAACCAGCCGCCTGACCGTGGTGGGAACCCCCAGGGCCAACGGCCGCATCCTCAAGATGGTCGCGGCACTGGGTCTGGGCGACGCCGTGCGCTTTACCGGCCGGATTGACGATGCCCGCTTTGCCGAGGAATACGCCGGGGCCGGTTGTTGCGTGGTGCCCTCGCTGTACGAAGGTTTCGGGCTGCCCGCGGGCGAAGCCATGGCCTGCGCCGTGCCGGTGATCGCCACCCGCGCCGGGGCACTGCCCGAGGTGGTGGGCGATGCCGGGATTCTCGTACCGCCGGCCGACCCCCAGGCCCTGGCTGTGGCCATCATCGGTCTGATGGACGATCCGGCCAAAGCGACGGCCCTGGGCCACCAAGGCATGGCGCGGGTTCACGCCCATTTTTCCTGGCAGGCCGCGGCCCGCCGCACCGTGGATGTCTATCGGCAGGTGATCGCCGAGGATGGGAAGCGCCGGCAAAGGTGAAACGCGTTTTGCCGGTCCTGATCACTTCAGCGCCTCTTTGGCCTCCCCACCGGAGGCCACGATCACAGGTCGGCCTCTTTTGCCCCGGCCCAGGTGGCGCAAGGCCTCCATGTAAAGGAAAAACACCGGGGTGACGAACAAGGTGAGAAACTGGGAAAAGATCAGCCCGCCCACCACAGCCAGGCCCAGGGGCTGACGGGCATCCCCGCCGGCCCCGTACCCCAAGGCGATGGGCAAAGTGCCCATCAGGGCCGCCATCGTGGTCATCATGATGGGCCGGAAGCGCACCAGGCAGGCCTGGTAGATGGCCTCGGCCGGGCCGATTTTGTAGGCGGCCATGGCCTCCAGGGCGAAATCCACCATCATGATCCCGTTTTTCTTGACGATGCCGATGAGCATGATGATCCCCACAAAGGCGTAGATGTTCAGCTCACTGTTGAAGATCAACAAGGTCACCAGGGCCCCGAACCCGGCAAAGGGCAGGGCCGAGAGGATGGTGATCGGATGGATGAAGCTTTCGTAGAGAATCCCCAACACCATGTACATCACCACCACGGCCATGAAAATCAAAAACCCCATGTCGGCCATCGAATCCCTGAAGGCCCGGGCCGTTCCCTGAAAGTTGACGTTGATCGTGGGCGGCAGGCTGGCCCGGGTGATCTCGCCGATCTGGTTGACGGCCTGCCCCAAGGAGGTGCCCGGCCGCAGGTTGAAGGAAATGGTCACGGCCGGCAACTGGCCCATGTGGTTGACCGCGGCCGGGCCAACGGTCTGGCGCAGCCGGGTCACCGCGGCCAGGGGCACCAGTTGCCCGCTGGTGGCGCGCACATGGAGCAGGGCCAACGCATCCATGGATCGGCTGTACTCGGGCTTGACTTCCAAAATCACCTGGTATTCGTCGTTGGCCGCGTAGATGCTGGAAATCTGGCGCGAACCGTAGGCCGTGTAAAGGGCGTCCTGGATCTGCTCGACACTTAAACCCATCATCACGGCCCGGTCCCGGTCGATGTCAACGGTGACCTCCGGGTTTTTCAACTGCAAGTCCGTGGTCACGTCCATCAGGCCGGGCAGGGCCCGCATCCTGGCTTCCAGGACCTGGGCGTGGTGGAAGAGTTCTTCGGTCTCCGATCCTTGCAGGGTGCACTGGTAAAGGCTCTTGGTGACCATGCCGCCGATGCGGATCGGCGGGGGGATCTGCATAAAGACCCGTATCCCCGGCACCTGGGCCAGCTTGGGCCGCAGTTGGGCCAGGACCTGCTCGTCCTTGAGCCTGCGCTGGCCCAAGGGTTTGAGGCGCACGAAAAAGGTGCCGGCATTGGCGCGGCCAGAGGCCCCGCGGGGCCCCACGCTGGTCATGAAGGCCTCCACGTTGGGATCGGCCTGGAGGATCGCCGCCAGGGCCTGGTGGTAGCGGGTCATGGCCTCAAGCGATGCGCCCTCGGCCGCCTCGGTGACGATGGTCAACTGGCTGGTGTCTTCCGAAGGGATAAAGCCCGTGGGCAGGGTGCGAAACAAGGCCCATGTGGCCACCAGCACCGCGGCGGTAAAGACCATGGCCGTGGCCCGATGGGCGATGAACCAGCGCAGCAGGGCCGCATAGGCGGCCAGCATCCCATCGAAGAAGCGTTCCGAAAGGGCAAACCACCGGCCCTGCTTTTTGGGACGGCCCCCGATGAGCAGGCTGGAGAGCATCGGGGTCAGGGTCAGGGAGACCAGCCCGGAGATCAGCACGGCCGCGGCAATGGAAACGGCGAACTCCCGGAACAGCCGGCCCACGATCCCGCCCATCAGCAGCACGGGGATGAACACGGCGGCCAGCGACAGGGTCATGGACACCACGGTGAAAGTGATCTGGCGGGACCCGTCCAGGGCCGCATCCCAGACGCTTTTGCCCATCTCGCGGTGGCGCACGATGTTTTCCAGCACCACGATGGCATCGTCCACCACAAAGCCCACCGAAAGGATCAGGGCCATCAGCGAGATGTTGTTGAGGCTGTACCCCATCAAATACATCACGGTCAGTGCCCCCACCAGGGACATGGGAATGGCCAGGGACGGGATCAAGGTGGCGGTGACCCGGCGCAAGAACAAAAAAATCACCATGACCACCAGGGCCAGGGAGAGCAGCAGGGTGAACTGGATGTCGTGAATCGATTCCTGGATGGAAACCGAGCGGTCAAACAACACGTGGAGGGAAACCGAGGCGGGAAGCTGTTTTTCGAAAACGGGCAGCAGGGCCTTGACGGTCTGGGCAACCTTGACCGTGTTGGCCCCGGGCTGTTTTTGCACGGCCAGCACGATGGCCCGCTGATTGACGTACCAGGCGGCCACCTTGTCGTTTTCCACGCTGTCCACGGCCGTTGCGATGTCTTCCAGCCGCACGGGCTTGCCGTTGCGCCAGGCCACGATCAGCGGGGAAAAGCCCGCGGCCTCCATGAGCTGGCCCTTGGCCTGGACGGTGAAGGCCTGGGTGGGACCGTAGAGCACGCCGGAGGGCAGGTTGGCGTTGGCCTTGGCCACGGCCCTGGACACCTCGTCGATGCCCAGACCCCGGCCGTTGAGGGCCTGGGGATCCACCTGGATGCGCACCGCGTATTTCTGTGCCCCGAAGACCTGGACCTGGGCCACGCCCTTGAGGGTGGAAATGCGCTGGGCCAGCATGGTTTCCCCGTATTCGTTGAGGGCATACAGGGGCAGGGTCGGTGAGGTCAGCGAAAAATAGAGGATCGGCTGGTCGGCCGGGTTGACCTTGCGAAAGGTCGGCGGGTTGGGCATGTCCTTGGGCAGGCGCGAGGCGGTGCGCTGGATGGCGGCCTGCACGTCCTGGGCCGCGGCGTCCAGATCCCTGTCCAGGTCGAACTGCAACGTGATCTGGGTGGCGCCCAGGGCGCTGGTGGAACTCATCGAGGCCAGCCCCGCGATGGTGGAAAACTGGCGCTCCAAGGGGGTGGCCACCGAAGCGGCCATGTTTTCCGGGCTGGCCCCGGACAGGCGGGCATCGACCAGGATCGTGGGAAAATCCACGTTGGGCAGGTCGGACACGGGCAATTTGTGATAGCTGAGAATGCCGGCGATGAGGATCGAGGCCATCACCAGGGTCGTCATGACGGGCCGTTGGATGAACAGGGCCGAAAAATTCATGATTGTGGTCCTTTACCGGTCCCATGGACCCCGTTTTTGACCACCAGGGCCGCACCCGGGGTGAGCAGCAGTTGGCCCTCGGTGACCACCTCGTCCCCGGGTCCGATCCCCTTGGCGATGACGGCCTCCTGGCCCACGGTGCGGGCGACCTCGACCGGCCGGAGTTGGGCGGTTTGATCGGCGCCGACCACGAAGACGAAACGGCCGGCCTGGCCGCTTTGCAGGGCCTGGGCCGGGATCACCACGGCATTGGCCTGGGTCCCCAACGCAACGGTGACCGTGACGATACGGCCGGGCCAGAGGCGGTCGTCCGCATTGGCAAAGCGTGCCTTGCCGGTGATGGTGCCGGTGGCGCTGTCCACCGCGTTTTCCACAAAGGCCAGTTCCCCGCTCACCGGTGCGGTGGCCTCCAGGTCGGCCGGCACCGCGGTGACCGCCACGGCGCCGGCGGACAGGCTCTGGCGGATACGCCCCAGGTGCTGCTCGGGCAGGGCGAAGCTCACGTACACGGGTTGAATCTGGCGGATCGACACGAGGTATTTGTTGTCGTCGTTGGCCTTGATCTGGTTGCCCCGGTGAATGAGCAGGCTGCCGGCCACCCCGTTGATCGGGGAACGGATCGTGCAAAATCCCTGTTGGAGCTTGAGCCCTTCGATCGTGGCCAGATCGGCCTGGACCGTGGCCTCGGCCGCGGCGGCCGTGGCCAGGGTCTGATCGTACTGCTGGCGGCTCATCACGTCTTTTTCCGCCAGGGGTTTTTGCCGGGCAAGATCCTGGTTGGCCTTGAGCAACAGGGCCTTGTTCTTGGCCAGTTGGGCCTCGGCCTGACGGATCGCGGCCTCGATCGGGGCCTTGTCCAGGGTAAAGAGCAGGTCGCCCTGGTTGAGGTGCTGGCCTTCTTTGAAATGCACCCCGATCAGTTCGGCCGACACCCGGCTTTTGACGTTGACCGTGGCAAAGGCTTCCACCGTGCCCATGGCGCTCAACGCGACGGGAACGTCCCTGAAGGCTGCCACAGCGGTGCGCACCGGCACCGGCCCCCTTTTGGATGCCTGGGAGGTGGCCGGCTTGTCGCCACAGGCCACCATGATCATCAAAAAGCCCGCGATCAGCAGGCCCATGCCGAAACGATTGTGCCGGTACCGCATTGTTGTTTCTCCAGATCCGTGCTTGAAGGTCACCCAAACCCCCGAAGGCATTTCACCATACATCCACGGCGCGGGGAACGCAAAACCCTTTCATCCAAAAGGGGGAACCATATGGTTTGAGCATCCGGATTCGGTTCGTGTTTTGCTGGCGTTTGCCGTTCGGGTTGGGGCTCAGGGCCGCTCGTCCAGGGATTGCAGATAGGCCACGATGTGCCAGCGGTCCCGGACGCTGATCGTGGTGGCCAGGGCCGGTTGGCGCCCTGCGGGAATGCCGTAGCTGATTTCTTTGAAGATCCGTCCCGGAGCCATGGCCTGAACCCTGGCACTGCGAAGGTCGGTGGGCAGGGGAGCAAAACTCTGGCCGACGGTGCCGTTGCCGTCGTGGTGGTTACCGTGGCAGGGGGTGCAAAACCGCCGGTAGGCCACAAGGCCGGCGGCAACAGTCTCAGCCCCCGCCAGATCCATCGGGGGCAGCAACGCCTCATCGGCGCTCTGGCGCCATAGGGCCTCTCCGCCGGCAAACGGAACCGTGCCGGTCGGTGCAAGGAGCAGGGGCTGTTCGTGGGGCCTCACCACGGGAGTTTCCCACATGCGGCCAAAGATGAACAGATAGTCATAGGCGGTCAGAACTCCGTAGCCCGCCCCGAACACCATTGCCGCCAAAACGGCCAGGATGCCGATGCGTTTCATCTACTCACCCTTGTCGCCGGCCACGTGCTGGGGATAGGGCTGGGCCGGGTAGATGGCGTAGACCGATTCGCCCGGCACATCCGGCACCGGCCGGAAGTCCCAGTCCGGCTGGCCCAGGTCCCCCACCACGACAAAGGACAGCAGGCCTTTGCCCAGGATGAAGACCAGCAAAAGGCCGACGATCAGCCAGGTTTTAAATGTCGATTCGATTTTGGCGCTCATGGTGTTATTTTCCCGTTTGGAAACCGATCGGGGCCGGGGGG
>Ga0116204_1001971_pt1 | contig 11359 bp, 8 predicted proteins | sample LakKivwa52mmetaG_FD_94481 | JGI IMG/M metagenome (GOLD analysis project Ga0116204, IMG submission 94481) | Anoxic lake water microbial communities from Lake Kivu, Rwanda to study Microbial Dark Matter (Phase II) - Lake Kivu water 52m metaG | ecosystem: Environmental > Aquatic > Freshwater > Lake ... | reverse complement strand
TTATTTGGTTTTTTGTCGCATCACTCTTGTTTTACTGCACCACATTCTGCAAAACTTCAGAGCGCGATAGAGGGGTGTATAGGGTTAATCCGTTATAGAGCCCTGTTTTATACCTAAAAGGTTATAATATTCAGTATTTCTCGACTTGTGTTCTATACTTGTATTTTTTGAAAAATCAGAAAATAAAATTTGACTGGTATTGAGTCTTCGTGTTTGAATGCTTCTAGTGGTTGTCATATTTCTTTGAGGAAGAAGAGGTGTTGTGTTAAAGGCCATGAGGGCATCAACAGTTTCTTTGTTATAGTTACAGTTTTCTAGTTTTGAAGCCTCAGCCAGTTCCATTAGGGCTATCCTGGATTTGTTTGCATCCGGTTTGGGGCCACCTTTAGAGTAATTTATAATATCCCAAAATCCGGCTGGGTACTTGATTGTAAAGGTACCGCGGTTATCATTTCCCTTTTTCCAGGTCCACCAGCTCCAGCCAATGTTATTGTCTTCTAGCAATTTAACTGCGTATTTATACCAATCATTATTATTTTCTCCCGCTTCACTCATCCATAAGGGTATTTGATATTTTTTCCGTAAGTCTATGTACTTGGAAATTGAGTTGTAGTTATTTTCATCCCAGTACTTGTGAAAACTCAGGACCAGGTTAGAATCACTAATAGACAAGGGCCACCAGCCGTTAAAATTTTTAGCCCAGCAATTCCCCTCTAGGTATATAAGGTGCTGGGTATCGTACTTACGGACCGCCTGGATAATTTGTTCATACAGAATTTTTAGAGGTTTATTGCTTATATCATCACAACCCCCTGGGTTTTTGTTTTCAAAACTATAGTTAGGTTCGTTTAGTAAATCGTATCCACCTACCCAAGGGTTATTTGCATAACGCTGGGCAAATTTTTCCCATAAAGCCACTGTTTTCCGCTGGTTTTCTTCGCTTTCCCAAAGGGATTTTTTGGTGGGATCGTAATCATTAATGTTTCCATCGTAACCCTGACCTCCGGGTGCGGCATGCAAATCTAGAATGACATAAATTTTATGGCGTGCGCACCAGGCCACAAGTGAATCGAGCAAGGCAAAGCCCTCAGGGAGCCAAGTATCCTTACCCACCTGAGGTTCTTTTTCAATGGGAAGGGTGAAGAGGTTGTAGTGCAGGGCTGGCCGAAGGGTATTAAAACGAAGACTCTTGGCCCTGATTACATCGGCTTCGGTAAAGAAATTGTTTAGCCAGGCCTTATGGAAGACTTGGAGATCTTCTTCACCTACCAAACTTCTAAACACATTGAACATCTGGTGTTGACCCAGGCGGGGTTCCTCTTTCATGTTAAACATGTAAGGCTCCATGACCATCCAGGCACCTATACCCATAGAGCGAATAAGGTAAGGTTTGCCCGAGGCATCTACAATATTTTCGCCTTTGGCTTTTAGGAAACCCTCAGCAGAGAGAGGCAGGGTGAGTAGGAATAGAAATCCAAATAAAATGGCATACCCTCCCTTAAATGATTTTGGAAACACAAAAGATTTGGAGAGATAGAATAGGTAATTAGGATTTATTGTAACTTTAGACAGGAGCTTGAGTAGAAAACATTGGTCGATTTTAGGTGGGAATCTTCCACACTTCATAATCCCTCTACTTTCCCTATTTGAGTAAGCCCTCTATCAAGTATAGAGTCAGACGAGAAATTACGCTTCTGAATTCTAGAGCAAACTATCACTTTTGACTCTTTTGAGATTAAATTTTGAGAAATGAGCCCATCCCCAATTCGTGAACAGGTGATCCTAGCGCCTTTTACATCTTACAAGGTGGGTGGGCCTTCTCGATACTTTGTAGAACCCCAAAGCATTGAAGAAATTCAAGCTAGCTGGGCTTGGGCTAAGTCTAAAGATCTGCCAGTTTATTTTCTGGGCAAAGGGAGCAATGTCCTAGTTTCAGACCAGGGTTTTCCTGGCCTGGTCATTCTTTTATCTTCAAATTTTGACCGTATAGAATGGTATCCACCACAATCTGACGGCAGCGTTCTGGTGCGCGCACAAGCTGGAGCTTTATTGGCAAGCCTCACCCGTGAATCTGTACGCCGTTCCTTGGCCGGGCTTGAGTGTTTGGGCGGGATACCTGGAACTGTGGGGGGGGCCGTTGCTATAAATGCCGGGGCCTATGGGCAAGAAGTCTGCACTGCTATTGAGGAGGTGGTTTCCACACTATCACAGGGCAACCTTATTACCAGAAATGCGGAAACCTGTAATTTTGCTTACCGTGATTCCCTTTTTGTTTATAACGGTGAGTTGGTTGTTGAGGCCTTGTTTCACCTTTGCCCTGGAAACAAGGAAGTGTTGAGTTCCAAAATGAGCGATTGTTTGGCGCAACGAAAAAAAACACAACCTCTGCAATGGCCAAACGCTGGCAGTGTGTTTAAACGGCCAGCAGGAATGGCACCGGGTGCCCTCATTGAACAGTGTGGATGTAAAGGTTGGCTTGAAGGAGGTGCTGAAGTGTCCTCTATACATGCTAATTTCATCATCAATAGGGGTGGGGCTACAGCCCTCAATATCTGGAATCTCATCCAAAGGGTGAGAGATCATGTATGGGGCCAGACAGGAATACTTCTCGAACCAGAAATCCGTTGGCTTGGGCCCAACGCAGAGCCATGATTTCGGTAATTGTACCGGTTTTTAACCGACCTGATTTTATAAGGTGTGCTCTCGATTCAGTAAGAAAGCAATCCTATAGAGATTGGGAATGTCTGGTAGTGGATGATGGATCCACCGATCAAACTGCGCAATGTATAGAATCATTTTTATCCGATACTCGATTTTCCTATATATATCAGAATCAATTGGGGGTCAGTGCAGCCCGTAATCAGGGAATTAAACGGGCAAAGGGCCAATACATAACCTTTTTAGATTCTGATGATGTCTGGCATGAACAAAAACTCGAACGACAATTACAATTTATGGAAAAGGAAAACTGGACGGTATCTCAGTGTCGGGAAATTTGGGTGCGCCAGGGAATCAGAGTTAATCCGCCTCACTACTGTGAAAAAAAAGAGGGCGATCTCTTTATCGAATCTCTTGCCCGTTGTATGATTACGCCTTCTTCAGTAATGATGCGCCGTGAGGTGTTTGATCAAATCGGATTGTTTGATACCCATCTGCCGGCTTGTGAAGATTATGATCTGTGGCTGCGCCTCAGTTTAGTTTTTCCGGTGGGTCTGCTCAACTTTTATGCGCTGACTCGCTTAGGTGGTCACCCCGACCAACTTTCTTCCATTATTCCCGCGCAAGACCGGTACCGGATTTATTCTCTTTTGAAATTATTAGGCTTTTTTAAACCTTTGCCCCAGGATGATGAGTTTTTTGTTAAAAAACTTCAACACAATCAGATAGGCCCTGATTTGAAAATTGTAGATGTTGTGCATGAATGGGTCTTGGCCCCAAAAGCCGCAATTTCTTCAAACCACCGACATTGGCAAGCACTCCAGTCCATGCTTCAAAAAAAAATGAACATATATAGGAAAGGATGCCAGAAGCATAACCGTCAGCAAGAAATTGAATACCTTGCTGCGGCTGGTCAGTGGTTGGAAGAACAGGGTTTTTTGCCTGGCCCAGGCGGTTAGGCCCAGTCAGCGGGCTTTTTATTTCTGGACAATTAATTTTTTGGTGTTGGGGGAGATTTTTTTTTGGCAAGTTCTGACCAGAAATTATTCCAATCAAGCGCAATATCCTGCCACTCTTCAGCGGGAGCAAAAAAAGGTTCCATTTCCCAGACGCGCATTACAGCTTCTTGCTTGGGCCAGGACAGTTTGAAAAAGTAATCCTTAATTTCTGAAGATAAAGCGGGTTTCTCGAGCTTAGGCAATTCGTTTTCCAGATTCTTAAAATAGGTTTGGAAGTAGCTGAGGTATGGGGCTGTTTTATTTTGGGCTTGAGTATAGGCCGCTTCTTTCTTTTTTTTCTCAAGATCAGCTGACCATTGCCATAAAGAAATAACCTTTTGATTTTGCCCTATGTATACAGGCAGGCTCCGATTTTCTGCAGAGGGATAGGCGTACAAGGCCTTTTCAAGTTCAGTCGGAAAACCCAGTTGAAGCCAGTCAGACCAACTGTCCTGATCAAGAGAGGCATTCATTTGAATGAGCAAGGGCGAGTCTATGCTGTCCAAATTTAAAATTCGCATGTTAGGATTTCGCAAATGCGGACTGTCTTTAGAGAGCCAGGATAAAAGATTATCTAGTTTGTTTTTTTTCTGCCACTGTTTAAGATGAAAGCGAAAATCAAGGGCTGGCTTACCCGTTATTCTCACTTCAAGGGTGTATAGGACATGGTGGCCATTCACTGATCCTTTTCTGGATAATAATAAAGAATTGGGTTCGGGGTCTTCGGGAAGGGCGATGGTTTGCGCCCGAAAATGAGTTTCATCCAAGATAAAGCTCAATCGATTCTCAAAGGGGTAGGGACTGGGGCGGAAGCTATGGGTTTTTAAGGTGGGATCGAGGAACAGGTCTGTACTGTCTTTTTTCACATGCACGATCATGTGATTGAATTGATAGACTGAGGGTGTCTGGTTAAAACCTTGATGTTCACTGCTTACGAGTGCTAATGAAGCTTTAAATCCTGCTGCCCTAAGCATTTGGACTAAAAGGAAAGATTGACCTTTACAATCGCTTATCCGGTCTATCAACACTTTTTCGGGACGGGTGGGGATTAATGCATGGGGGCTAAATTTTTCTTCAGCGTTCCGGATGGAATCTCTCACCCATGTATAGATTGTGCGAACAGGGTTTTGGCGGTATCCCGGAAGGCGGGAGAGCGTGTGAAACTGTTCTAGGGCAGCTACAGAAATAGTTTCTTGTACAAGACCAGTATTTTTAAGCTGATTGAGATATTCGCTTCCAGTTTCTGTCCAAGATTGTTTTGCACTTCCGGCCAGTACCCCTCTAAAGAGCTCAGGCGAGGGTGTAAAATTGTCCTCGCGTGCATCGAGGGAAGGGGGAAAGGTAAAATGAAGAAGGTGAGGAGAGCTGGTGGAATCGACTGAAATATCACCATAACGGGCTAGATTCATTGCTTTGGAATCCCCTTCTAGATAAAAATGGTGTTCCAATATAGGCAGGCGTGACTGGGAGCGTTCTTCAAAGTAGGGAGGTGCTGATGAAGGACGGACTCCTCTCTGTGTCCATTCAAGGATCAGCACGGAAGTTTGCCCAGGCACAGGCAAGGGGACATGCGCCAATAGGTTTTCGGGGTGAATTTCAGTAGTGTGGTTAAGTGTTATGTATATGTCAGTGGCCGGAAGTGTGGTAGCTGTGGAGGATAAACCGTAATTTTGTTTGGAAGAATCAAGCCGGTAGACCTTAAAAGGTGATACCGACAACTCTGCTAAACTTGGGTTATAGGGAATCAACCATTCTGGCAAGGTGGCCCGCGATTGGGTCTGTGGCATATAAAGGATAAGCCGGGTTGTTTTTAACCATTTTTTTTGTGGACTCAGTTTTAAATAGGTGCCACGCCAAAGCTCAACTGGTTGAGTTTGCAGGGCAAGTGGAAGTTTTTGGAGGAGAGTGTTGAGTGTGGGGGAAGGCATATTTGCAACAGGTGTCAAGGCCTTTTGGGGGGAATATTTGAGTTTGCTTCCTTGTAAGGCCAAAATCTGGGATTGGAGCGATAAGGCTAAATTATTTTGCGGGTCTTTTTCCAGAGCCCTCTGAACAGAGGCCAAGGCTGGCTTATACATATACAAGTTAAATTCGGCATAGGCTTTTTGATGGAACCACCGTGAACTTGCTGTATCTGGTTTATAGAGGCTTGCTTCAGTCAGTGCTTCCTCAAATTTCATGAGACCATTAAGGGCAATCAGGCGGTATTCTGCGTAAAGATCACTCCACTCCCCTTTTTGCTTAGCTAAATCCAATATTTTTAATGCATCTAAATATTCTTCGAGCCCCAAGTGGGTTCCGGCCATGTATACGAGAAATCTAAAATCTCTTTTTTCCGGGGTCTTGCGGAAGAGGATTCTTTTACTTGATATATAATCGCCTTTGCGCCAGAGAGCGTCGCTGAGATTGATTAACCATTCGCTGTTTTCAGGATCCAAAGTCAAAGCCTTTTCGGCCCACAGTTCTGCTGCATCCCAATTCTGCTGGGCTTCAAAAAGTGCGCCCATGAGGCCAGACAATTGGGAAGAGCTATCTACGAGGTCTTTGTGTTCGCGTAAAAGCATAAGTGCACCTGGTATATTATCGGCGGCATGAAGGCTTGCAGTCTGATTAACCAGGTATTCTTCGTTTTGAGGATCAATTTCTTGTGCTGCCTTGAAGGCTAAATGGGCTTGGTCATAGAGTGAATCACGCATAAGGATAAGACCAGCAGTATTGAGAAAACGGGCTTCATTGAAAGCTGGTAAATCTGGTAGGGCACTGGTATCAAATTGGGGCAGCGAAGCTTCCCTATAATGAAGGTTACGGGGCAAACCTAGGCTGTCCGTACTGTCCTGAGGTGCGGCATCTTTACCACTAATTTTTTTTAATCTACCAGCGCTTGAATAGCCAACCAGCACGCGGGCCTTCTCTACATCAAAGGATTGCAGCCTATCAAACCAGCTGAGGTCGGTACATGTATAGTTGCTCACAGAACGGGCGCGTAAATTGGGTTTTCGAGAGCAATTAAAAAGGTAGGAAACAATGCTGTCAGAAGTAATTTGCATTTTGCCCTGGAAGGGACCTTTGCGGGGCAAGAGATAAAAAAGGCTGTACCAATCAGGATTTTGGCGGCTTTGCAGGATAAGTAGGGGCCTAAGAGGTAGGGAGTCGGCAAGTAAATGATTGTTATTGGATTTCCATTGACCCGGAGTAATTTGCAAGGCGAGAAGAAGCGACCGGTCCACCGTACTGGGTTCTGGAAAAACAGGGCGAGTAGCAGAGGATTGTTTAAAGGCAGGGCTGGAAAATACGGGGGCAGACACAAGGGTCAAGGCTAAGAGGGCATAAAAAAACTTCATTTTGCTGACAACTTGGGGTTGAAATGGGTACTTCAGGGTTAAAATTCAGAGAAAACCAAATCTACTTTTCAATTTATTGATTACTTTGAGAAAATGCTTGGGTTTTAGCCATTTTTGTATCTGCTTTTTGTCATTTTTGCGCATTTTAATAGTCTGACTTTACTGTCTTTTTTTCCCACGGAGACAAATTCCTTGTTATATTTTTCGCGCTATTCAGCACACACTTTAAACTCTAAACTGGAGAAAAAGCATGGCAATTAAAGTAGGAATAAATGGTTTTGGTCGTATTGGCCGTTTGGTATTTCGCGCTGCAGTCGAAAACCCCAATATCGAAGTAGTGAGCATTAACGATCTTATCACTGTTGACTACATGGCTTATATGCTTAAGTACGATTCAACACATGGTCGTTTTAAAGGGACTGTTTCTGTTGAAGATGGCGCGCTTGTTGTTAACGGTAAAAAAATCCGCGTTACCGCCGAAAAAGATCCCGCAGTTTTGGGTTGGGGCTCTGTTCAAGCCGATTATGTTGTAGAATCAACAGGTCTTTTCCTCGATAAAGCTGGTGCTTCCAAGCATTTGGCCGCTGGTGCCAAACGTGTTGTCATGTCAGCTCCCTCCAAAGATGACACCCCCATGTTTGTTATGGGTGTAAACCATAAAACTTATGCCAAACAAGAGCTTGTTTCCAATGCTTCCTGTACAACCAACTGCCTTGCTCCTTTGGCTAAAGTTGTAAACGACAATTGGGGCATACTCGAAGGTCTTATGACAACTGTACATGCAGTAACCGCTACCCAAAAAACTGTTGATGGCCCTTCAGCCAAAGACTGGCGCGGTGGCCGTGGTGCTGGCCAAAACATCATTCCATCCAGCACTGGTGCTGCCAAAGCTGTAGGAAAGGTTATTCCCGAGCTCAACGGTAAACTTACCGGTATGGCTTTCCGCGTACCCACCCCCGATGTTTCAGTTGTAGATCTTACTGTGCGTTTAGCTAAACCAGCTAAATACCAAGAAATCAAAGACGCCATGAAAGCTGCTTCTCAAGGCGAACTCAAGGGTATCTTGGGCTATACCGAAGACGAAGTTGTATCTACAGATTTCACTACCGATTCACGCACTTCCATCTTCGATGCCAATGCAGGTATTGCTTTGAGCGATACTTTTGTAAAACTTGTTTCTTGGTACGATAACGAATGGGGCTATTCCAATAAGGTCCTCGACCTTATCACCCACATGGATACCGTTAAGTAATCATTTTTTGTTTACGGCCCCATGCGGGGCCGTCTTTTTAGGTACCCTACCTTATATTTCGAATAACTTGTTTAATAATTTCCCTTTCAACCCTATCCTTACCGCACGAGGAAAACCATGGCAAAACTTTTTGTTGAAGATCTTGATGTAGCAGGCAAGCGCGTATTTGTGCGCGTTGATTTTAATGTCCCTCTAAAAAATGGTGTTGTAGAAGATGATAAGCGCCTCGCAGCTGCTCTCCCTACAATCCAATACCTTATAAGCAAAGGTGCAAAAATCATTTTAGCCTCCCATTTGGGTCGGCCCAATGGCCAGGTAGTAGAATCTTTACGGTTAGGCCCAGTTGCCGAAGCCCTAGCCAAGTTACTTAATCAACCAGTAGCCTATGTTAAATCGTGTGTAGGGCCCGAGGCTCTCACTGCTTCAAAGGCGCTCAAAGCGGGCGAAGTGCTCCTTCTCGAAAATTTGCGTTTCTACATCGAAGAAGAGGGTAAAGTTAAAAATGATGATGGCACCAAAACATCAGCCACTAAAGAAGCAATTGCAGCCTTTCGCACAGGTCTAACAGAACTTGCTGACCTCTTTGTAAACGATGCCTTTGGAACTGCACATCGTGATCATTCTTCCATGACTGGTGTTCAATTGCCACAAAGGGCTGTTGGCTATCTCATGAAAAAAGAACTCGACTTCCTGGGTGAGTCTGTTAACAATCCCAAACGCCCCTTTGTTGCCATTATTGGTGGCGCAAAAATTTCTGGCAAAATTGATGTCATTCAAGCCATGCTTCCAAAAATTGATAAGCTCATTATTGGTGGCGGTATGGGTTTTACTTTCGCTAAAGCCAATGGCTATAATATTGGCCGTTCCCTTTGTGAAGATGACAAGGTCGAACTCGCCAAAGAAATTATCGCCAAGGCCGGAAGTAAACTCCTCCTGCCCATTGATTGTCTTATCACTGATAAACTTGATTTTAATGGTCGCACACTGGGTGCTACCAGAATAGTTGATATTGATTCTATACCTTCTGACCACGAGGGTGTCGACATCGGACCCAAAACTACCGAAATCTTTGCACAAGCTATCGCTTCAGCACAAACAGTGTTGTGGAATGGGCCCATGGGTGTATTTGAAATTGCCGAATCTGCTAAAGGTACTTTTGCTATTGCCCAGGCTCTAGCCGATGCAACTGCCAAGGGAGCCGTTACTGTCATTGGTGGTGGCGATTCTGCTTCTGCTATTAAAAAGGCAGGGCTGTCTAAAAAAGTAACCCATGTATCTACTGGTGGTGGTGCCTCTCTCGAATACCTTGAAGGTAAAGCTTTACCAGGAGTAGTTGCTCTTACCGATAAATAGCATACATAACACAACCCTCTTTCTGTATCTAGAAAATTGTTTTCTTTGTTTCATACAAAAAATATGTGGCAAATACATATAAACAAAAAATAGATGGCAGTTTGGGGGTGCTTATGAGCTGGTGTTTATTAAATTTTTTGTTTTTAAATGAGTCCCAATGGGCTAAAAAAATTTTTAAGTCATTCATTCAGTCCCTCTGACTGGTAAAAAAAGGAATCCTATGCGTAAATATATCATTGCCGGAAACTGGAAGATGAATATGGGTCTTCCCGAAGCAGAAAAACTTGCACAAGAAATTGTCCAGGTTCTCGGACAAGAAAGTAAAGTTGAAGTTGTGGTCTGCCCGCCCTATATAGCCATTCCCAAAGTTGCTGATATTATCAAAGGATCAGCAGTAAAACTAGGCGCCCAAGATGCCCATTGGGAAGAAAACGGTGCCTATACTGGCAAAGTTTCTGTAAGCATGCTCAAATCAGTAGGTGTTGAGTATGTCATCCTTGGCCACTCTGAGCAACGCCAATACTTTCATGAAACAGATAGCACAGTTAATAAAAAAGTAAAAAAAGTCCTTGAACACGGGTTACAACCTATAATTTGTGTGGGCGAACTCCTCGAAGAGCGCAAGGCAGAAAAAACACTTCAAGTTATTAAAACACAAATTGAGGGTGCTTATGCAGGGCTCAGCGCAGAGCAAGCTACACGCACTATTATAGCATATGAACCTGTTTGGGCTATCGGTACTGGCTTAACTGCTTCCGACGAACAAGCTCAAGAAGTTCACGCCTATATCCGCTCACTCCTAAAAACCATGTTTGGCGCAGGTGTTTCCGAAGGTTTACGAATTCAATACGGTGGCAGCATGAAAGCCGATAATGCCAAGGGCCTTTTGGGTCAGCCAGATGTTGATGGTGGGTTAATTGGTGGGGCAGCCTTGAAAGCTGAATCATTTAAAGGTATTATTTCCGCCGCGTAAAAAATAAGGCTAATCATGTCGCTACCTGCAATTCTCTACCCCATTTTGCTCCACGTTCATGTGCTTGTATGCTTGTTTTTAATTCTTCTTGTTCTTGTCCAGTGTGACAAGCGTGGGGATCTTGCCGGTGCATTGGGTGGTATGAGTAATGCTGCCTTTACTGGTTCAGGCGCTTCTAATTTGCTTACAACTCTCACTAAATGGGTGGCATTAGTATCGTTTGTAATCATTCTTTTATTAAATGTCATGTCTTCGCAGGTAAGTTCAAGCGGAAACGAAAAATCAGAATTGCAAAAATCTAAAACTGCTCTCCCTATCCAAAATCAGGTACCTGGTCTTCCCGGTTCTAATGTTTTACAAGGTATTCCCCAAGTTGGTGATGTACCTTCTGAGCCTGCACAACCGGCGCCAGTAAATCCATAAGGTAAGGGTACTTATAAGTTTAAAAAGTTTCGCGGTCGTGGTGGAATTGGTAGACGCGCTAGCTTGAGGTGCTAGTGGGGCAACCTGTGCCGGTTCAAGTCCGGCCGACCGCAAACTTTTTTCTTTTTATCTCCTTTACTTCTTCATTTTCTTCCTTCCTTCTTTCTTTATCTTTTCTCAAAGAAATAAGATCTCATTTTAATTTAGAGGTTCCCTTTATCTGTTAGATGTTCAAAATCGCTAGCGAATTTGAACATCGGTCGGTGGTTCCCGCTGATGCACTTGTCGCTTCGCGATTTCGTACATCAGCGGTTATATCCCATCGCTAGACATGCTTCGCATGAGTCGCGACGGTACATAG
>Ga0116204_1001969_pt1 | contig 11365 bp, 10 predicted proteins | sample LakKivwa52mmetaG_FD_94481 | JGI IMG/M metagenome (GOLD analysis project Ga0116204, IMG submission 94481) | Anoxic lake water microbial communities from Lake Kivu, Rwanda to study Microbial Dark Matter (Phase II) - Lake Kivu water 52m metaG | ecosystem: Environmental > Aquatic > Freshwater > Lake... | reverse complement strand
ACCAAAACCCGACGCCCCCAGATCCAACCCAAAGTCCTCAAACCAGCCCGAACTCGTTTTTGACAGGTCAAATTATTTACTTGTGGTCCTTGCCTTGCTTTTTATCATGCTGGGATTCATCATGATGTCTGGTGGTGGCTCAGAGGACCCTAATTTTTTTGATCGCTCTATTTTCAGTTTCCGCCGCATCACTCTTGCACCCATTTTAGTGCTTACCGGATATATTATTGGAGTGTATGCAATAATGAAAAAGCCAGTTTCCGACAAACAAACAGACTAAATGACCTGGTTTGAAGCGCTTATCCTTGGGCTGATACAAGGGCTTACCGAATTCCTACCTGTTAGCAGCAGCGGTCATATTGAACTCGGGAAAGCCATTCTTGGCACTGAATATGCTGACAATCTGATGTTTTCGGTAGTTGTACATACAGCTACAATGTTTAGTATTGCGGTGGTGTTCAGAAATGAAATCTGTCACCTTATAACCCAAACACTACGTTTTAAATGGAACCCTGAAACGCGTTATGTCGCACTGATTTTAATTTCCATGATCCCGACAGGATTAGTTGGTTTACTTTTTGAATCGGAGATTGAACAGTTTTTTGATGGCAGGATCATGCTGGTAGGTTTTATGTTATTGTTTACTGCCTCTATTTTGTTTTTAACACGGTTCGTAAATACGAACACAAAAGACGTTGGATACATTCATGCGCTGATAATTGGAATAGCTCAAACCATTGCAATTTTACCGGGAATTTCCAGATCGGGTGCAACCATCAGCACAGCGTTATTGATGGGCGTTGAACGAAGCGCAGCTACCCGGTTCTCCTTTCTTATGGTTTTGCCACCAATTGCAGGTGCTACCCTAATAAAGGCCAAAGACCTGATTAACGAACCCGTTTCGGTTGCCAGTGAACTTTTGCCACTAGGTGTAGGGTTTGTTGCAGCTTTTGTTTCAGGGATTATTGCCTGCGGCTGGATGTTGGCGCTGGTTCGCAAAGGCAATATTGCTTACTTCTCAATTTATTGCCTTATAATTGGCCTAACCGCAATCGCTTTTTCAATATTCTAAGCTTTTTAACAGGCGGCATTCTTAACTCTTGCTGATGCATCAATTAAAAACATTCGATTTTTTAACCGGTGAAACTATTCCGGTAAACAAACCCTATCGCTGGACTTCTTTTGATGTTGTGAATAAGGTGCGTTACACGGTCAAAAAACACCTGGGCATTCCTAAGCTTCGCATAGGACATGCAGGAACGCTTGATCCGCTGGCCACCGGATTGCTCATACTGTGCAGCGGTAAAAACACAAAACAAATTGAAAGCATACAGGAACTGGAAAAAGAATATTCAGGTATCATTCAACTTGGTGCTACCACACCATCCTTTGATCTGGAAACAGGCATTGATCAAACATATCCTTATGAGCATATCAGTATAGAAAACATTCAAAAAGCAGCCGGTAACTTAACCGGAGAAATTTGCCAGGTTCCGCCTGTGTTCTCAGCAATAAAAATTCGTGGCAGAAGGGCTTTTGATTTTGCACGCAAAAATGAAGAACTTCATCTGAAAGCCCGTAATGTAACAATCCGGTCATTTTCAATCACTTATTATGACCCACCTAATGTTGGTTTCTGCATAGTTTGCAGCAAAGGAACTTATATCAGATCAATCGCCCGCGATTTAGGAATTATGCTTAACAGCGGTGCTTACCTAAAATCATTGCACCGCGACAGGATTGGCCACTTTGTATCAAAAGAGGCATTTGATTTTGATGCCCTTTTGAACCATATAATAGAAATGGGCAAGGAGTATAGCGAGTTATAGCTGGTTGGAGTATTTAATTTAACTCGTTTCTGATGATCTTGCCTGGTCTGTTATTCAGGATAATAGCCTCACAATGTCAGCGCAGGTTGCCCCACCAAAATCTTAGATTTAAAAAGATTCGCAAGTAATTTACTTTAGGACTTGATTTTCAGTGGCAAAAGCCATATCTTTGCACCCGTTTTCCAAGATCGGTATTGATTATTAGAACTGTATGAAGTTATCACAATTCAGGTTTCATTTACCCAATGACCTGATCGCACAACATCCCGCGCGTAACCGCGATGAAGCCAAACTCATGGTGCTCAAAAGAAAGGGCCAAACCATTGAGCACAAACAATTTACTGATATCCTTGAATATTTCAGCGACGGAGATGTGATGATCCTCAATAACACTAAGGTTTTTCCAGCTTTGCTTACTGGCGAAAAGGAAAAAACCGGTGCAAAGATCACTGTATTCTTATTGCGCGAGCTCAATGCCGAAACGCGCCTGTGGGATGTGTTGGTTGATCCGGCACGTAAAATCCGTATTGGCAACAAATTATATTTCGGCGACGATGACTCCCTTGTCGCAGAAGTTATAGACAACACTACCTCACGTGGACGAACCATTCGATTTCTGTACGATGGGTCTTACGACGAATTCAAACGGAATATTGAAGCCATCGGAAGACCACCCCTGCCTGAAGAAATTCAGCGTATGCGTGATATTGAGCCGGAAGACAAGGAAAGGTATCAAACCATCTTCGCTAAAAATATTGGCGCTGTTGCTGCTCCTGCTGCAGGGCTCCACTTCAGCCGTGAACTTATGAAAAGGCTGGAGCTTAAAGGCGTTTCGTTTGCCGAAGTAACATTACATGCAGGCATAGGCAATTTCAGGGGAATTGAAGTTGAAGATCTCACCAAGCACAAAACCGATTCGGAAGAAATGCTTATTGAGGACCACGCTGTAGCAATCGTAAATAGAAGCAAACTAAACAAGAAAAATGTTTGCGCTGTTGGTACCACATCCATGAAAGCCATAGAATCCTCGGTTACTATATCGGGTTTGTTAAAACCATATAAAGGCTGGACCAATAAATTTATTTTCCCACCTTACGACTTTAGTATTGCCAACAGCATGGTCAGCAATTTCCACCTGCCGCAATCGCCAATGATGATGATGGTGTGTGCTTTTGCAGGCTATGATTTCCTCATGGAAGCCTATAAAGTTGCTGTTGAAAAAAAATACAAATTCTTTTCTTATGGCGATGCCATGTTAATTCTCTGATATGGGTTTCGGCTATCGAATCACCTGATGCATTTCATTACCCAGCATAAAGTGCAAGAGCTTTGAAAAAATTCGTGATCATAGTTGCTGCCGGAACCGGTAAGCGCTTTGGCAACAAACTACCAAAGCAATTTGAACTTTTGTGCGGCAGGCCCATGCTTATGTACCCGGTTGAAACTTTTTTCAAAGCCGAAACCGGTATCTGCATCATCGTTGTGATCCCTAAGAATTATATGGACCAATGGAAAGAACTATGTTTACAATACAATTTCAATATCCCGCATGTAGTTATTGCAGGTGGACCTGAGCGATTTCACTCTGTTAAAAATGGACTTGGCCTGATAGATGACGAAGGTATGGTAGCTATTCACGACGGTGCGAGGCCATTGGTAAGTTGCGAATTGATAAGGAATGCTTTCCACTCGGCAGAGAAATCAGGCGCTGTGATTCCCGTTGTTGGATTAAATGACTCGGTTCGCATAGTAACCGGCCCGGTTCACAAAGCATTTGAGCGAAATAAGTTAAGGTTGGTTCAAACACCACAGGTTTTTAAGTGTTCTGTTCTTAAATCGGCTTATCAGCAACAATATCAACTTCATTTCACTGATGATGCAACGGTGGCAGAAGCAGCAGGTGAAAAAGTAACGCTGATTGAAGGAAGTACAGGGAATATCAAAGTAACCAACCCGCAGGATTTAACCATTGCAGAGGCTTTGCTTAACGCAAAAATTAATATGTTATGACCGTTATCCTCCGCGATCCCAAAGAAAGCAATCGACTTGCAAAAAAAGAAGGCTGGTATGCACTTACAATTAATCTGGCGTTATTTCTGATTAAATATTGGGCGGGAATTGTAAGCGGATCTGTAGCGCTCATTGCCGATGCATGGCATACTCTAAGCGACTCACTTACCTCCGTGATCCTTTTAATGGGAATAAGGATCTCTGCAAAGCCAGCCGATCATGAGCATCCTTTCGGTCACGGACGCGCTGAATGGATTGCAGCGCTTATCATCGGAACCTTACTTGCTGTTGTAGGTTTGAATTTCATGGTTGACTCAATTGGAAAACTTCGCAATCATGAAGGGGCTCAGTATGGCACTATTGCCTTGGTTGCAACGGTGCTGTCAGTGTTGGTAAAAGAAGGACTGGCCCAATATGCCTTTTGGATTTACAGGAAAACAGGCGCCAAATCAGTGAAAGCTGATGCCTGGCACCATCGGAGCGATTCGGTATCTTCTTTGCTGATCCTGGTTGGTATTATTTTCGGATCACGTTACTGGTGGATGGATGGTGCTCTTGGAATATTGGTTTCAATAGCTTTGTTTTATGCTGCGTATGATATTATTAAAGACTCAACGCAGAGTATACTTGGTGAAAAGCCCAGTAAGCAACTTATTGATTTACTAAGAGAAATTCCAATAAAAGTGGTTGGTCATGACGTTGAGCTTCATCACATCCATACGCATAATTACGGAGATCACACCGAGCTTACCTGTCATATCAAGCTGCCACACGACATGACCCTTCACAACGCGCACGATATTGCTTCAAAAATTGAGTTTGCTATACTCGAAGAAACCGGAATAACGGCTACCATACACATGGAGCCTAGTAGCGCAGCCGGATTAAGCAGGAATCAAACTTAAAATAATTGTTTGAGAACTTTTTAACGGTGTCTCCGTCCTTTCCACCGGTATCCTGAAAATAAGGACTCAAAAACAACCAGGGTAATATAAACCACATACACAACCTGGAAGGGAATAAACCAGTTGAGTAGTTTGCGGCGGTCAAAGAAAACGCATCCCTGGTAAAGCAATAAAAAATCACTTGCAATTTTAAGACCCCAGCCTGTAAGAACCGGGTAGAATAGCCCACTATAAAATGGCAAAAATATTGCTCCTCCCAACAAAAGCATGGAGTTCAGAAAAACAACCAGCGCAACTGCAGCAGTAAAACTGCCCGGATAGGCCCTTGTTTTTGATCCCCATCGAATGCGTTGCATCAGGAATTCCTGTAAGCTTTCCGGGGCGGGTGTTTCAACAATTGCTTTTGCTGATTTCACGAAGTGTATTGCCTGTGCGCCATATTTTTTTCTGATACTGTGCATCAGGAAAATATCATCGCCTGATGCCAGCTTGCTATTGGCCTCAAATGCATTGCGTTCAATAAAAACATTCCGGCGAAATGCCAGGTTCGCTCCATTGCACATCAGTGGTTTTCGTAAACCGAGGGCACCTGCTCCGGCGGTAACAAGACCCATGAATTCCAGTTCCATGAAATTGCCAATAATCCTCCTCTGCGGTATAAAGGCAACCGGGGCGCTGATCATTACCGGGTTGTGCTTCTCAAAATATGCCACTATGCATGAAAGCCAATCTTTTGGGAACCGGCAATCGGCATCGGTAGTGATAATGAGTTCGCCACGGGCCTGACCGATGCCAAAAGAAATTGCAGCCTTTTTTCCAATGATGGCCTGAGATATACTAGCCAGACTGACTAATTTAATATTGCTATGTTTCAGCACAAATTCGTTCACCACAGAAATGGTGGAATCCACTGAGTGATCATCAACCAAGATAATTTCAAAATCAGCATGCAGGAAATCCTGTTCGAGCAGTTCTTTCAGGCATGTTGCGATGTTTCTTTCTTCGTTACGAGCAGCAATGATGATGCTAGCAAAGGTTTTTGATGGCGCAGCGATATTTCTCTCGCAACTGAAAACTGGAAGCCTGTGCCAACCCAATGCAAGGCTGATAACCAGGATTGCATAAAGGATCGCAACTATTACCACAACTGTGCTTACAACAATCATGAACCTGATTGATTATTATTGGATCGGATGAACCTGAGGTTGAACACAAAAACAGCCCCGGTAATGGCCGGGATCGCAAGGTTGATAAGCCATAATAAGGTGGAAGCAACAACAATTCCAAGCGATGATGGATCGTAAATTCCAGCGCTTTCATTCAAAAATAAACTAATCAGGTAAAGCGATACACTTCCGCGAATTCCCAATTCAGAAAGCGCAACTGATGGAATTAAAGTCATGACAAGAAAAATCACAGGGATGATGATCAGGTAATGCATGAAAGGTAAATTTACTTCGAATGCCAGCAGTAAAAGAATAAACTGCGCAGTAAACACACAATACCTGATAATGCTGAGTAAAAGCACATAGGATAGACCGGCGCTGTCATAACACTCAAATACACCGGCGTACTTGCTTATTTGCTCACTTTTTGAAGGGAAAAGCTTATTTGCAAACTGCGACAAGATCGAAAAGTTGAGGTATAGCACAACAAATAGGGTCAATATTATCAGTGTTGTTATCACAATGCCAATAAAAATCAAATGGTTCGGGAAAATAAATGCATCCATAATGCGCGGAAGAAAAAGCATCATTGCAATTGAACCGATAAGGATTGTTGCCATTAATTGCCCCATACTGCCGATAAAAGTTATAAGGATTCCTTTCACCGGATGTAGTGACTTAAGAATGAACACCCTTCCGAAATATTCACCAACCCTGTTGGGTGTGAACACACTGACGGTAATGCCTGAAAATACAGCCTTGAAGGAATTCGGAAAGGAGACTGCTTCAAATTTACCGATCAGGAACTTCCATTTCCAGGCTTCAATGCCAAGGTTTACGAACATCAGCAGGAATACCGAACCCAGGTAGAACAAGAACGTGCTGTCATGGAATTTTACAGCTAAACTGGCCACCAGATCCGTGATTTCCATTTTCTGAACCACCTGCCTGTAAATAAACCCATAAGCTACCAGGATGATACCGATTTGCAGCAGGAAGTTTAACGTTTTGCGTACTTTTGCCTTCATTAAAAACACTTCAGGTTTTGGAAAAAGAGCGTGTTATTCTAGGTATTGACCCAGGCACCAATATCATGGGCTATGGAATTGTCAGGTGCAAAGGTAAGAACCTGGAGCTTATTTCATTTGGATCGAAAGGATTTGGCAGGAAAGATTCGCATCTTTTAAAATTAAACTCCATTTTTCAAACCACGCTTGAACTTATTGACCTTTACCTTCCGGATGAAATGGCCATTGAAGCGCCTTTCTTCGGGAAAAATATTCAGTCCATGTTAAAGCTTGGCCGTGCGCAGGGTGTGGCAATGGCCGCTGCTTTGTACCGGAGGGTTGAAGTATATGAGTATTCTCCGCGCCGTATAAAACAATCCATTACAGGTAATGGCAATGCATCAAAGGAACAGGTGGCAGCAATGCTGGCTGGAATGTTAGCTGTTCCGGTTCCTGAAAACCTTGATGCCAGCGACGGACTGGCTGCAGCAGTCTGCCATTCGTATCAAAAAAATCCGGTAACCGAAAACAACCACAAACACAGCAGTTGGAAAGCCTTTATTCAGGATAATCCGAAAAGGATATTATAGACGATATAGGTCTTTTTTTTTCAATATTTAGGCCGACTCGGGTGGTTGAATCTTGTCATCCTTAACGAAGTGAAGGAACTCGATATAGTTGCAAAACAGATTATTCGCTGCGCTCAGAATGACAAAAAACAGCAAATCACATCAGCTTCTGATATGCCTTCCACCAGCGGTCGGGTATGTCGTTTTCGGTAGCTGTATTATAGTCTTTGAATGAGCATGGGATAAGGTTGTGCCGGCGGTATTCATTTTTGATATTGAGTTTCGCACCAATTTCCATCCACCAGCGATCGGTTTTTTTGCTTCGGTAAAACACGATTCCTTCTTCGGTTGAGTTAACAGGAACGTAATATTTGATGAAGTCGTCCATATTCACAGCAGGATCTTCATTTTTACGGTTATAAAACCCCTCAAGAAAATACCAGATCATTTGAGCGATAAGATTTGCAGTAAATCCCCGCTGATCGAATTTCGGATTGTACTCAAAAAAACCAATGGCTGTAAGTTTTTCCGAAAGCCCGGCATAGCGGGCTATCTGGCAGGCCTCATCGCCATAAAAACCATTGGGTCCGGCGGCTGCATGGCCAGGAGCATCACCAGCCCTGATAGCCCCTATATCAAAAGTGAGAAGATCGGTATTCCGGATTAGAGGCTCTGTTTCATGCAAGTCGGATCGCACTACCCCCAGCCGGCTTACATCAAAAAACATATTCTCCATGAGTTTGATGGCTGCCTGATCAACATGATAGGATTGATACCCGATATTGCTGTAATTGAAAAGATAATTGGGTTGCTGAACGATGATTTTCCTGAGGTAGCTTTCAGAAGTCATTGAATTTTCCTCGGTTCCCAGGTCAAATTGCTTATCAACTGCTACAATGTTAATGATGCGTTTGAGCTTTTCATAAGCCTTATAACAGCCGTAAGTAAGATCCTGGCTACCACCTATAATTATGGGCGTTATTTTCTTTTCCAGCAGTTCAACAAGCACTTCCGTAAGAGCGGTGTAAGTGTCTTCAACGGTATGGCCCTGCATGATATTTCCGAGGTCGGTTATTTCAAGTTTAAATGGCCCTTCATGCAAATTATACAGGCATTGCCTTACAAAATCGGGGCCACCGGAACCGGCAGCATTCTTTGCCGCATAACGGCTTTCTTCAACACCAATGATGGCAACCTGGCAAGTGGAAATATCAGGAAATTGTTTGCCGGCAATGTGTTGTGTAATCTGGGTCGCCAGCAACGATTCGGTTTTCAGAGAAGAAGAGTCATCCGGTAAATCAACAGGCTGTAAAAAGAAACTGTTTTCCATTGTAAGAAGGCTTTAGCAGGGCAGGGATAATACCAGCAAAAATGCGAAAAAAACAATTGCAACGATCCAGGAAAATAAAATGTTTCCTCAAGCACCTGACAGATTGTGTTTCAAAAAAGTGGCAATTTAAAACTATGACGATCCAACCTGCTTTATTTTTTCCTACCCCGCCCTTTTGATGGCTTTTTCGGGCCTTCTTTTTCAATTATTTCAAGGCATTGTTCCAGCGAAAGGGAAACCGGATCTGTTTTTTTGGGAATCTTATAATTCTCTTTTCCTTTTGCTATGTATGGCCCGTATCGCCCGTTGAGCACTTTGATACCATCGTTCTCTTTAAATTCTTTGATCAGCTTTTCTTTTTCCGTCTTCCTTTTTTCCTCAATTATTTCAATAGCCCTTTCTTGCCGAACCGTATCCGGGTTGTCGGTTTTTTTCAAGGAGAAAAACAGTGAACCATGTTTTATATAAGGACCGAATCGTCCGATTCCGATGCTCAATTCCTTATCCTCGTAAGACCCGATGATGCGAGGAAATTTAAACAGCTCCAGTGCATCTTCAAACGTAATCGTTTCCATACTTTGTCCTTTTCTCAGGCCTGCAAACTGTGGCTTTTCGTCGCTGTCCGATTCTCCTGACTGAACAATGGCGCCATACCGGCCAAGCTTCACATAGATATTCTTTCCGGTTTTCGGATCCTGACCAAGTAATTTCTCTCCTTTTACTTTTTCAGATGTTGAAAGCACTTCTTCCACCTGTTTATGAAATGGGTGATAAAAGGTCTCGATTACTTCGTTCCAGACCTTATTGCCCATAGCAATCTCATCAAATTCTTTTTCAACATTTGCGGTAAAATTATAGTCGAGAATATTAATGAAATTCTGAACCAGAAATTGGTTTACGAGCATGCCGATATCCGTTGGAAACAATTTGTTTTTCTCAAATCCAACATTTTCGGTCTTTGTGGTTTGTGTTATCCTGCCTTTCTTTAACAATAGCTGTAAATATTCCCGTTGTTGTCCCGGCCGGTCTTCCTTTACCACGTATTCTCTTTTTTGAATCGTTGAGATGGTAGGTGCATAGGTAGAAGGGCGTCCGATCCCAAGTTCTTCAAGTTTTTTAACCAGGCTAGCTTCGGTGTATCGTGGCGGTTGCTGCGTGAACCGCTGCGTGGCGGTCATTTCCTTCAAATCCAACTGTTCGCCAACCTGCATTGGTGGTAAAACATCGCTCTTGCCTTCAGTGCTATCATCGTCGGTTGATTCCATGTAAGCTTTCAGGAAACCATCAAATTTGATTACCTCGCCTTTGGCAACAAGCAATTCGGGCGTGGTGGAAATTTTAACATCAACATTGGTTTTTTCAAGTATTGCATCGCTCATTTGTGATGCGATGGTCCTTTTCCAGATTAGTTCATAAAGCTTTTGTTGCGAACTATCGCCGCCTATTTCCCTGTCGTTGAGATACGTTGGCCTGATGGCTTCATGTGCTTCCTGTGCACCCTTTGTTTTGGTGGCGTATTTTCTGATTTGAACATAATTGCTTCCATATAGATTTTCTATTTCCAGCTTTGCAAGGGTCAGGGCTGTATCGGAGAGGTTCACCGAGTCGGTTCGCATGTAAGTGATCTTTCCAGCCTCATAAAGCTGTTGGGCCACCAACATGGTTTTTGCAACAGAGAAACCAAGTTTGCGGCTTGCTTCCTGTTGCAAAGTAGATGTGGTGAAAGGAGGAGCCGGTGATTTCCTGGCAGGTTTGGTTTCGATGTCAGCAACGGAAAAACTGGCAGGAATGCATTTCTCAAGAAATGTCTTTGCATCAGTTTCCAACTTCAGCCTCTCGGGCAACTCAGCGCTGAAATGGTAAATACCATCATCGTTTTTAACTTCAAACAAAGCCACAACCCTGTAAAAGGGGAAGGTTTTAAAAGCTTTGATTTCTTCTTCGCGTTCAACAATCAACCTTACAGCTACTGACTGTACCCGGCCTGCTGATAATGAAGGCTTCACTTTTTTCCAAAGAATCGGGGAAATTTCATAACCTACCAAACGATCGAGTACCCGACGGGCCTGCTGGGCATCAACCAGTTGTTTATTAATTGAACGGGGATTTTCTACCGCTTTCAGGATTGCATTTTTTGTGATCTCATGAAAAACAATGCGCCTGGTTTTTGATTCTTCGAGGCTGAGGGTGTCAGCCAGGTGCCATGAAATGGCTTCTCCTTCCCGGTCTTCATCAGTAGCAAGCCAAACTATTTCTGCTACGCCTGCCAGTTTTTTCAGTTCAGCAACAATCTTCTTTTTATCCGGCGATATTTCGTATTTGGGAGTGAAGTTGTTTTCTATATCAATACCTAGCTGGGTTTTGGAGAGGTCTCTTACATGTCCAAATGAAGATTTTACCTGAAAATCCTTGCCGAGAAATTTTTCTATGGTTTTTGCTTTCGCGGGTGATTCAACAATTACAAGGTTTTTTATCATGCTCTTTAACTCCTGAACTATTTGGTGTTATTTTTTAAAAACGGGTGCAAAGTAACGCATTTAAGTTAAGTT
>Ga0116204_1001968_pt1 | contig 11369 bp, 19 predicted proteins | sample LakKivwa52mmetaG_FD_94481 | JGI IMG/M metagenome (GOLD analysis project Ga0116204, IMG submission 94481) | Anoxic lake water microbial communities from Lake Kivu, Rwanda to study Microbial Dark Matter (Phase II) - Lake Kivu water 52m metaG | ecosystem: Environmental > Aquatic > Freshwater > Lake... | reverse complement strand
CCCTTATCCCCACCGGCGGTAATCCAGTTGAGTCCTCCAAGAAGGAAGTAGAGAGCAAAAGCCAGACCAGCGACAACTGTGAGGACAACTAGTACATTGCTAAATAGACTTTCGATGGCACTTGTTGAGCCTTCAATGCCACCTCCAGGTTGATAACCACCAGGAGTAGTAATAGTTTCGAAGCCGAGTGCTATTTGTTTATTCATAATTAAAGTCCTAATTGACAGATCCAGGTCCCGTAATCTCTGGGGCGAGGATGGCTGTGGCGGAACCAAATAATAAGTACGAGACTATACCAGTGATGGCGGCAGCACCGACCATGACGACAAGTCCGATCAAGGACATGTTGATAGAGGCAGTGGCTGAGGCTATTTTCTTCTCATCACCCCCAGCGGTCACATAACTAAAGCCAGCGATCATCAGATTGAAAAAAGCAAATAAGCCAGCGGCTGCAAAGATAATAGTAATAACATTGGAAATAAAGGTAGGCAGTCCGACATTGACATCTCCGTAAGCTTTGATAGGTGAGTCAATTTTGCCGAATGTAGACATAGTGTTTTTATAGATTCGAATTAAGTATCGATACTCCAGTTACTACTTGAATTAATTGAATAATCCAGTATGAAGCGAAGAGTACTAGTAGTCCCATTATAGCAGAGGTGATAGTTTTGGTACCATCGGCGATTTTGTCTTTGTTGCCAGCGTTGGCGATGATGGTGAAGCCACCAAAGACAATCATGAAAAAAATGACCAAGCCTCCGGCTATGTAAACATTGGGCAAGATATTGTTGATCAAATCACTGGTGCTAGAGTACTCTGAACTGGCAGTTGATCCCTGGAAAAATAAACGGTCACCTAAGTTGAATCCGGCCATGAGAAAATTATAGCATAGCATTGTTGGTTTGATAGAATACAGAAATGGATCAGATGGTAGAAAATGTCCTTAGCGGTAAAAAAGGAGCAGCGACGATATTTTACAAGAAATACGTGGCGAAAATTCGGAGGTATTTGATAGCAAAATTGCCGCTCGAGGAAGTTGAAGAAGTCCTACAAGACACCTTCTTGTCGGCATTTGATTCGCTGGCTCTCTACCGTGGTAAGTCAAGTGTTTCAACTTGGTTGATTGCGATCGCGAGACATGAAGTGGCTGATTTTTATCGTAAGAGCTATGTACGTAAAGCAGTGCTTTCGACCTCGCCTTTGTTTGAGAGTATGGTGTCTGAGCTGTTTTCGCCGGAATTTGCCCTTGAAAAAGCAAAAATAGAGAAGAGGTTTTTCTCAACTTATCGGGCTTTGTCTAAACAATATCAGGACGTCTTGTCTTATCGATATGAGTTATCAATGAGCGTTAGGGAGATAGCTGTGAGAATGGATTTAAGTTTGAAAGCGACAGAATCATTGTTGTTTAGGGCAAGACTAGCATTTAAAGAGTCATATGAAAACAGAGCGTAATTTTGTAAAAGAATTAGAAGCAAAAGCGATTGAACAAAGTAAATTGGTCGAAACGCAAATGATTCCTGATTGGGCAAGAGATGTGGCTGATTGGTTGGCGATAAACCCTTGGAGAGTTTTAGTGCCAATAAGCGTGATCGCCTACTTTTCACTGCGGATAGGATATGGAGAAAATCTTAGAGAATTGATACTTGGCCTTTTTGGAGGATTTGCCAGATGAAGCATTGGAGTGCAATTGGAATATGGATAACCTATGTATGGAGTGTGACTTTAGCAGGACTCGCAATACATCCTTATCAATCAGTAAAAAGGATGGTACTTAACAAGCCAGTTTTATTGCCAGTCACCTTATCTCCTTTGATAGGATTAGTGGGATTATTTGTGGTGGGGCGGGTCGGGAGTTTTGTGTTTACACTTGGTTATCTGGGTCGAGAAATTACGGCACTAGTTTTGGGTAGTACATTGATTGGACTATTGTTGTGGCAAGGACTGTTGATTTTTTTGGTATTGAGGTTTTGGCGAGCAAGATAACAGAATGGTTTTGGATAAGATAGCGACTGAACTAGTGTGGAAATACCAAGGCACTGGAGATTAAAAAAATTAAGACTAGGAGTTCCTTCGGAGTGGGCAAAGATTATACAAAGATATCAAGATAAGGAGCTAAATCCACATCTTAGCTTGGCTCATTACGCGTCAGAATTAAGCGAGACAGAGCTGAGAGAAATACACGATAGAAAAGCAAGTCAGGAAAAGATTGTCTATGAGCGAAAGAAATGATAGGCGAAATTGTTACATGTACTTTGGTTGAGAGAGAGATGGCTCCGGCAGGGTTTGAGTGGTGTGCACCGTACGTGTTGGCGGTAGTGGAGCTAGAATCTGGGTTACGACTAACGACTCAAATAACGGATTTGGATCTAGACATGGCGAGTGGTAGGTGGGTATTACCAAAGATTGGAGATAAAGTGGAGATGGTGACGAGGAAGTTGAGAGAGGATTCGGATGAGAGAAGCATAATTATTTACGGGTATAAGTTTAGACCAGGTGTGAGATAATCAGGCCATGAATTTGCGAAAAACTGTCGATGAATTAGATCTGAAGTATCACGCAAGAAAAGTGGTGATCGTGGATGAAGTAGATGCGGAAATGGGGACTACAAGTCTAATTGAGGCACACCGTGATCCAGGTATCCAACATCGAGCCTTTTCCCTCCAGCTATATCGAGTAAAGGGTGATAAAAAAGAACTTTTATTACAACAGAGAGCGGAGAATAAGCCAGTATTCCCACTGTATTGGGCAAATACTTGTTGCTACAACTTAGCATCAGGTGAGCAATATGTTCCACGAGCGGTGAGTCGGGTCCTGGAAGAGATGGGAATAGAAGTTGTAGAGGAGTCGTTGAAAATACTCTACAAATTTGCATACTATGCTCCTGATATAGAGGGGTGGTGCGAGAATGAGCTGGATACGGTAATAGTAGGAGAGTGGGATGGGGAGGTGGTACTTAATCGAGATGAGGTAAGAGATTACAAATGGATGACTCTAGAAGAGATTGACCGCGAAATTGAGCAGAAACCAGATGAATATGCGCCTTGGTTTCGAATGATTGTGGATGACCCACGGTTCCGAAGTGTTTTCGAATGATTTTTGGATTAAAGACGACTGATTTCTGTAGTCATTTTTAGACAACTTAATAAATATGCCATGAAGGAGGTTTTTCATGAGTTATATTAGAGAGCGCGAACCAGGTGGTAGCCAAGGCAACGAGGATAACTCAAATTGGCCATATCCACCTTTAGATGCAGAAGGAGACCCAGTTGATAGTGATACTACCGATCTTCCTGGTCCAGGCGAATGATGGACAAAGTTTCGGCCAGTACTAGAGGTAAAGTAATATTGTTTGGTGAGCATGCGGTGGTGTATGGCAAGATGGCTTTGGTAGCCAGTATTTCTATGGGAGTAAAGGCACAAGTAGAAGAGAGTGGAGCAGCAGATAAGTCTGAGTTAGTGAAAAAAGCTATAGAGGTAGCGGGGGGAGATGAGAATATCCAACTGAGGATCGAGAGTGAGTTACCAATTGGGTCCGGTCTAGGATCATCGGCGGCTGTGTCTGCATGCGTGATCAAGGCAGTGAGACAGTATTTGGGCGAACCAGTAGATAATGACGAATTGTTCCAATTAACCATGGAGTGTGAGAGACTCGCTCATGGAAATCCATCGGGGGTGGATCCAGCTTGTGTAGTATATGGTGGCCTGATCGCTTTTATTAAGGGACAACCTTTTGAACGGTTGCAGATAAAAAATAAAGTTAAGTTTCTTTTGGTAAATTCTGGTCAACCAAGCGAGTCGACGATGCAGATGGTGGAGAAGGTAGCAGATAACTCTAGAAAGAACAAAATAATTGAGGAGATTGGTGAGATAGCTATTTTGGCGAAGGAGGAAATAGTGAGAGAGAGGGATATTACTGAGTTGATAAATAGAAATGGTTTACTCCTGGAAGAGCTAGGTGTGGTAGGCTTAAAAGCTAAAAAATTAAGCCAAAAATTGAGACTGATGGGGGCGGGCGTGAAGATTACTGGCGCTGGAGGTCTAACTACTGGATCGGGCATGATGATTGTGGTGGCACCTGACTTCGCAAAAATCAAAGAATTGTTGGATAATAGCCAGATTGATTACTTTGAAACGAGCATAGGAGAGTCATGAAAGTAACTGCATCAGCCCCGGGGAAACTCATGCTCTATGGTGAGCATGCCGTAGTGTATGGATCTCCCTGTATCGTGACGGCAGTGGATCAGAGAGTGAGAGTGTCGGTGGAGCCTAATGGCGAGGGAGAGATCCATGTTTGCTCACCCAACGTAGGATTAGATGAGTATCACAAGAGCATTGAGCGACTAGGCAAAGATGACGTGCCCAAATCGATGCAGTTTGTAGAGTATTTGGTTAAACGGTTTTATGCAGACAATAATTTAAAGCAAGGAATTAGAATATCAACGGAATCGGATTTTTCCACTCAATTCGGATTTGGGTCCTCGGCAGCAGTTGTGGTGGCGCTAAGTAAGGTGCTAACCCAATATTTTAATATCAAGATGGATAAAAAGCAGATTTTTGATTTGTCATATCAGGCTGTACTAGATGTCCAGGGAGTAGGAAGTGGATTTGATGTAGCGGCATCTGTTTATGGGGGGACGATATATTATGTAACTCCGGGTACTGTGATTGAGTCAATTTATGAAGGGGAGTTGCCAATGATGGTGGGGTATACGGGAGTAAAAGCGGATACTCCCACCTTGATTCGCCAAGTGGCAGAGTTAAAGCGAAATGAGGCCTGGGTTGACTCGGTTTTTAGTGATATTACAATGTTGGTTGATCAAGCTAAAAATTATTTTAAGAGTAATGATTTTGTACAGCTCGGAAAGTTGATGAATAAGAATCAGAAACTTCTTAGTACATTGAATGTAAGTTCTACTGAGTTAAATAATTTGATTAAATCTGCGATGGGAGCAGGAGCTTATGGTGCAAAATTGTCAGGCGCTGGCGGAGGTGACTGCATGATCGCCTTTGGAGATTCTCAATATATTCAAAAAATAGGTGAAGCGATCGAGCAGGCGAGAGGAATCTGGATGAAGGTAAGAACAGGGGCAGAAGGGGTGAGAATTGAGTCATGATCACTGAGGAGGTGATTGTCCAAGTGGATGAGAATGACTCTCTTGTTGGGAAGATTGAGCGAAGCCAAGCTCATATTCAGAGAAAATTGAAATTACATAGAGAGGTGATGTGTTTACTGTTTGACAATGATAACCATGAACGATTTTTACTTCAACGTAGATCGATGCTGAAAAAGCAATATCCAGACTTATGGACATTGTCTGCAACGGGTCATGTGAATGTGACAGATTTAACTACAGCTGATAAAGAGGGTTTCTTGACTGCCGCCAAAAGAGAAGTCAAAGAAGAAATCGGAGTAGAGCTTAAGCGATCAGAATTCTTGGGAAAACTGGTACATAAAACAGCTGATAACTTTGCAATGATGGGAATAGTGTTGGGTGAGTATGTAGGAGAGATTAAGATAAACCAAGAAGAAGTGAGTGAAGTGAGGTTGTTTGACCGCGAGTCGATAGTTGGGATCTGTGATAAACTAACACCTGGTGCAAAAGCATGTTTAGTCCATATCGGTATATTAAATAAATAGGAGAAATATGCAAAAAATCACGGCACAAGCACATTCGAATATTGCCCTAGTCAAATACTGGGGTAAAAAGGATGCTGGACTCAGGCTACCTCGTAACTCCTCTGTGGCGATTGCACTGGATGAAGCTTATACTCTGACGACGGTTGAGTTCGATGAGAAATACTTAGAAGATGATGTTGAGCTTATTGGGGAGGGATTTGAGGAAGACGAAAAAGATAAAGTCAAAAAACATCTAGATAGAGTTAGAGCAATGGCGGGAATAACTACCAAAGCTAAGGTGGTATCGCAAAACAATTTTCCCAAATCAGCGGGAATGGCTAGCTCGGCAAGTGGGTTTGCAGCGTTGTCGATGGCGGCTGTTGAGTCGGCAGGTCTTAAACTCTCAGAACGTGAGATGTCAGTCTTGGCTAGGAATGGCTCAGGGTCAGCAAGTAGATCTATTCCTGGTGAGGTATCGGTGTGGTATACCGCTGAGACTGATGAAGAATCATACGCGGAGAGAATATCTTTTCCCGACAATTGGAAGGTTAAAGTACTTTTAGTAATGGCAGAAGATACGTCAGCGAAAAAAATCTCGACAACTGATGGGATGGCGATGGCACCAACAAGTCCATATTTTGTTCACGCGGTTAAGGAGGCAGAGTTGAATATTGAACGACTGAAGGAGGCTATGAGTCTGGGAGATTGGAGCGCGTTTGGGAAAGTCATCGAGGACGAATGTTATCGACTCCACACTATTTGTATGACACAAACTCCAAATATCTTATATTGGCGTGGAGTGACTATAGAGGTATTTCAAGGACTGTATCGATTGAGGGAACAAGGTCTAGAAGCATTTTTTACGGTCGATGCTGGACCTCATGTGCACATTATCACTAAAGATGAAGATGTGGCGAAAGTAAAAGCTGAGCTTGCAAAAATTAATGGAATCAAAAAAGTAATTGAGTGTGGAGTTGGCCCATCAGCACATTTAGTAGACAACCATCTGTTTTAATATGATCGACAAGACAAAAATACCTAAGCATGTCGCGATTATTATGGATGGGAATCGGCGATGGGCTAAAAAACAAGGACTTACAGCGGTGGCTGGTCACAACTATGTGGTAGATCAAGTAATTGAGCCATTAATTGAGAGATGTGGGGAGTTGGGAATTGAATATTTGACTCTCTGGGCATTTAGTACTGAAAACTGGAAAAGAGACCCAGTTGAGCTCTCGGGTATTATGGCTCTTTTTAAGCGAGGAATCATGGAAAAAATAGGAGGGCTAATCGGAAAGGGAGCGAGATTAAGGTTCATCGGAGACTTGAGCAAATTTAGTCCTGATTTGCAAAAAGGCATGGAAGAAGCCAGGGATAAATCACGCCAGAATACCAAAATTAATGTGACGTTTGCGCTGAATTACGGGGGGCGGGACGAAATTGTGAGGGCGATAAAAAGGTTGATAGTGAGTGAAAAGTCGAACGTTGAAAATGGAAAGTGGGGGGGAGACCTAATTGAGAATTATTTAGACAGTGCGGGGATGCCTGATCCAGACCTCATCATTCGGACTGGTGGGGAGCAGAGATTGTCGGGATTTATGATGTGGCAGAGTGAGTATAGTGAATTTTATTTCACCGACACGCTCATGCCTGATTTAAGTATTGAAAAATTTGATTTAGCGATAGAAGATTATCAAGTAAGACAAAGAAGGTTTGGGAAGTGATTGAGTGGTGGTCACGTGGCTTGACATATTTTTGATGGTGCGAAGCTCACTTCGGGAAAAATATCCTCGTGATGGAGCACTCGTCATTTTTCTTGAGAGGTTCGACCCTGCACTGCACAAAAACAGTCAACCCATATGACATTATTAAAACTTTATTTGTGGTTAGCTGAGGATGTTGATTTTGAAGATAACCTGGAGAAGTTGGGCGATCCAATAGGTAGCAAAAACAATAAAGAAACCTACGAGAGCGCTGGTGATCATTTTTTTACCCTTGTCTTGAGCTTCTTTGTCAGCGGCGCCAGCCAGCATGGTGAATCCACCCATGACTAGCATCCCAAATAGGATAAGTCCTGCGATGGTAAGTAAATATGGTAAAAAATCACCGATGATTCCACCCAAGTCATTGTTGCCATTCTTGAGTCCAAGTTTTTGATTGAGCGTGGTGTAGTCCATTTGAAAGCTAGACATAATGCGTATTTAGGTTGGTTAACTAAATCCTGGTAAGTTAATAATATCACCTGCAATAATTCTAAGTAGAGTAACTGAGAAGATAATAAATAGAAGGCCAGTAATTGCGCCAGTGAAGAGTTCTTTGCCTTTTTTGACTTGCTCGGCATTGTCACCTCCAGTCATGATTTGGACAGTGGCAAAAAGCATAATAACTAAGGAGATTGCACCAGCGGTGCCTGCAAGAAATACAAAAAGTGAAGAAGTAAATCCAGATGTAGAAGTTGAAATGCATCCGAGCCCTGTATTAATTTGAGGATTGGCGTCAGAGCTACCAGGACAGCCTGATGTTGGATCAATGGCTCTGACTACACTTGGCCAAAATAATGAGAGTCCTGTCAGCATGGTTGAGGCTAAATATGTTAGGATGGAAATATGTTTTCTCTCTGGAAAAATATTCTTCATGCTGGATTAATCTTGCTTCTTATAACAGGATTAATTGTAACACACCAGATACAAGTCAAAGCTGACGAAATCGAAGATATCCAGAAGCAAATTGAAGATTTGCAGAATCAAATGGAGTTGTCGGTCAAAGCAACTACTCCACTTGAGTCTGAAGTCGAGAAATTGAGTAAGCAAGTGAGTGGTATTCAAGCCCAGATTACTGCCTCAGGTATAAAAATAAAGGAACTGGAAAAGAGCATTGTAGAGAGAGATAAAAAAATAGATGCGCAATATATAGTCTTATCTGCGAAAGTGAGAGACTTGTATAAGAAAGCAAGATTTTATTCGCCATTTTTAGTATTTATATCCTCACACAGTGCAAGTGAACTTACGAGAGGTTTGGCATATAAATCGGCTGTAACTGATGAAGATAAGAATCTAATCGTGATGATTACTTCTGATATTTTAAAACTTGAAGCTGATAAAGCTAAAACTGAAGCTGATACCGCAAAATTAGCAGGTTTACAGGCCAAGTTGGATAAGCAGAAAGCATTTTTTGAAAAAGAAATTGCTGGAGCTAAGAAGTGGCAAGCCGAATTATCTGGGAAAATCGCTAGTTTGAGCGCTAGACAACAAGCAATTATTGATGCTAGATCGGGGAGTTTTACCTTTACTTTAGGGAGTGGGGAGTTAGCTGATGAGTATTTGTCATCGGCCAAAGGTTTTCAGGAATCTGCACCAAGTGGATATTTTGCAATCTTCTCATTTGGAGGATATTCTCATCGCAAAGGGATGAGTCAATATGGGGCAAGAGGGAGGGCAGAATCGGGTAAAAATTACCGGGAAATTCTTAACTATTATTATGGTAAAGATCCTGTAAAAAAGGATGATACGACAGGAACTATCAAAGTAGCTGGATATGGTGAGCTTGATTTTGAGACAGCTTATTTATACGGTATTGCTGAGATGCCTTCGAGTTGGCACGCAGAGGCTCTTAAAGCTCAAGCCATTGCGGCAAGAACTTATGCATATCGATATAAAAAAGAGAACAAGGAAATTTGCACTACTCAAAGTTGCCAAGTATTTAATCAAGGTAAATCGAACAATCCCCCTCAAGCATGGAAAGATGCAGTAGACCAAACTAAAGGGGAAATTTTGGAAGATGTAATTACCTATTATTCCTCTACTTCCGGTGGCTTTTTACGAACTAAGGGATGGGATACCACTGATGGCAATGGAGGAGCCGGATTTATCGACAAATCATATGAAAGATTGGGCAACTCACCCTGGTTAGAGAAATCATGGTGGAGAGAAGGATATTCAAGTAGTGGTAATACATGTGGAAGGGCAAATCCATGGTTATCTCCAGAAGAAATGGCTGATATTGTAAATGCCGTAATCGCGTTGAAGACAGAAGGAATAGACACGTCAAGAATTACACCAGTTACAACGTCTTGTTGGGGCGGTAATCCCTACAGTATGGAAGAATTGGCAAACTTAGTAAGTAGTCATGGAGGACTAAGATCTGCAACTAGCGTGAGTGTCTCCCAGGGGAATGGAGTAACTAGCAATATTACAATAAATGGGATAAATATTAACCCTTCGGATTTCAGGAGAGCTTTCAACTTGAGAGCCTCTGGTTATATGAGAATTCCGCAATACTCGGGGACTTTTGGAGATCCATTTTTTAATATCGTGAGGAAATAGTCCCTACAAGATCAGACCTTTGGTGACAATTGTGATAACATTAGCGCATGGGGGAAATATACGTCTCAAAGAATAAAATTGCAGAAAAGGTTAAGGCTGTTGGGGAGAAGTTGTCGGTAGTAGCGCTCAAGAAAATGATTGAAAAGTTTGGGAGTGATAGTTTACTAACTAGTTTGAGTTCTTTTCCTGCAAAAGTTTGTTTTGAAACTCAAGATGATGAAGAAGAAGTAGTTTTGTTTGTGAGACAACACCCAATTGTTAATTTGAAGTGGATTTTGCTCGTAATCCTACTTTTAAGTCTTCCTTCTGTATTTACGTTTTTTCCGCCATATAGCAATTTGCCAACTAATTATCAGTTTGTAATGATACTCGGATGGTATATGTTGGTTTTTGGTTACGCATTAGCTAAATTCATGGGATGGTTTTTTAACATTTATATCTTAACCGACGAGAGAATAGTAGACGTTGATTTTCATAATATATTTTTTAGAAAAATTTCCACTGCAAAAATAGAAGAAATCCAAGATGTAAACGTACAGTCTTCTGGAGCATTTCAGACTTTTTTTGGCTATGGGAGTGTGTTTGTCCAGACGGCTGCTGAGGTTTCCCAATTTGAGTTTTTGTCGGTGCCTCATCCAGACAAAATTGGCAAGATTATAAATCAGTTGATTGATGCTGAAGAGCAAGAAAAATTGGAAGGTAGAGTGAAATAGGAGAAATACTATGGATATTGTTGGCATAATTCAAGCTATTACATTTCTCGATATAGTTAAACTGTTGATGGTAACGCTTCTTGGCGTGTATGCCATATTCGCGTTGCTAATGATGAAGCAAGTGTCTGCAATGACTAGGGCAGTACAGATGAGCGATGACTATTTGATTAGGATATTAGGAGTACTTAATTTAGGCTTTGCAGTTTTAGTTCTGTTATTGTCGATGCTTATACTTTAGGATATGGCAACATTAAAGACTACAAACATAGTAGGATCTGCAAATAAAAAAACGTGGTCGCAAGCTCAAGTTTTTTCTGTAAACTCGGATTGTAAAATATTAGTGGTAATTCAACTTTCTACTCAAGAAGATGATTCTTTGGTTGATTTGGCAACATTAGGGGCTGAAACATTGGTGGAGATAGAAAAAAAGACAGCAGATTTAACTAAAAATGTACCTCTTAAAGAACTTGTACTATCTTTGACCGACGAGTTATCAGAAGGAATTGAACTACAAATTCTAATAGCAAAAGTTAACGCGAGCGTATTAAGGATTTTTGGTCGCGGATTGGTATCAGCATATTTAGTTAGAGAAGGTAAATTAGGACTAATCTTTGATCCTACCAATCAAACAAATGAAATTAGTGGGTTGTTAAAGTCTGATGACGTGTTGTTTATAAGCACTACGAAACTGGTCCAGTTTGTGGGCTTGGATAAATT
>Ga0116204_1001963_pt1 | contig 11380 bp, 8 predicted proteins | sample LakKivwa52mmetaG_FD_94481 | JGI IMG/M metagenome (GOLD analysis project Ga0116204, IMG submission 94481) | Anoxic lake water microbial communities from Lake Kivu, Rwanda to study Microbial Dark Matter (Phase II) - Lake Kivu water 52m metaG | ecosystem: Environmental > Aquatic > Freshwater > Lake ... | reverse complement strand
GGTTTGGGGGCCAACCCCCGGGCCGCCCTGATCACCCGGGGCCTGGCGGAAATTATCCGGCTCGGGACCAGGCTCGGGGCCAACCCCATGACCCTGGCCGGCTTATCGGGCCTGGGGGATCTGGTCCTCACCTGCACCAGCACCCAATCCCGCAATTATCGGGTGGGGGTGCAACTGGGCTCCGGCCTCAAACTTAAAGAAATTCTGGCAAATATGAAAATGGTGGCCGAAGGGGTGAAAACCGCCGCGGCCACCCATTTCCTGGCCCAGAAACTGGGTGTGGAAATGCCCATCGTGGAGCAGGTGTACCGCATCCTGTATGAGGATCAGGCCCCCCGCAAGGCGGTGCGGATTCTCATGACCCGGGAACTTAAAGACGAAATCGACGCCATGGCGGAAAGCTGGTAAAATGCATGGGTACACCTGAGGCCGAATCACCGGTATTTCTCTGCCAGCAGTGCGGCGAGTGCTGTCAGGGCAAAGGGGGCATCCTGCCCACCCCGGTGGAGATTGAGCTGATGGCGCACTTTCTGAAAATTCCCGGGGCGCATTTCCGACGGGACTACCTGGAACAGACGCCTCTGGGACCGGCGGTGAAAAATAAACCGGGGGGGGGCTGCATCTTTAATGAGCAGGGGCGTTGCCGCATTCATCCGGTGAAACCGCGCATCTGCCGGGACTGGCCCTTTTTGCCGGCCATCCTGCTGCATGAAAACGAATTCGAGGCCTCCAAGGAGGCCTGCCCGGGGCTTAACCCGGACAGCCGCCATGAGGACTTTCTGAAGTGGTGGCAGGAGAAAATCAGTTAGGCTTTAACCCTTGTATAACACCTGACCCGCACCGATAGGCAATGGATTCATGGAAACGACAACCCGACCTTATTACATTACCACCCCGATTTATTACGTGAATGCCGAACCGCACCTCGGCCATGCCTACACCACCATTGTAGCCGATACCCTGGCCCGGTTTCACCGCCTCATGGGCCGGGAGACCTTCTTTCAGACCGGTTCCGACGAACACGGCGAGAAAGTGGTGGAGGCGGCCCGGGCCAAGGGTATGCCGGTACAGGAATATGTTGACTTCGTCAGCGGCAAGTTTCGCCATGCCTGGGATGAGCTGCAGATCAGCTATGATAACTTTATCCGCACCACCGAGGATCGGCATGTTCGGGTGGTGCAGTATGTGCTGCACCGGGTGCATGACAAGGGAGATATTTATTTCAGCGAATACGCCGGGCAGTATTGTTACGGGTGTGAACGCTTCGTCCTGGAGCGGGAACTGGTGGACGGCAAGTGCCCGGATCACCAGGTGAAACCTACTTTTGTGAAAGAGGGCAACTATTTCTTTCGCATGAGCCGCTACCAGAACTGGCTCATCCAGCATATCCAGACTTATCCTACTTTCATCCGCCCGGAACGCTATCGCAACGAAGTTCTGTCATTTCTGAAGGAACCTCTGGAGGACCTGTGTATTTCCCGGCCCAAGGCCAGGGTTCCCTGGGGCATCACCCTCCCCTTTGACGAAAACTATGTCACCTATGTCTGGTTCGACGCCCTCATCAACTACCTGACGGGTTTGGGTTATCCTGAGTCGCCGTCCTTTCAGAAATTCTGGCCGGGCTGCCAGCACCTCATTGCCAAAGATATCCTGAAACCCCATGGCATTTACTGGCCCACCATCCTGAAAGCGGCCGGCCTGGAGACTTATCAACATCTCAATGTCCACGGCTACTGGCAGATCGGCCAGGGCAAGATGTCCAAGAGTCTGGGCAATGTGGTGGAACCCCAGCGTCTCGTCAACCAGTACGGCCTGGATCAGGTGCGTTACTTCTTTTTGCGGGAAATGGTCTATGGCCTGGACGCCGCCTTCAACGAGGAAGCCCTGGTGGGCCGCATTAATTCCGACCTGGCCAATGATCTGGGCAACCTTTTCTCCCGGACGCTGGCCATGGTGTTTAAATATCGCCAGGGGATGATCCCAAGCCCCGGCCAGACCGGGCCCCAGGAAGAGGAACTGCAATCTTTGGCCCAGGCGGTGCGGGATGATTTCCTGAGCCACCTCCCGGAACTGGAATTCCATAAGGCCCTCATGCGGTTGTGGGAGTTCATCAGTGAAGTCAACCGCTACATTGTCGTGGCCGAACCCTGGCAGCTTTATAAAAAACAGGACCAGGACCGCCTGGATGTGGTCCTCTATACCCTGGTGGAGTCCCTCCGGTGGATCGCCCTGCTGTTATACCCGGTGATGCCCGTCAGCGCTCCCAAGATGCTGGAGCAACTGGGCCTGCCGGAGGATACCTGGCGGGCCGGCCTGCCGGCGCTCCTGTCCTGGGGGCAATTTCCCGCCGGGACCAGACTGAACCGGGGCGATGCCTTATTCCCCCGTTTGGAGGTGCTGGAAATTAAGGACGAAAGTGAAATCAGAGCCACTACCCTGATGGAGCCGGTGAAGCCTCAGGTTGATCTACAGGGTTTCCACCAGCTGGACCTGAGAGTTGGCGTCATCAGGGCCGCCCAGAAGATAGCTAAATCAGACAAGCTCCTGAAACTAGACGTGGATATCGGAGAACCCCGGCAGGTGGTGGCCGGCATCGCCCAGAATTATGAACCGGCCGACCTCATCGGCAAACAGGTGGTTGTGGTGGTTAACCTCAAACCGGCCAAGCTCATGGGCGTGGAATCCCACGGCATGGTCCTGGCAGCCAAAAGTGATGATGGTCTCTATCTCATATGCCCGGAAAAAGACGTCAGGCCGGGAGCCCCGGTCTCTTGACCCTTGGCAGACCTTTTTCGTCTTCCTGCTGACGATCCTGCTGGCGGGCTGCGCCGGCGAGCGCCCCAAGCCCAAGGTGGCGCCCGAAGAAGCCGCGCCCTCCCCGCAAAGGCTCCGGGAGGCCATCGGCTACTATAGTGGAACCGCCTATAAATACGGCGGGGACAGTAAAGACGGCCTGGACTGCTCCGGTTTCGTCATGAAGGCCTACGAAATGGCCGGGATGCACCTACCCCGGACCTCGGAACAGCAATTTCAAGGCGGCAAGCGGGTGAGCCGAAACAACCTTAAATACGGCGACCTGGTTTTCTTCAACAGATATTGCCAGAGTAAATATTCCTACGCCACCGCCAGCATCCTGGCCGGACTCTTTGCCTGGGACGAGCAGCCCTGCCACGTGGGCATCTACATCGGCAACGACCGTTTCATCCACGCCTCCGCCACCCGGGGCGGCATCATGGTTAGCACCCTGAACCAGGACGCCTGGAAACGCTCCCTCATCGGCGCCCGCCGCTATTTACCGGAATAATACTGGTTTCCGGTTTCCGGTTTAGGGAGCGACATGGGGGTTCAGGCGCCGCACCTGCAAAAAGGTTATCATTGCCGGAGGTGGCCGAAAGCAGCCATGCTGGTTTCTTCCGGGAAGGCCGGCTGAGCCTGTTCCAGCCACCGGAAGTAGGCCTGATAATGCTCCTTTAGCCCCAAGGTGGTCTGGCGAAAGGCCAGGTTGAGCTGCAGATATGCCAGGGTGCTGACGGCCATACCCGCCAGGAAGCGGCGGGCTATACCCCTGAGGCTATACAGCGCAGTTCGAAACTGTAGATACCCCTGGGCCAGCTCTTCCAGGCTCAGGCGCAAGGGATGGAATACCGGGGAGATATGGTCATAGAAGGCCCAATGCCGGTGCAGCAACCGTCCTGCCGAGGCCAGGCGCTGGAAAACCACCGTACCAGGATAAGGGGTTAAGACATAGGCACTTATGGAGGGGATCTGATGCTCCATGATAAAATCCAGTGTTTGGGAAAAGATGGTCTGGTCATGTTCATCCAGGCCGAAAATAAAGCTGCCGTGTAGCATCACCCCCGCGGCTCGGGCTCTCCTGATGGCAAGGCCGGTGTCCGCCAGTGACACCGCTTTCTTTAAATGTTTCCGGCTGCCGGCGGCAATGCTCTCGAAACCCACGAGCATCCCCTTAAGACCGGCTGCCACGGCCCGGTGAAAAAGGTCTTCGTCCAGAATGAATCTCAAGGGGACCTGGGCGATGAACTTAACCCGCAGTTTACTCAAGGCGGAGAAAAGTTCCAGGGCGTATTCCCGGCTCGTTGTCAGGTTATCATCCAGGAAGGCCACATAATTGTCGCGGACAGGTTCTATCTGGGCCAAGACCCGGCTGATGGGAACATTCCGGACCCGGCTGCCATAAATCTGGCTGACGGAACAGAATTCGCAGCGAAAAGGACAGCCCCGGCTGGTTATCACAGGACAAAGGACCGGGCCCCGGGGCTTGTCTTGCTGCTCATAGTGCACCAGGGGTATCTCAAGCACCTCAGGCCGTTCCTGATCATGGTGATAATAGGGTTTTAACTGGTGGCGCTCGGCATCATCCAGGACCTGTCCCCAAAGGGACTCTGCCTCGCCCACCAGCACCGCATCGGCATACTGGCGGGCTTCCTCCGGCAGGACAGAGGGGTGGATGCCCCCCAGGATAACCCTGGCTCCGGTTGCCCGGAAGATTTTGGCCAGTTTATAGGCCCGGGGAGCGGTGGCCGTCATGACGGTGATGCCCACGAGATCCCACGTGCCCGACCAGGGTATGGCCTCCCGTTCTTCTTCCACCGTGGTTACCTGGTGTTTTTCAGGGCTCAGGGCTTTGAGGATGAGAAGGGACATCTGGGGAAGATTGAGCCAGGCGGGTCTGGCTTCCCAGCCAGGTGCGGTCACGGGGTATTCCAGGCGGGGTGATATCAATAGAATGCGCATGGGAGTTTTTTTTTTACCGTTTCCGGTTGCTGATTACCGGCTTAAAGCTAAAAATAACATTATTTTTCTGTTTAACAGTTCCTCATGGGCCGATGGCTCACCCGTAAGGTAGGAAAAGGTTGTTTGAAGGCGGGATGCGCTCCGCTTTCCCGCCCTACATGGTGAACTTTTCATAACAGTTGAAGGTTGATTGGGTTGCTTCTGGTTTAATCCAAAGTCTGCCCCAGTTCTTCGGCCCGTTGGGCATACACCTGCATATCACAGGCGGCAAAGATTTCCTGTGCCATGTGCAGGTAAGTCTTTGACTTTTCTTTTTGTCCCCTGGCCTTATACAGGATACCCAGCAACAAATAGGGCTGCCCCAAAAACCCCTTGGCCCCGGTCTGCAGGGCCAGCTGCGCCGCCTGTAACAGATGTTTTTCGGCTTTTTTGCCGGCGACGAACAGGTTTTTCAGGATGAGTCCGATATTATGCCAAAGGATGGAGAAGTTTATTTTCCCTGACCTCTGGTAGAGCTGCAGATATACTGTACCCAGAATGGTTTCCGACAGGCTGCAAAACACCTGGCGATGAAATTCCTTAAATTCCCGATTTGATCTTTCGATACATTGCAGACCTGCTGCTACCTTGCCTTGGGCTGCCAAAGCCACCCCCAGGAACACATTGGCGAAGGTTTTCATGTATTCCGTGCCATGTGCTTCACAATAGCAGATTACCTGGTTCAAGTTGTGCAAGGCCGACTCAAACTCCCGCATGTGCACGAGAAACATACCGTGAACCAGCCTGGCAAAGATGGAATGATATGGGTCGCCCTCGTCAATGACCTTTTGAATACAAGTTACCGCGGCCGACATCTCTAAATCCAGGAAATGCCAGAAGGCCAGCAGGATGTAGCCCACCATCTGACAGCGCAGGCTGTGGATTTCCTGGCCGTAGGCCAGAATACCCTGGGCGGCCTCCCAAACCTTTCTCTTGTCACCCGTAAACCAGCCGATGTAACCACTGCCGGAGTAATAGATCATGCGCAGAAAATAATCGTCCGGTAAGGTATCCAGCATTGCCTGACAGTGCCTTTCATTGGCCCTGGACTCCTCCAGCAGGCCCAGTTCAGCACATGTTTTTATCAAAAAGCCGCAGGCATAGGCGATTACTTGTTTATTGCCGCTCTGTTGCCCCAGTTTCAGCGCCCGTTGCAGGTACCGGTGGGCATCTTTCAGACTGGCTCCATGCCAGAAATTGGCATGCCCCAACCAGGCATAATACTCTCCCAATTTTCCCTGGTCCTGCAACGATTCGGCCAGAGGTTGATTATCCAACAACAAGCGGTTCATTTCTTTGAATCGCCCCTGATAATAGAGCACCAGGCACCATTTAATCATGAGATCCAATAAGATAAAATCCTCTTTTTTTGATCTTTCCTGACGGGACGACAAGAGCTTAAAGGCCTCACCATAATATTGTTCCGAGGCATCCAAAGCGTACTTCTTAAGACTTCTTTCTCCGGATTTAACCAGATATTTTATAGCCTTATCCATGGAATGGGCTCGTTGAAAATGGAAGGCCAGTATTTCCCAGGATTCCAGTGAGCGGTCCTGAAAAAACTTTTCCAGGGCCAGGCCGACGCGTTCGTGAATGTCCCGGCGGTGCTTTTTCACCAGTCCCTTATAGACAGTTTCCTGAAACATGGCATGTCTGAATGAATACACCTTATCCGGGTAGGTAGACTCGACCTGGATGATATCCAGGTTTTGCAGCCTTTGCAGGTGGCACCAGATCCTGCAACCGACGAGAAATGGCCCTGAGATTATGAACCGTGGCTGTTAAGCCGGGAATCAGGGGCACTCGGGGCAGCACTGCTTCAGACCGGGCCTTGAGCAGGCGGGACAGGTTTTCCCATATCAGCTCGTTGCTTCCGCCGGTATACTCCCTGTGCTCCGAGGGATCAGCCAACTTGAGATCAATCATAATGAGATCCAGGTAGCTTAAGACTTTCCCGGCAAAATCCTGCCAGAGAAAGAGGCCGTTAGTCTGGATGGCCGTATGAATACCCTCCTGCTTGAGACCCTGAAGCAGCTGGGAAAGATAGTCCAGATGCAGCGTGGGTTCGCCCCCCGAAAGGGTGACCCCACCCCCGGAAACTTTGTAAAACACCCGGCCTCGAAGCAGTCTGGCGATCAATGTTGCCACCGGATAGAATTCACCGATGCCTCGCAATCCCCGTCCAGGGCAAACCTTGAGACATTCACCGCAGCCGTCGCAGCGGCGCCGGTCAATGCGGACCGGGTTGTCTAAGCTAATGGCTCCCCGGGTGCAGGCTGCCACACAATCGCCGCAGCCTATGCAGTCCGCAGCAAAAAACCCTATTTCCCGTCCGACCTCCACTGACTCCGGATTATGACACCACCGGCACCTGAGTTGACAACCCTTGAAAAAAACTGTGGTGCGAAGGCCGGGGCCATCATCTGTAGCATGACCTTTGATGTTAAAGATCAGAGGCTTGTCGTGCTCCATGGCAGCTTTTGCCTCAACCAGTGAAGCTGCTGGTTAATTAGAAAAGCAAATTTGAAAATATAATTCACATTGCCGTGCGGCCTGATTTCATTACGTACAACTCCGGCAAGGAGATCCTGGTTGGTCCCCTTCGCATAGTCGATCAGGTAGTTGAGTAATGCGGCTTCATCTCTTAACTCCAAACCAGCGTCTGCTTCGTAAATCTCGATTCTGTTCTTCGGCAAGCGCATCGTCCCATCTGTGAATACCACCGGAATGTGGAGAGAGCCCGATCTGGTAAAGAGAACATAGGTCCCGGTAAAATCTATGATAGACCCTCTAAACTCTCGTTTGAACCTTAACAGGGTCCTCATCCCCCAGAGTCCCATTTTAAATATCGGGCCGGTGAGCCCCAATTTGAGGAGTATTTTTCTGGCTAGTCCGGGGGGTTTCGGTCCAGGCAGGGGTTTGCCGTCATAGGGTTCTGCCTTTCCGGTGGCGAGATTGTATTGGGTCCGGCTGATGATCTCATCCTGCATCCTGATATCGAGATCATGAAAGTAGGCCGAGTATCCCGAAACCCTGACCAGGATATCCTGGTACTTCGGATCCCGGGGATTAATTTTTAACGCCTCCCGGGCTTCGATGAGTTTCTGCCGGTGGATGAGGTTATACTGTACCGTCTTGGTATTTCCCGGGACGCCTTTCAATTCCTGGAACAAACCGTCCTCTTGGGGCATTCCCAGTGTTTCGTCAGCGACAAGGCCCGCCGTTGGTTCAAGCACCGCCTGATGTTGGAGAGGTTCAAACCCTCCCTCTGGGAAAGGGTTCTCAAGGGCCTGAGGAACATTCCCCTGGTCTGGGGAGTCGTTCGCGGGCAGTGGCTGCAATTTTTCCAAGATGGTACCGCCCCCCCGGAAATCAGGCGTGAAGTTCGTCGAATTGCCGGGCTGGCCGATTTTTCCGGCGCCGTGAGTTTGGCCCGCCTTGATCCAGCCACCAGAGATCCCCACCACATTTATGAAGCCCTGAAAAAAACCATTGCGGCCATTAACGGCTTTGCGTTTCTCGACCGGCCTCCTGTGGGGCGTAACCACAACAGCCATACGATTCTTATCAAACCGGGGGTGAACTGGGGCTATTTCCTCTATCCCACCGTCACCAGCTGGCAGAGCGTCTACGCCCTCGTCAGCTTGTGCTTTGCCGAGGCAGAAGTCCGGGGCGCCCATGTGGAGAAGATCATCATCGGCGATGAAAGCGGCATCGAGTGCGCCCTGCATGAGCATACGACCACTCAAAATCTGGTCTACACCGGTATCTATCATGCCGCCGTGCTGGCCGGCCTGGAACGCGCCGCCTCCCTTGAATCCCGCCATCCGGAGAAATTTTCTGGAGCAGAGCGGTTACTGCCTCGGGCCTGGGAGATAGCCGAAGCCATGACCTCGGAGCAGCACCGGGAAAGTCCTCCCAACCCCGAGGCCGATGACACGGATGAGGATTACAAAAAGATGGTCTGGCTTGCCCATGAGGCCGGAGTGCAGATCATCGCCTTTGATGAGGACGGCACCGAAGAGGAGCTCTATACCAGAGTTCATCCCAGCACTTTTAAACGTTTCAGCCATGGTATCTCTATTCCCCGTATCGTCCATAAAGAAGTCACGGATATCATCAACCTCCCTAAACCTCCGGGGCGTCACTTGATTATGGGGAACACCGGGCTGACCGGTGCCGTGAAGAATTACGTCGGACTTCTTAAGGGATCAGAGCGCTCTCCTGCCCCCGGTCTGCACGGCTTTACCGATCGCGCCCCCAAGTTCAGGATGCATGATTCCAAGTCCGCCTTACAATATTATGAGAAACTTAACCGGGAAATCCAAGAAGACCGGACGGGTAAAAAGGCGGGACGGCTTGCCTGGGAGGTCATTGCCACAAACCCCCGGGAAGCCCTTGACCTGGGCGTCTTCCATGAGAAGATCGTCGAAATTTACCTGGCCTTTAAAGAAAAGGAACGTTTCTGTGCCACCGACATGCGGCAGACGCTTCAAACCCACGGACCTGACTTCGGCAACACCATTGACATCGGGGCCGTCATTGCCGCCCAGGATGCCGTCAGTTTTGACGCGGTCGCCGGGGCCTTATTGGAGCTGGCCTACGAAAGGGAAGAGCGGCAGGCTTCGGGCAAGAAAGTCGGCTTCCTCAGGGGCCTGCTTAACGCCTGCAGACCGGGAGGAATCAGACCGGAGAGCTATCTCTTCGGCCAGACCTGGCTTAAGCCGGGGACGAGCCCCTTTGATCTTAAAAGTCACATCGCGGCGAATTTATATGGGCTGGGGCCAGCGAACTGCGACCACCTTAAAATTGAAGGCATCGACTTCAGCTGCCAGGAGATGTTAGCCCTGACCGGTATCTTGCGGCGGGGCCAACCAGTTCCGGCAGCTCATTAATTTCTCTTCCACGACAGCCCGTTATGAAAAGTTCAAAGTTCAAGGTTCAAAGCTCAAAGATGCAACCCAAATGCAGGGTGGGCCTTGCCCACCATAATTTCTGACAAGCTTTTCATGCTTTACGGGCGGGCCGCCGGCCCGTAAAGGAACTGGTTCTATCTTTTTCAGGTTAAGGAGGAGCCCCTCATGTTCTCCGTACGTTCGGCCGGGAGGGTAATGGTCAAAGGCGCCGGCTGGATCTGCCAGGCAAAATATGCATTATTGGCAGCGGCTTATTTCTCTTTGGCAGGGTTGCCGACCCATGCCTGGGCCGCCGGTTTCACCGTCTATTCCCAGGGAACTGCCGCCATGGGCCAGGGAAATGCCTTTGTGGCCGAAGCCAATGACCCTTCCACCATCTTTTATAATCCCGCCGGCCTCAATCAGCTGCAGCGGCCGGAAATTTACGCCATGGTTCTCGTCTCCTCTCCTAAACGCGAATTTCGCGGCCATACCGGCCATTCCTCCCAGACGCATCAGGTCTTTCTACCATCCGGCGCCTTTTATCTGGTTTATCCCGTTAATTCCTCGGTTGTCCTCGGATTTGGCGCTTACGCCCCTTTCGGCCAGGAAAGCCGATGGCCGGACTCCTGGGAAGGCAGGTATATCACTACCTATGGCAATCTTAAGACCTATAACCTTAATCCCGTCATTTCAGTCCAGCTTCACCCGCGCCTCTCCATTGCCCTGGGATTGGATGCCATGTTGTCCACGGTCAGACTGAAAAGAAAAGTTGCGCTGCCGTTCAATCTGCCGGATGGGGATTCGAAACTGCAGGGAGAAGGTTACGGTTTCGGCTTCAATCTCGGTATGCTCTTGGAAGTAATGGAGGGGATTAAATTCGGACTCTCTTACCGTTACCAGACAGATATAACTTATGAAGGGGACCTGGAGTTACCCCAACCCGCCGGTTTTGGTCTTATGCAGGTCAAGCTCCCGGCTTCTGCCAAGCTGACCTTTCCACCCATGGTAACCATGGGCCTCTCAGTGTCACGATGCCAACCATTTGTCTTCAATTTCGACGTCACCTGGACGGGATGGTCGACTTTCAACGCCATCGACGTGCGCCCCTCCCAACCCATAATTTTCAACGGGGTTCCCACCACTGCCCTCGTGCAACCCAGGGACTGGCATGATGCCTGGACCTTTCGCTTCGGCATGAATTACCGGGTGACTGACAGGGTCAAGCTCCGGCTCGGGTATACGTATGATCTGTCCGCCATTCCAAACTCGACCTTCGACCCGCAAATCATCAATGCCAACCAGCATATCTTTACCCTGGGGGGCGATCTGAAGCTCAACCGATTCACTCTGGGCCTGGCATATAACTACCTCCTGGGAGAAAGTCGCAGCAAAAATAATATGATAACCACCAACGGCGTCCCGGCCCCCCTGCAGGCCAACGGCAGTTATCAGGGTACTGCCCAGGGACTCGGCTTGAGCCTCGCTTATTATTTTTAGGGGATTTTTCTTAAGCCGGATGCCAAAATCGGCCCTGATTAAACCAGGCCCGGGTAAACAGCAGCCTTTCGCCCGATGAAGCAGTTCCCCTCCGGATACAATAACTTTTTAGATCTATTAAAAAATACCAAATTGCCAAGAAACTAACGTGGGCAGTGGTCAGGGGCCAGTGGTCAGTTGCTTTAGAAAAT
>Ga0116204_1001960_pt1 | contig 11394 bp, 15 predicted proteins | sample LakKivwa52mmetaG_FD_94481 | JGI IMG/M metagenome (GOLD analysis project Ga0116204, IMG submission 94481) | Anoxic lake water microbial communities from Lake Kivu, Rwanda to study Microbial Dark Matter (Phase II) - Lake Kivu water 52m metaG | ecosystem: Environmental > Aquatic > Freshwater > Lake... | reverse complement strand
AGACGGGAGCTTTGAGGAGCCCGTGAGCAGTGCCATGATGTCCGGCAATATCTTTGACATGCACAAGGATATTGCAGGGATGAGCAGGGAGACACGGGCCATCGCGTCGCTCATCCTGCCGTCGATAAAATTAAATAAGCAGCGTATCATTGGTAAATAGAATCCGGGGAATGTGATGACGTCGGTTATTGTTGCTCTTCTTCTTGTCGTGGCAATTGTTGCGGTTGTATGGTACCTGGTAAAACAATTCTCGGTGGTGATCGAAAACGCGGTGGCCGGGCTCATACTCCTTGTGGTCATGAACTACTTCCATATCGTGCAGTGGATGGGTAAACCCGATCTCGGTTACGACCTTGCAACGGTCCTGATCTGTGCCATCGGGGGAGGCCCCGGGATTTGCATCCTTGTGCTCCTTGATATTCTCGGTGTAACGATCTGAAAAAAGACGCCGCGATCGGCCATGTGCAAAATAAAGAGACACCACCTCTCCCATTTTAGAAGACGTTGGCCTCTGAATAGACCTCGACCTGGTCCTGCTTCAGGTCGTAGGGTTTGATCTCCCGGGAATGGGATGACATCCTCATTTTCACGACTTCCAGTGCAAGGTGGACATCCACCGATATTTCCGAGGGCCTTACATAGCGGAGGAGGAGGACCGTGTCCGAGAGGTATTCGATCAGGCCGTGGCGGCTGGAAAAGGGGTTGTTGCGGTCCGTTTCCGAGGTCATCCTGATGGTACAGTTCTTGTCGCGGAGCCCTTCGATGAAGCGGTACATCTCCCGCCGCCGTTCGGAATCCGAGGTAAAGAGAGCCTCAAAAAGGGAGATGGGATCGATCACGACCCGGTTGGCCTGTATTTCTTCAATAAGCTTGGGGAGTTCATTCTTGATCCGGTTGTTCGCAAGATTGAAGTCGGTGGGATCGAGCTTGATAACAAACAGGGATTTGCTGAGATAGGGTGTAACGTCCCACCCTTTCAGTTTCATATACAAAATGATCCGCTCTTCCCGCTCCTCGAGGCTGATATAGATGATCTTCTCGTTTTTCTTGAGCCCCTCCCAGACAAACTCCAGGGAAAATGTGGTCTTCCCCGTACCGAAGGTGCCGATAATACTGGTAATGCTGCCGGGGATGAGTCTGCCTCCCAGCATATCGTCGAGACCCGGGATGCCGACTTTCACCCGTTCCCTGCTCATATAATCACCCGGATGTTACTCACTTCGAAGCCGCTTGTCTCGGATATCCTGACGGCAAATTTCACCAGGTCGCGCTCCTCAAGATGGGGCATCACTCCTCTGAACTTCTCGAAGTACATCACCCGCTGCCTCCGTGCCCCCTGCGTTTCCTCCCACCTAAATAGAAGGACTGCATCCGCAATATCGGCAAGTTCCCGCTCACGGGAAGAATCAAGAATCCCCATGGAGAGCAGAGGGTAGCTCGTGATGCCCCGTGATTTCGATACCCGCTGAAGGCCCCGAAAAAAGCCGGTCAGGTTGCTCCAGGCGTCCGTAGTTGTTGACTGTGTTGCCAGGTCCGTGATGGAATCCAGAATAACAAGACCACCGGCCTGGACCGTGGCAATCACTTTTGATAACCTGATAAAGATGCCCTCCTGACCTGTACGCTTCTGCAGCCGGGTAAAGACGTCACTGTGGCTGTACCATTCATCCGGGACAACACTGTGGTCAAAATAATTCTCGGAGAGGTCCTCGAACCGGATGGTATCCACCATACGGTCAAGGCCTTCCGTATGAAAAGACTGCAGGATCTCGTTCCTGATATCCTCCTTCACGCGGGTAAAGGTGACATAGCAGATCTCTTTTGGGCCCGGTTGTCCTTTTTGCGGCCCGGCTTTTGTGGTATTGAGGCTGTTCACCATGGAACTATAGACAAACTCAGCATTTCCCGCTCCACGGTCCCCGAGGAGAAGAACCACGGATCCCGGCGGGACTCCTCCGTCAAGGATTGGATCGAGCGACGAGATTCCTGTGGACATCCGCTGTTTTCCTGCCTGCATCTGGACTCCTCATGTAGGATAATACCCGTAAGAGAAACTCTTACGGGTATTTCTGATATATCTATCTGATCCTGCCTGATAATAAAGGGTTCAAACAACCTTCTCCGGAGAAAAACCAGAACTACCCGGAGTAAGACATACTTATATAGAAGCATCCGCCGAATTATTATCCGGAGCACCCTCACATCAGAAGAGGCGGGGAGAAATTATGGAACATTCTGAAACAACCGGAACCGGCAGCACCCAGGATACCGGCGTGGATATGCCCCACCAGGCTGCTGGTTCCGGACCGGATACCGGCGCAGTCAATACGCCTGCTGCGGAGATCAGGCAAAAGCCGGATGCAACATACCGTCATTATTTCCGCCTCCTGCAGGGATCACAACGGTCTGCCATCCTTGAATATGATTTTGAGCGGGACGGGACCCTTGTCACCCCGCGGCTGACCGATAATTTCGAGCTTGTTGACCAGTACTGGATAGAGAAAGGCCGGTCTCTCGTCATCATCGCCCTCAATAAACGCACGAACCAGAAAGAATACCTTCTGTTTGAACCCACCCTGTCAGACTTTGAGTATGAGCTGCTGGAACGGCTGTACGAAGATCTCAGGGACGTTCTGATCCTGTCATCGGATGAGATCAAAAAAGACCGCAAAAGGATACTTTTGGAAAAAATGCATTCACTCATCGATGATTACGGGATTTCCCTCGAGCTCTCGACGCTCTACAAGCTCCAGTACTTCCTTATCCGGAATTTTATCGGCTGGTCCCGCATTGATCCGCTCATGAAAGACCCCCATCTTGAGGATATCTCCTGCGATGGCAACAAGATCCCGTTGTTCTTATACCACCGGACATACCGGAACATCAAGACCAACATCGCGTTTGAATCCGATGTCCTCAATTCGCTGGCCATTACCCTTGCCCAGCGGTCGGGAAAACATATATCCACCGGCTCCCCGATGATCGATGCGACGCTCCCGGAAGGGTCACGGCTCCAGCTCACGCTGGGGACCGAGGTCACGACGAGGGGAACATTCTTTACCATCCGGAAATTCCGCGAAGAGCCATTCTCTCCGGTCGAGCTCATGGAAATCGGTACCTTCAATGCCGATTCCCTGGTCTACTTCTGGCTTGCCATTGAGAACAACAAGAGTCTTCTTTTTATTGGCGGGACGGCGTCGGGAAAGACCACTTCTCTGAATGCAGTATCCCTGTTCATTCCTCCTGTAGCCAAGGTCGTGAGCATCGAGGATACACGGGAGATCACCCTGTATCATGACAACTGGATCGTGAGTGTGACCCGTGAAGCGCTCTCTGAAGGCGGAAACGCGATCAGTATGTTTGACCTGCTGCGGGCTGCGATGCGGCAGCGCCCCGAATTCATCCTTGTGGGCGAAGTCAGGGGCGTGGAAGCCCAGACACTCTTCCAGGCCATGAATACCGGGCATACCACGTTCTCTACCATGCACGCGGGAAGTGTCGATGCCGCAATCCACCGTCTTGAGAGCGAACCCCTCAATGTGCCGAGGAACATGGTCCAGGCACTGAATATCATCAGTGTCCAGGCCTTGGTGTATCATGGGGCTGAACGCTTCCGCAGGGTACAGGAAATTGTCGAGATTGCCGGTATTGACCCCTCGACCGGTAACCTCCGGGTCAACAACGTCTTCATGTACGACCCCGTGCGGGACCTGTTCACCTTCACCGGCCGGTCCCAGATATATGCCGATATTGCCGAAAGGAGGGGCTGGACACGGGAAAAACTGGAATCCGAGATCCGTCTCCGGAAAAACCTCCTCGAGGAGATGATGAAGCAGGGGATCCGGGACTATATCTCGGTAGCGACCGTGTTCCACGCGTATAATATCGATCCCGCGAACGTGCTTGCCCACCTCACCGACCTGCGTCAGGTAATCCAATGATTGTACGGGACCATTTCCTGAAATGGATAAACCGCGATCCGCTCCGGTACCACAGCCTGCATGCGGATATGGTATCTGCCCGGGTGGGGATGACCCTCGAGCAGTACCTCTGGCGATCGGTAAAGATAGCGATCCTTGCCGGTATACTGTTTGCCGTTCTTGGCTTCTTTGCCAGTGCTTATCTGAGCCTGCAGATGCTGACCGGAAAAGCCGGAATTCACAATGTCTTCAATATCCAGCTTCCGGTCTTCTTCAGCTCCCTGTACCCCGCTGACTATATGCAGGCGATCATCGTTGTCGTTTCTTTCATTGTTGGTACCTTTATCGGGTATGCGGTTCTCCTGCGGTTGCCCTCCCTGGAAAAGAACAACCGGAAGATCAAGATCAATCTCACGCTGCATAACGCAGTGACATATATGTACGCCATGCGCCGGGGAGGGGCCCGCTGATGACCATCTTTGTATCGCTCTCTGACCGGGCGAATATCTACGGCGAGGTAGCACTTGAATTCCGGCAGATCGTACGGGACGCTGAGTTCTTCGGGTACGATGTTGTATCGGCGATCCGTCACCTCTCCGAAACCACCCCTTCGGAAAAGCTCAAGGATTTTCTGGAGGATCTCCTGTCAGTCATCGAGAGCGGCGGAGATATGGCGGAATTCCTTTCCATGCGGGTGCGGCTGTACCAGGAAGAGGCGCGGTTCGAGCAGCGTCAGTTCCTCAATGTCCTGTCCATTGTTGCCGAGTCCTATGTCACCCTGTTTGTCGCAGGGCCCCTGTTTTTGATCATCATCATGGTGGTCATGGGGATGATGGGGGGTTCAGCCGTGTTCCAGCTCGCGCTGGTCACGTATGTCGTGATGCCAATCGGTTCGGTTGTTTTCATCCTGCTCATCGACCTTATCTCGATCAAAGCCGAGAAGACGGAACGCTATGTCAGGACCTAGTGGCTCCACACCTATTCAGACGTTACCATTGTCAAAAAACCGGATGAGGAATCCCTGTTTGAGCAACTGAAAAAGTATGATCAGCTCAGGAACCTTGTCTACCACCTGAAACACCCGCTTGAGAGTTTCATCTCAAACGTCAGTCACACGCTCTACATAACCGTCCCAATCGCGATCATCTATGTCATCATCGTCCTGATGAGCGCTCCGCGCTATATCGATATCGAGACCTACATCAACGTTGTCGATGATCACATCATCATCGCGCTCCTCGTGATCCTGATCCCGTACGCCATTTTTACGAGATCTGGTCCCGCAAGGTCCTCGGTATCCAGGGCCTTATCCCGGATTTTCTCGAGCGGATGGCAGGTATCAACCAGGTTGGTCTTACCATTGCCCAGGCAATTGCCATCATGGTGAATACCAATCTCGGTCTGCTCAGCTATGAAATACGACGGATCAAGCGGGACATGGAATGGGGTGCCAATTTCACCGAGGCGCTGATGCGGTTCGAGGAGCGTGTCAGCACACCGTCAATCGCCCGGACAGTCACCCTGATCACGAAAGCGAGCGAGATGAGCGGGCAGATAGGCGAGGTGCTCTCGATTGCGTCCAGCGATGCCAAGATGACCGAGGTGCTGAAAAAGGAGCGTCTCGCCGAGATGTTCATCTACACAGCAATCGTTTATCTCTCGTTTTTCGTTTTCCTGTTTGTCGTGGGGGTCCTGACAACACAGTTCCTGCCGGTACTGGACAATATCTCCACCCAGGGGCTTCCCACATCGGGAGCGCTCTCCGGGATCGGCACGATCCCGGTCATCACCTTCAGCAGGCTTCTGTATCATGCATGCCTTGTTCAGGCGATATTCTCCGGGCTTATTGCCGGCCAGATGGAGGAGTCCTCCCTTGCTGCAGGGGTAAAACATTCCTGTATCCTCCTGATCATTGCGCTCATCGCCTTTAATTTCGTCCTCGTGGTCTGAACGACTGTTCGATAGAGTTAAATGAGTATAGCAAGGATTTCGTAGTGAGGTACAAAAATAATGTGCTCATTAGGCGGGCCCACGGATATCGACCTTCCCCCGGAACGCGTGCAGGGGAAGGACTACCGGTGCAATGAATGCGGCGAGCGGTTCAAGGGCATCGGGAAAAAACCCATCTGTCCCAGCTGCCAGTCGGATGATATTTCTGCAATATGAAGTATCCCCTTGAGGACGGGCTGCTGCTCATCCGGGGAAACTGCTCCTTCCTGCTTGTCGGAAAGGCAGAGGACCGGTTCTCTCTCTGCATAGAAACATCCACGGAAGAATTCTTTCAGGGTGTCCAACCTGGAGACGTTATCGTCGTCTCCGCTCCTGAAGGGGGTCCAATCCAACCGGCACTGATGCTGATGGAACTCGTCAGGACCTGGCACGTCCCGCTCCTGGTGCTGCCCCGGAACCATCCCGGGTCCCGCAGGATCTCCCGCGTGGTTTCGGTTGCCCCGGAAGTGAGGACGAGCTGTACAATAACAAGGGGAACGCACCCTGAGCAGCACCTTGTCTGTTCCAGTGACGAGCTGGCAGGAATATCTGTACGGGGTTCTTCCGAAGGGTTTGAGCTGGACGGATTACCGGCCGGCATTTCGTTGCATTGTGTCAGCTTCCAGGTCCTTCTGGATATATCCTGATTTGTTTATCCTCTCCATCTCTGGTTTTCACCGGTACATCCCGTCTGCATGAAATAACAATACATATATCCCATTTTTCCCAAGTATTGTACTTGCCGTGAGAGGAGGGTTGGATGAAGACTGAGGTCCTAAAAAACATCAAAAAGGCTGAAGAAGAGTACCAGTCCACCATCAGCAAGGCTCAGGAAGAGAAGAAGCAACGCCATTCCCAGGCCGAGCTCGAAGCTGACAATCTGGTATCCAAGGCGCAAAGCAATGCAGAACAATACAAAAAGCTGAAACTGGAAGAAGCACGGCACCAGGCGGCACTTAAGCACGCTGAAATCATCAAAAGCGGCAATCAGCGCGCAGCGACACTGAAAGTGAAGGGCGAACAGAACCTTTCAAAGGCAGTGCAGCTGCTGGTTTTGCGGTTTAAGGAGCAGCTGCATGTTAAAGGCTAAGCAGATGAGCCGGCTTCTCATCGCCGGTTCAAGAGACCAGATGGCCCCGGTTATTGCGGAACTCTACCGCCATAACCTGTTCCACATCGAGGAGTATGTCGATGCCGGGGCAGAAGGCTACGAGGGCTTTAAGATAGGTACGCCTCTTTCAGGTGCAAGCGAAAAGTCCGCGGATCTTATCAAGATCCGGGCGATAGCCAATACTATTGCCATTCGTGCGGACGATGTTGATGTAGGGCCGTCCTGTTCGCGGGACGAATTGCAGATAAAGATCGAGCGGGAACTTCCGCTCCTTGAGCGGGAAGTCGAGGAGTTGACGGTCAGGCGCTCCAGATTCGAGGCACGGGTAAAAGAACTCGATCAGAAAATTATCGAGATTACCCCGTTTTCTGACATACCGGTTGACATGAATCTGTATCACGGTTACAAGAGATTCACCACCATTGCCGGTTATGTTTCCCGCGAAGTGAACCTTAACATTCCCCATGAAATGCATTTTTCGAAGGGGAAGGACAAGAATTTCCTTGTTGTGGTCTTCCCGACCGAGCAGAAAAGCGAAGTCGACAAGGCACTTGCAGAGGCCGGATTCCAGCCGGTTCCTGTTCCGGATGAGTCCGGGTCAGCCCGGGGGCGGATCGAGTTTTACTCCGGTGAAACAGCAGCCCTGAACAAGGAGATCCAGGAGATCAACAAACAGCTCGAGAACGTAAAACAGAAACACGCGGCGTTCCTTGTTGCCTGTGAAGAACTATTAAAAGCAGAAGTTGACCAGACCGAGGCCCCTCTCCGCTTTGCCACCACAAAGCAGACATTTGTTGCAGAAGGATGGGTGCCGTCGGACAAGGTCGCGGTTATAACGAATTCCCTGGTCTATATGACCGACGGGAAGATCTTTGTTACTGTTGTACCGACGGATCTTGAGCATGACCCGGTACCGGTGGAATACAACAACCCGGACTTTGCAAAACCAACGCAGGTGCTCATGGATGTCTATTCCCGGCCAAAGTATACCGAGCTCGACCCGACGCTGATGATCTCAATCGTGTTCCCGATCTTCTTCGGACTGATCCTCGGAGATGTCGGGTACGGGCTTATCCTCCTTGTGATGGCCTACGGGCTCAGGAGATTTTTAAAAGGCGAGGAGGGCCGTATGTTGCTTGACGTACTCCGGAACGCCAGTATCTCGAGCATATTTTTTGGTATTGTTTTCAGCGAATTCCTGGGTTTTGCGATTCCGGGGTGGAATCCAATCCTGTACTCCCGTCACCTGATGTCTGAGCACGGGGGGCATGGCCCTAATATCCCGGAACTTCTGGTAGTATCGGTCTGGATCGGTATTATACACCTCACGCTGGGCAGGATCCTTGGCATAATCAACCATGCACAGCAGGACCACGGCCACCACCGCACGCAGGCAATCATGTCCAACTTCGGCTGGATCGCTGTAATGTGGGGAATCCTCATTGCGATCTGGTCAACGGTTATGATGCCTCTGATGCCCGACCTTATCGGGCTTCCGGTTGTCATGGCTGTCCTGGGTGTCGGGTTTAACCTGAATGTCGGACATTTTGTTGGAGCAGCACTCCTTCTTATGGGTATCATTTTCATAGCACGGGAATCCGTTCTTGAAGTGATCGAATTACCCTCGATTGTCTCGCACGTGCTCTCCTATTCCCGTCTCGTTGCGGTCGGGCTCTCGTCGGTCGCAATCGCTATGGTTGTCAATTTCTTGTCAATTACGATGTTCATCGAGCCGCAGCTCGAGAACCTTTCGGTAGTAGGAGTCATCATCATCCTCTTCGGTATCGTCGTGTTTGTGATCGGCCACGCGCTGAACACGGCACTGGGTATCCTGGGCGGTGGTCTTCACTCGATTCGTTTGCATTATGTTGAATTCTTCACCAAGTTCTACAAAGGTGGAGGCAAGAAGTACGTTCCATTCGGAATGAAACGCAGATTTACAGAGGAATAAATTATGGCAGCAGAAGTTGTAGCAGCATTGGATGTTGGAATGACAGTTGAACAGATCAAGGCATCGCAGATAGGAATGAAGGCACTTGGTGCAGGTATCGCCGTCGGTCTCACCGGTATCGGTGCAGGCGTTGCGGAGATGGCAATCGGTTCTGCCGCAGTCGGAGCAACAGCAGAGAACAAGGATATGTTCGGTCTCGCACTGCTCTTCACCGTTATTCCGGAAACGATCGTTATCTTCGGCCTGGTTGTCGCGCTCCTGCTGTTATTCGTATAATACGGGGATGACAATGGGACCGGAAGTTAAAGAACATGAGGTCTGCCCCAATTGCGGCCAGGAAGTCCATACCGGTAAGGATGGAAATATTGGCTTGAAAACGCTCGTGAAGGAGATCAGGGAAAAAGCCAGGACTGAAGCGGAGAAACTCCATGCTGAGGCCAAAGCCGATTCAGACCAGATCCTGGCTACTGCGGGGAAGCGGTCCGAATCCATCAAGCTTACAGCAGAAGGGGAGGTCACGAAACAGACTGCCCACATCGTAAGCCAGGAAGTTTCCGCCGCAAACCTGCTCGTCAAGCGCGAGCTCCTCAATACCCAGAAAGCACTCCTCGACCAGGTATACGAGGCAACACGAAAAGAGGTTGCAGCACTCCCTGAAAGCTTCCACAGCGAGGCCATCAAAACTCTCCTCACCGAGGCAAAGAAGGAGATCCCGAACGGGAAGATATCCTGCAATGCCTGCGATATGGCTGCTGTCAAAGCACTTGTTGCCGAGCATGCGGAGTTCGCAAAATTTACCGTCGGGGAGCCAGTTGATATCGACGGAGGTATCCTTATCGAAGGTGAGAAGGGCGCACTGCAGATCGATTACAGCTATCGCACATTCCTGGCAAAGGTTTGGGAATCCGGGTTGAAAGATGCATCCGACATCCTGTTTGGATAAGGAGGTAAACGTATGGCTGGTGTGAGTGGTATCTCAGCACCGTACATTTACGTATGTACAAGGATGCGGGTGAGAAAAACAACCCTGCTCCCGCGGGAGGAGTATATGCGGATGCTCAACATGAGCCTTCCCGAGATTACCCGCATCATCGGAGAGACCGAGTACAAGCAGGAGATCGATGAGCTGGGAACAACGTTCAAGGGGATCGACTTAATCGAAGTCGCCCTGTCCTGGAACCTTGCAAAGGAGTACCAGAAAATTCTCGCGATCACGCCGGGCACTTTAAAACAGTTCACCCAGGCATATCTCCGTCGCTGGGATATCCAGAACGTGCTCACCCTCCTCCGGGGCAAGATGCAGGGAGAGAAGGCAGGTAAGATCAAAGAGGTCCTGATACCTGCAGGAAGTCTTGACCGTGCAATTCTTGACCGTCTCCTGGCAGAAGACAGTACGGACAAGATTGTCGAATCACTCAAGGCGTACCGGATATATCCTCTGGTGTTTGCCCGTGAATATCCGCTGGCTAAGGAAAGCGGATCGTTCTCACGACTGGAAAATGCCCTTTATAAGCAGTTTTATGCAGAGATCATTGAGGAAGCAGGGAGTGGGATCAAGGGTGGAAATCTCTTCCTTGATTTTATCAGGCTTGAGATCGATATCAAGAATGTCAAGACCCTGTTCCGTCTGCAGGCAGATGCCTATGAAGAAGATGCACGGGAAATGTTCATCAGCGGAGGGGTTCTCTCATCATCAGAATTTGCAAGTCTGAACTCGATCCATAACCGGAATGAGTTTATCGACCTGCTCAAGACAAAGATCCGGCACAAGGCGTTACTGACACTCTTGGAAGAGTTATGCAATGAAAATACCATGCGTGATGTCGAGATACGACTTACCCGCGTCCAGCTCGACCAGATGGAGCGAATGTCCAAGCGCCATCCCATCTCCATTCATCCGATCCTCGTCTATCTGGAAAAGAAGAAATACGAGGTTTTCAACCTCAGGGCGCTTGCACGGGGCAAGGAATCGAAACTTCCCCCGGAAAATATATCGGCGTATCTGGTGATGTAAATGGAGATTGCAGTAATCGGCAACAGCGAGTTCATCCTCGGTTTCCGGCTTGCCGGGATCCACAAGACCTATGCAGCGGAGAACGACGAGAAACTCGTTGAGCATATCACCAGCGTGCTCCAGGATACCGATGTCGGTATCCTTGTCCTCAACTCGAGCGATATGGAGAAGGTCCCCCGCAAGCTTCGGGTAACCCTGGAAAACTCCGTCAGGCCAACCGTGATAGCGATCGGTGCCGAAGAAGGAGGGCTCTCCATGCGGGAGAGAATCAAGAGATCGGTGGGTGTTGATCTGTGGAAGTAAAAGAGAAAAAGACCAAAGAAACAAAACAAGGGGTCCTCAAAAGGATCGCCGGCCCTGTCGTTACAGCAGTCAACTTTGACGCCCACATGTACGATGTGGTGAAGGT
>Ga0116204_1001958_pt1 | contig 11397 bp, 11 predicted proteins | sample LakKivwa52mmetaG_FD_94481 | JGI IMG/M metagenome (GOLD analysis project Ga0116204, IMG submission 94481) | Anoxic lake water microbial communities from Lake Kivu, Rwanda to study Microbial Dark Matter (Phase II) - Lake Kivu water 52m metaG | ecosystem: Environmental > Aquatic > Freshwater > Lake... | reverse complement strand
CGGCGTGGAGGTGGAACTGGGGGAACTGGCCCCCGAGGAAGTCGATGTGGAGCTTTACTTTGGCCCGCTCAAGGGCGTGGACAGCTTCCGCAGCGGACAAACCCAGTTGATGGCCGTGGCCCAGGATTTGGGCGCGGGCAGGTACCGCTATGTGTGCACGGTGGCCTGCCGCCAGAGCGGGCGCTATGGGTTTACGGCAAGGGTCACGCCCCGGGGTGACGATCGCATCAAATTCACGCCTCGGCTGATCAGTTGGGCATAGAAAATGGCCTCATGGCCATTTTCTATAATATTATGAATTTACACCTGAATTGATCACAAGCCGGGCGCGCCGGAACCCAATCCGAAATCCGAAGCACGAAATGCGAAACAAATTCAAATTGCTCAAAAAGACAATGACCGAAACCCGCGCCAATGCGATCCAAGCTGTTGTTTTTGGAATTTGGGTATTGGGTCATTGGGGTTTGTTTGGGATTTCGCGCTTCGAATGTAAATTGCGTCCATTTTGCATTCAATTTCGCCGATAAGGCCCCAATCGGGTACGATACGAGAGGTTATCGGTCATGGCCAAAGCAAAGAACCCGCGGATTCTGGTGGTGACCCCGGAGGTCACCTATCTGCCGGACCGCATGGGCAGCCTGTCCAATTACCTCACGGCCAAGGCCGGGGGCCTGGCCGATGTCTCCGCGGCCCTGATCAGCGCCCTGTTCGACCAAGGGGCCGATGTCCATGTGGCCCTGCCCAACTACCGGGGCCTGTTCAGCGACCGGCTCGCCCCTTTTTTGCACAAGGAACAGCGGGTGATCCGCGAAAAAATGCCCGACGACCGGGTCCACTTGGCCGAAGACCGGGCCTTTTTCTACCTCAACCGCGTCTATTCGGAATACGGCGGTGAAAACACCAAACTGGCCCTGGCCTTTCAGCGGGAGGTGATCAACAACATCATCCCACGGGTCCAGCCCGACCTGATCCACTGCAACGACTGGATGACCGGCCTGATCCCGGCGGCGGCCCGCACCATTGGTGTCCCCTGCCTGTTCACCATCCACAACATCCACACGGTCAAAAGCACCCTGACCCATATCGAGGACCGGGGCATCGACGCGGCATCCTTCTGGCAGCACCTGTTTTTTATGCGGGTGCCGGAAAACTACTGGGAAACCCGAACGGCCAACCAGGTCGACTTTCTGGTCAGCGGGGTGTTCGCCGCCCACTTCGTCAACACGGTCAGCCCCACCTTTTTGAAGGAGATCGTCGAGGGCCGCCACGATTTTGTCGAAGGCCCCCTGCGCTGGGAACTGAGCAACAAATACCATGCCGGCTGCGCCGGTGGGATTCTCAACGCCCCGGACCCGGCCTTCAATCCGGCAGACGATCCCAACCTGGTCCTAACCTACGGACCGTCCTCCCATGGCGAGGGCAAACGGGCCAACAAGCTGGCCCTGCAACGGGAACTGGGCCTGGCCGTGGATGAACGGGCCCCGTTGTTCTTCTGGCCCTCCCGCCTGGATCCCAACCAGAAGGGCTGCCAACTGCTGGCTGACATCTTCTACCACGTGATGGCCGCCTATTGGCAGGAAAACATGCAGGTGGTCTTTGTCGCCAACGGCGACTACCAGTCGGTGTTCCGCGACATCGTCAATTTTCACGGCCTGCACCAGCGCGTGGCGGTGTGCGAATTCAACGAAAAACTCGAGCACTGGGCCTACGGGGCCTCGGATTTTATCCTCATGCCCTCGCGCTTTGAGCCCTGCGGCCTGCCCCAGATGATCGCCCCGATCTACGGCAGCCTGCCCGTGGCTCACGACACCGGTGGGATCCACGACACCATCGCCCATCTGAACGTGGCCGCCGGTACGGGCAACGGTTTGTTGTTCGCGTTTTACGATACCGGGGGCCTGTGGTGGGCCATCGCCGAGGCCATGGCCTTTTACCGCCTGCCCGCCAAGGTCAAGCAGGCCCAGATCCAACGGATCATGGAACAAAGCGCCGCGGCCTTCACCCATGATGCCACGGCCCGCTGTTACATCGACCTGTACGAAAAAATGCTCGAACGCCCCCTGATCAAACAACCGTTCTAAAGCAAGGATCAACGATGAAGGATGAAGGATGAAGAAGGCCATTGCCATTATTGATCTTCCAAGCCCTCTTCCTTTATTCATCCTTCATCCTTCATCCTTCATCCTTTTTCAAAATTGAATCATGCCGCCATCCCCCTCCACAGCCCTCAAGCGGCTCCTGGCCAACGATCCCCTGCTGGTTCCCTACCAGGCGGCGATCCGGCGCCGGCTGGAGCACATCGCCCACACGGCTGCCGAGTTGGCCAAACCTTCCGGCAGCCTCGCCGATTTTGCCGCCGGCCACACCTATTTCGGGTTGCACCACCAGGATGACGGCTGGGTCCTGCGCGAATGGGCTCCCAACGCCACCGCCGTTTATCTGATCGGAGACGTCTCGCACTGGCAGGAAAAACCCGCACTGGCCCTGAGGCCCATCGACGGCAACGGGACCTGGGAGATCCGGTTGCCGGACAGTGCCCTGTCCCATGGCATGCTCTACCGGCTGCGGGTTCATTGGCACGGGGGCAGTGGGGACCGGATTCCGGCCTGGACCCGGCGGGTGGTCCAGGACCCCGTCACCCTGATCTTCAACGCCCAGGTCTGGAATCCGGCCCAGCCCTATCGCTGGCGGTTTCCCGGTTTCCGGCGCCTGGCCGGCCCTGCCCTGATCTACGAAGCCCATGTCGGCATGGCCCAGGATGCCGAATGCATCGGCACCTATGCCCAGTTCAAGCAAAACATCCTGCCCCGCATCGTGGCCGCCGGCTACACCACCATCCAGCTCATGGCCATCCAGGAGCACCCCTACTACGCTTCTTTCGGCTACCATGTGTCCAGCTTTTTTGCCCCATCCTCGCGCTTTGGCACCCCCGAAGAACTGATGGACCTGATCGATACGGCCCACGGGGCCGGACTGGCCGTGATCATGGACATCGTCCACAGCCACGGGGTGGCCAACGAAGTGGAGGGCCTGGGCCGCTTCGACGGGACGGTGTTCCAGTATTTCCACAACGGCCCACGAGGGGTGCACCCGGCCTGGGGCTCTTGCTGCTTTGATTACGCCAAGCCCCAGGTCCTGCATTTTTTGCTCTCCAACTGCCGCTACTGGCTGGACACCTTCCATGTGGATGGCTTTCGTTTCGACGGGGTCACCAGCATGTGCTACCTGGATCACGGCCTGGGCAAGGCCTTTACCGGCTATGACGACTATTTTAACGCCAACGTGGATGAGGCGGCCCTGACCTACCTGGCCCTGGCCAACCGCCTCATTCACGACCTGCGGCCCGATGCCATCACCGTGGCCGAGGATGTCTCGGGCCTGCCCGGCCTGGCGACCCCGGCCGAGCAGGGCGGTATCGGGTTCAACTTTCGCTTGGCCATGGGGGTTCCGGACCACTGGATCAAGCTGGTCAAGGAACTCCCCGACGAACACTGGCCCATGGGCCATCTGTGGTACGAGCTGACCAACCGCCGCCAGGACGAGGCCGCGGTTTCCTATTGTGAATCCCACGACCAGGCCCTGGTGGGGGACCAGACCCTGATCTTCCGCCTGGCCGGCGATGAGATGTACCGCCACATGCGCATCGGCGATGCCAACCTGGCCGTGGAACGGGCGGTGGCCCTGCACAAGATGATCCGCCTGGTCACCCTGGCCACGGCGGGCAGCGGCTATTTGAATTTCATGGGCAACGAGTTCGGCCATCCGGAATGGATCGATTTTCCCCGGCAGGGCAACGGCTGGTCCTACCGGTTCGCCAGGCGCCAGTGGCACCTTGTCGATGATACGGGACTCAAGTACCGACTGTTGGCCGCCTTTGACCGCAGTATGATCCGGCTGGCCAAGCGTTTTGACCTGTTGCGGGATCCCATGGTCCACCTGCTGCTTGACCATGACGCCGACAAGGTCCTGGCCTTTTTTCGGGCCGGCCTGGCCTTTGTGTTCAACTTCCACCCGCACCGGTCCCACCTGCACTACCGCATCGCGGCCCCGCCGGGAAAATACCGGCTGTTGCTCAACAGCGACGATACGGATTTCGGGGGCCATGGACGGCTCGTGGTCGACCAGAGCCTGCTGACCCTCTACCAGAAAGAGGCGCCCAGGCACTTTCTCAGCCTCTATCTGCCGGCCCGCACGGCCATCATCCTGAAAAAAGTGGATTGACCGGTTGCCAAAAATGAGACTTGAAACGGGAAACGGGAAACGGGATAAAGCCATTGTGCGGTCGGGTTGACGATCTGCCCACTTAAGGGCGGTGCCGAACCTGCACACGGGGGATAGGATCGGGCCGAAGCCATTGGCTGGGAGGGCGATGTGATGGAGGAGTTGGTCGGGCTGGATGTGATCATCGTGGACGATGACCCGGCGGTCTGTGAGATGGTGACCGCCATGGTCAAAACCTTTTACGCCTTCGGCCAGGTTCACGGCTTCAACCGGGCCGACGAGGCCACCGCCTTTTGCCTGAGCCAGCGTTACGGCATCGCCATTTTCATCGTCGATGTGTTTTTGGGGGGCAAATCCGGCTTTGCCTTTCTCGACGGCCTGGCCGACCGTTACCGGTCGATCTACGAGGACACCATTATCATTACCGGGGATGCCAGTGCCGAAGTGGTCAACCTCTGCCTGGAAGCCGACGTGAACTACCTGCTGGAAAAACCCGTACGGCGCTACGCATTGGAACTGGCGGTGCGCTCCATTGCCACCAAGTATATCCGCTTTGCCGAGACCCTGCAAAAAGACCCGGAATTCGCCCGCTGGGTCAATTCGGTCAGCCGCCGCTACTTTGCCCATCTGCCCCGGCTTGGCCAGCGCAAAAGCCGGCAGCACAACCGCTGACGCACCCCGGTGAGACCACCAGCGATGTCTATTGTCAAGATCAAGGCTGTGGCCCGCAAAGAATTTTATCACCTGATCCGGGATTTTCGCAGCCTCTACCTGGCCTTTTTCATCCCCTTGCTGCTGATTTTGCTCTTTGGCTATGCCTTAAGCCTGGACGTGGACAACATCCCCACCGTGGTGGTGGATCACGACCGCACGGCCTTTAGCGCCGATTTTTGCCGCAAGCTCGATGCCTCGGCCAGTTTTGACCTGATCGGCCACCTGCCCGACACCGCCGCGCTGGACCAGGCCCTGGACGCCAACAACGCCAAGCTGGCCATCGTCATCCCCCCGGGCTGGAGCGCGGCTCTCAAGGCCGACCGGCCCAGCCCCCTGCAAGTGATTCTGGACGGCTCGGACCCCAACTTCGCCGGCCTGGCCCGTTCTTACATCACCTCTTTTGTCGCTGCTGCCAACCGCCGGCTTCAGATCGACTATTTCAACCGTCAGGGCCGCGAACCGATCAACGTGCCGGTGGACGCTCGCATCCGCGTCTGGTTCAACGAGGATCTGGAAAGCCGCAATTTCATCGTGCCGGGGATTATCGCCATCATCATCATGATCGTTGGGGCCATGCTCACCTCGCTGGTCATCGCCCGCGAGTTTGAAAACGGCACGATGGAAACCCTGCGGTCCCTGCCCCTGGATGCGGCGGAGTTGCTGGCCGGCAAGGCCATCCCCTATTTTTTCATCGGTCTGATCGACGTGCTCGTGGCCGTTCTCATGGGCCAAGTGCTTTTCGGTGTGGTGATCAAGTCCAGCTTTGCCTTGCTCGTGCTGGCCTGTTCGATCTACCTTGCCGTGGCCCTGAGCCTGGGCCTGTTGATCAGCACGGTGACCAAGAGCCAACTGGTGGCCAACCAGGCGGCGATCCTGGTGACCTACCTGCCCAGCCTGCTGTTGTCCAATTTCGTCTTTCCCATCATCAACATGCCAACGATTTTACAAAAGATCACCTACCTGGTCCCGGCCACCTATTTTATCGACATTCTCAACGGCCTTTACCTGCGCGGCCTGGGGTTTGGCGGGCTGTGGCCCAGCTTCGCCGTGCTGGGGGCCATGGCCCTTGGCCTGGCCGCGGTCAACGTGATCAAACTCAGGGGCGAGGGGCTGTAAGATGGTGTGCTGGCTGCGGGTGCGCGAACTGGTGCGCAAGGAGTTCATCCAACTGTTCCGGGACAAGAAGAACCGTCCCTTGCTGATCATCGCCCCGCTGGTCCAGTTGATCCTTTTCGGCTACGTGGTGACCACCGACGTGCGTGACATTCGCATCGGGCTTTGCGACCAGTCCCGCACCCCGCAAAGCCGGTCGTTCATCCAGGCCATGGCGGCCAGCCCCACCTTCACCGTGACCCATCGGGTCGACCATCCGGTGCAAATCGACGACCTGATGATCCGGCGCAAGGTGGACATGGCCATCCAAATCCCACCGGATTTTGCCGCCACCGTTCAAAAAGGCCACACGGCCAAGGTCCTGATTCTGGTGGACGGGTCGATGAGCAACATGGCCGCTGTGCGCATCGCCCACACGATGACCGCCATCGAGCGCTTCAACGTGTCGTTGGTGCGCCAACGCCTGGCCCAGCACCTGCAGTTTGCCGAAATCGATGCGCGCATCCGCACCTGGTACAACCCCAACCTGGACTCCAGCCATTTTTACGTGCCGGCCATCGTGGCCTTTCTCATCATGCTGCTCAGCCTGCTGCTCACCTCGATGGCCATCATCCGGGAAAAAGAGGCCGGCACGATGGAGCAACTCATCGTCACCCCGTTAACCCCCCTGGAACTGATTTTAGGCAAAACCATCCCCTTTATCCTCATCGTCGAGGCCCAGATCATCGTGGTGTCGGCCCTGGCCGTGGCCTGGTTCGGCATTCCCTTTAAAGGCTCCGTCGTTCTGTTGTTTGCCGCCTCCTGCCTGTTTTTGCTCTCCACCCTGGGGATCGGTCTGTTCATCTCCACGGTGTCGTCCACCCAGCAGCAGGCGATGATGACAACGTTTTTTTTCGCCATGCCGTTTTTCATGCTCTCCGGCTTTGTCTTTCCCATCGCCAATATGCCCGTTGTGGTCCAATGGCTCACCCATTTAAACCCGTTGAGCCATTTTCTGATCATCATCCGCGGTGTGTTTTTGAAGGGAACGGGCATCGGCGTGCTCTGGCCCCAGTTCGCCGAACTGCTCGTGCTCGGGATGGTCGTGTTCGCCGGCGCGGTTCGGCTGTTTCGCAAGCGAATGGATTAGGTCCTTATGGAGGTTACCCCTTGACACTGAAACAATGCGCGATGGCCCGCAAACACCTCGGCAAGGTCGGGGCCGCTGTCTTGATTGTCTTTTTCGCCTCGGTGCTGGACAGTTGCGTGGCCCGCTTTCGCGAACCGCTGTTTACCGTGCACCTGTTACCGGGGGCAAGCGAACTGGTAGAAGGTCAACTCGACCACGAGATCAAAGACCTTGCCCTGTTGCGCGTGGAAACCGCCGACGAAGACGTGCAACTCGAGATCCTGAGGCGCCAACACGGGTATTGGCTCGGGGGCAACATGTGGGTTGGCACCATCAGTGCCGCCCCTGACGCCACGGCCGGCACTTACGATCTGAAGGTCTTTGCCGCCAATCAGCCGCCGGAGACCCCGGTGGCGGCGTTTCGGGCCATCGTTTACCCGGACCCGGCCGCACTGCAACAAAGCCACCTTTCTCTGATTCGGCGCATCTTCGACATCGCCCCCTGGATGGTGGCCATCGCCTGCATTCCGGCCCTGGCAGCGGTCATGGGCCTGATCTATTTTTTCAGCCAAACCACCCAGCACTTGCTGGTGGCTCAGGGCAAGGCTGAGGTGTTCCTGGTGAAAATCGTTGGTGGCACAACGGAGGTGTATTTCGGGCTTGGACGGCGCCACGGGGTCGCACCGGGCATGAGGGTGCACCTGTTTGCGGAAAACGGCCAGGCGGTCTGCGATGCCGTGGTCCGGCAGGTGGACGCGGAAAACAGCATGGCCCTTGCCGACGACCGGGCCGGAAACTTGCGCCACGGCGCCATTGCGGCCATGGCTACCCGTGAGCAAACAACAGGTTAGGAGGTTGATATGTCCTATCTGACGATCATCGTCATCATCGCCGGATCGGTTCTGATCGGATGGGCCATCGGCGTGATGTTGCGCAACAGGCAAAAGCCCTGATCTCTCCCTCACACGACCATCAGCCCCAAGGCGAGGCCTTGAACGCTAAGGAGCCGAAAAGGGCCAGCATGCCGAAACCGATGATCACGGCACCGGAAATCCGGTTGACCCACTGCAATGCGCCGACCGTGAAGCGGGAACGCAGCAGTCCCACCCCGCCGCTGAGGATCAGCCACCACAGGGCCGAACCGCTGAACACACCAAGGACCAGGACCGCGGCCGACCCGTAACTCGCCCCGGCCCCGGCCAGACCCAGACCGGCGAAGATGGCGACAAAAGCCAAAATGGTCATGGGGTTGGTCAGGGTCAGGGCAAAAATGGACAGATAGTCGCTCAACAGCCCGTTGCTGCCGGCGGCTGCCGACTGCTCGGCGGGTCTGGCCATCAGGGTCCTAAACCCCAGGTAGCACATAAAAACCCCACCGATCACCCCCAGCCAGGTCTGCTGGGCCACGAGAAAATTGGAAACAAACGTCAGCCCGAAGCCGGCAATGCACCCATAGATCGCATCGGCGCTGGCCGCGCCCAGGCCGGAAATCAGACCGGATAGCCGGCCCTGGGCCAGGGTGCGGCGAATGCACAGCACGCCGATGGGTCCCACCGGTGCGGCGATGGAAAAGCCGATGATCAGTCCACGCAAAAAAAAACCAATTGGCATCCTTGATCCTCTGGGCCACGATTTGGCCAGCACACCCCATACAGGCAAAGGGGATGGAAATGCAACATCAAGGATGAGGCCTGGTCCATGATTTTTTTGCCTGAGCTTCGAAGGGACAACGGCCCTGTCATGGCCCGGACCTTTTTTTCTTTCTTCCGGCAACCGATCAAAGGGCAAAAAATGTATTGACGGCATCCGTGTAATTCTCTATGTCTGGAGCGTAAGCATTTTGCGACTGCCCGGACCAACGGGGCTCAAGAGCAGCGTAGCACAGGGACAAAGGCGTCCGTTTTTCTTTCTCAGAAAAGCGGGCGCCTTTTTTATTTCTACTAACGCTAACCAAGAAGTATTCGTGCAACTAACAAAATCATGCGAACCTCATCACTGCCGAAGATAACCGTTTTTCACTGCGCCAATTGCCTGGACCCGGTCCGGGTCCCGATGGCCAGCAGCGCCTGTGACCTCAAATTCGTGGCGCTGGCCTGTTCCAGCATGGTCAAGGATGTGTTCCTGCTGCGGGCGTTTGAAGCCGGCGCCGATGCCGTGGTGGTTCTGGTCTGCCCGGAAGGGGCTTGCCGTTATGTGGAGGGCAATCTCAGGGCCAAAAAGCGGGTCCAGTGGGTCAAGGACTTGCTTGATGAAATCGGAATGGATGGCCGGCGCCTGGCGCTGCATAACCTGGCCTCCGCCGAGGCCGTCCCCGCCATCGTTGACCAAACCCTGGCGGTTTTGCCGCAGAGCGAACCGGTGCCGGCCTGACCTCAACCTTAACCTCAACCTTATTCGTATAAGGAACCAAGGCATGATCGTTGCCGAACGCAAACCCGTTGCCGAAATTAAAAACAGCCTGGCCCCCTATGACAAGGTGCTGATCCTGGGCTGTGGCACCTGTGTCAAGACCTGTTTTGCCGGAGGGGAGGACGAGGTGGCGGTGCTGGCCTCGGCCCTGCGCCTGGCATTGAAACAGAGCGGCCAGCAGCTCCGCTTCGAGGAACTGACCGTGGAACGCCAGTGTGAGGATGAATTCATCCAGGAGGCCGGCCCGGCCGTTGGACGCAATGCCGCGGTCTTGTCCCTGGCCTGCGGGGCTGGGGTTCAGGCCTTGGCCCGGCGCTTTGCGGCCGTGCCGGTCCTGCCGGGGGTCAACACGACCTTCATCGGCGTTTTGGAAAAACCGGGCCTGTTCACCGAGGAGTGTGCGGGCTGCGGCGATTGCCAGTTGGCAACTTTCGGCGGGATCTGCCCCTTTACCCGTTGCGCCAAAAAACTGCTCAACGGCCCCTGCGGCGGGTCACGCCAAGGGCGCTGTGAGGTGCATCCGGATACCGACTGCGCCTGGCACCTGATCATCGAACGGCTCAACGCTTTGGGCCAGATGGACCGCCTGAAAACCTACGTGCCGCCCAAAAGCTGGAACCGCAGCCTGGCCGGCGGTCCCCGCAAACTCATCCGAAAGGACCACGTCTTATGAACCATCCGGCCGACAGTCGATTGGCGGGTGTCCTCGCCGCGGGCGGTTTTGCCGTGACCGCCGAATGCGGACCGCCCCGGGGTGCCGATCCGGCGGTGATCCGCCGCAAGGGGGCACTTCTTGCCGGCTACGTGGATGCGGTCAACGTCACCGACAACCAGACGGCCATCGTGCGCCTGTCCAGTATCGCCGCCAGCGCCCATCTTGCGGCCATGGGCATCGAGCCGGTGATGCAGATGGTCACCCGGGACCGCAACCGCATCGCCTTGCAGTCCGACATTCTCGGGGCCTATTCTCTGGGGATTCGCAACATCCTCTGTCTGTCCGGCGACCATCAGCGCTTCGGCAGCCAGCCCGAGGCCCTCAACGTGTTCGACATCGATTCGATAAATCTCGTTCGCACCGTGCACGACATGGGTGCCGCAGGCAAGGACATGAGCGGCTTTGCCCTGCAAGGGGCTCCCAAAATGTTCATCGGAGCCGCGGCCAACCCCTTTGCCGATCCGCTTGACTACCGCGTGGTCCGCCTGGCCAAAAAGATCGCGGCCGGGGCTGCTTTTGTTCAGACCCAGTGCGTGTTCAACCTGGAACGCTTTGCCCGCTGGATGGCGATGGCCCGGGATGAAGGCCTGACCGAAAAAGTGCACATCCTGGCCGGGGTCACCCCGCTCAAATCCAAGGGCATGGCCCAGTACATGGCCAACCAGGTGGCCGGCATGGACGTGCCCGAGGACATCATCCTGCGAATGGGATCGGTTCCCAAGGAAAAGGCCCGGGAAGAAGGGGTGGCGATCTGCCTGGAAACCATCGCGGCCCTGCGACAGATCGACGGTGTCCACGGGATCCACATCATGGCCATCGAGTGGGAAGAAGTCGTTGCCGATATCGTCAAGGCCGCACGATTGTGGCCGCGGCCGGGCAAAGCAGAACAGGCTGAAGGAAGATCGCCTGAAGACTGAAGGACGACTTTTTTCGGTCAAAACCAGATACGCTCGAACAACACAGGCTTTTGGCCAGTAGAGTAGGGAGGGACGTTCCCTCCCCCTCGTCAAACCGGACGTGCAGATTTCCCGCATCCGGCTTTCCTGTGAACTTCACTGTCAAGGCACACGCAGGCTGTCAGCAATTGGCATTATCACAGATAAATAAGGCCCAGATG
>Ga0116204_1001957_pt1 | contig 11398 bp, 11 predicted proteins | sample LakKivwa52mmetaG_FD_94481 | JGI IMG/M metagenome (GOLD analysis project Ga0116204, IMG submission 94481) | Anoxic lake water microbial communities from Lake Kivu, Rwanda to study Microbial Dark Matter (Phase II) - Lake Kivu water 52m metaG | ecosystem: Environmental > Aquatic > Freshwater > Lake... | reverse complement strand
ATCTACGAAGCCGAGTTTCTCCCGTGCAGTTATGGCTATCGACCCCGCCGTGGGGCGTTGGACGCGGTACGGGATGTGAGCCGCACCCTGCGGAATGGTGAATACCATTGTGTGGTAGAGGCGGATATCCAAGGCTTTTTCGACCACATCGACCATGAAAAACTTCTGGCGATACTCGCGGAAAGGATCGACGACCGACCCTTTCTGGGCCTGATTCAACGATGGCTGAAAACCGGAATTCTGGAACCGGATGGCCGGGTCATCCTGCCGGAAGCAGGCAGTCCGCAAGGGGGTATTGTGTCACCCATCCTCGCCAATCTCTATCTGCACAAGGTACTGGATCAATGGTTTGAGGAGACGGTGAAAAGCCACTGTCGAGGCGCGGCCTATTTTGTCCGTTATGCCGATGATTTCGTGGCGGCTTTCCAATACGAAACGGAGGCCCAACGCTTCTATGCCGTGTTGGGGAAACGGCTAGGGAAATACGGCCTGACGCTGGCGGCGGAGAAAACCCGCCTGCTGCGTTTTAGCCGGAACGATAGAAGGAACAGCGAAGCGTTTGAATTTCTCGGCTTTGAGTTTCGATGGGGATTGAGCCGCTGGCGCAAGCCCTGCGTGAAAAAGCGCACGGCGACCCGGAAATACCGGGCGGCGCTCGCGCATCTCAAGGTCTGGATGCGGGACAATAGACACCGCCCCAAGCGGGAATTCTTCGCCCAACTCGCCGCCAAGCTGCGCGGGTACTACCAATACTATGGGGTACGCGGGAACTATGAGCGAATCGGCGATTTCTTTTATCAAGCCAAGCGGATGCTGTACCAGATACTCAATCGCCGCAGTCAGCGAAAGAGCTACAACTGGAAGGGATTCGCCGCGTTATTGGATTATTTCAAATTACCTCAACCGAGAATATGCCATGATTTCTGAGTATTCAAACGACGAGTGCAAAGCGAGTAATACGGAGGAGCCCGGTGCGGTAATTCTGCACGCCGGGATCTGTGAGGGGGCGGTCGGGCAACTGGCCGTCCTACCTTGATGACGTTAATTGATGCGTTAGCGCTTGTTCAGTTGAGGTGGTCGGTCAAATGGAAATGTCCCCGCATTCAGAAGCTAGGGATGGCCCTGTGGGGGCGCGCTTGTCATGCCGATAACATCGCACGACCCCAAAGTCCGGTAGACTTTATTCCTCGGTCGATTCTGCTTGAGTGACAGCCTTTCTCAGCCCTCTCATGGCCTGATTGATCCCCGCATAGACTGTTTGTGCCTCTTCCTTGTTGGAGGTTGCGGCAAACCACTTGGCGGCCTTGTTAATCGCCTCATTCAGCGTTTTGGCAGCCAGTTCATTCTGCATGCTGTCCAATCGAGCGCGCCCCTCCAGCCACTGCTCGACTTCCTGCAGTTCGCTAGAGGAGAGCGAATCAATCATGTCATCGTTGATCCGCGGGTTTGCCGCGGGCATCCGGGCCACGATTTCATTTTTTCCCTTCTTGCTATCGGCGTCATAGGTAGTGCGGATAACCTGAATGGTTTTGTTGCGTGTGCGAAAGTGCATGATGGAAAGACTCCTGTGTTGTTGTGTTACCGGCAATATATTGCCCGATATTATGGATGGAGTGCAACTATTTCATGTGGTTATCAATAAAAAAATGAATACGGCTGTACTCATGGCTTCCATTTATGGCGTTAGTGGGGCCGAGAGTGTTCGTTTTTCGGGGGGGGCCGGGTTCATCACGCAGGGATTTGCGCTCATTAACTTGTATCTGTTGACACACGCCGGCGTCACTCCCGTTCACGGACCACCGCCTGCCTTAGCTTGATTCCACGGCGTGCAGTGCGGGACGGCACTCGCCGAAGTCGCTAAAATCCAAGGTTTGTCCTGGCCCAGGGCCAGTCATCGCGATATTTCCACGTGAACACCATTACGCACGAACAACTCCCCCTCAAGGACTTCACCGAGAAGGCCTACCTGGACTATTCCATGTATGTCATCCTCGATCGCGCCCTGCCGCATATCGCCGATGGCCTCAAGCCGGTTCAGCGGCGTATCGTCTTCGCCATGTCGGAACTGGGCCTGGGCCCCAACGCCAAGTACAAAAAGTCCGCGCGTACCGTGGGTGATGTATTGGGTATGTATCACCCCCATGGAGACCAGGCCTGCTATGAGGCAATGGTCTTGATGGCTCAGCCGTTCTCCTACCGATATCCATTGATTGACGGGCAGGGTAACTGGGGTTCTCCGGATGATCCCAAGTCCTTCGCGGCCATGCGGTACACCGAATCGCGGCTGACCCCCTACGCGCAGACCCTGTTGTCGGAATTGGAGCAGGGCACGGTCGATTGGCAACCCAACTACGATGGCACCAAGGATGAACCCAGATTGCTGTCGGCTCGACTACCGAACGTATTGCTGAACGGGTCCACCGGCATCGCGGTGGGTATGTCCACCGACATTCCACCGCACAATCTGCGCGAAGTGGTGGACGCCTGCATTGATTTGCTCGACGACCCGGAAGCTACCCTGGAAGCGATATGCGAGCACATCCGCGGCCCGGATTTCACGACCGAGGCGGAAATCATTACGGCGCGGGAGGACCTCCTGCGTCTCTACCGGACAGGGAACGGCTCGGTGCGGCTGCGGGCGCGCTGGGAGGTCGAGGACGGCAATATCGTCATCACCGCGCTCCCGCATCAGGTTTCCGGCGATGTGGTATTGCAAGCCATCGCCGCCCAGATGCAGGCCAAGAAGTTACCGTTGGTCGAGGATCTCCGGGACGAGTCCGACCACGAGAACCCTTGCCGTCTGGTCATCATGCCGCGCGGACGCAAATGTGACGCCGAGCAATTGATGTCGCATCTGTTCGCGACTACCGATCTGGAGAAGAGTTATAGGGTTAATCTCAACATGATCGGCCTAAGCGGGAAACCGCAGGTCAAGAATCTGCGGGATATCCTGACGGAGTGGTTGAGTTTTCGAACCGAGACGGTGCGCCGCCGCCTTCAGTACCGGCTGGATAAGGTCATCGCCCGGCTGCATATCCTCGAAGGTCTGCTGATTGCCTTTCTGAATATCGATGAAGTGATCGCCATCATACGTCGCGAGGACGAGCCCAAACCGGTGCTGATGGCCCGCTTCGGTCTGACCGATGTTCAGGCCGAAGCCATCCTGGAATTGAAATTGCGGCATCTCGCCAAACTGGAGGAGATGAAGATTCGGGGCGAGCAGGCCGACCTGGCGGCCGAGCGCGATCGACTCGAAGGTATCCTGGCTTCGCCCAAAAAGCTGAGCGAATTGATCAAGCAAGAGTTGCGGCACGATGCGGAGCGTTACGGGGATGCGCGGCGGTCTCCGATCGTGGCTCGCCAGGCGGCTCAGGTACTGGATGTGACGGCGGTCATTGGCAGCGAACCGGTGAGCATCATTCTCTCGGAAAAAGGCTGGGTACGCGCGGCTAAAGGGGTTGATGTCGATCCCGCCAGTCTGACCTACCGGTCGGGTGATGCCTTTCTCTGCGCGGCGGCGGGGCGGAATAACCAGCCGGCCTACTTTCTCGATTCGACTGGCCGTGCTTATGCGGTGCCCGCCCATGAGTTACCCTCAGCGCGTGGCCAGGGTGAACCCCTGACCGGACGCCTCAGTCCGCCACCCGGCGCCACCTTTGTCACGGTGGTCGCCGGCGCGGACCAGGACTGGTTATTGCTCGGCACCACTGGCGGCTATGGGTTCCTGGCGATGATGAAGGAACTGCAAACCAAGAACCGCACTGGCAAGTCGCTCCTGAGCGTTCCCCACAATTCCGTGGTCATGGTTCCCTGCCGTATCATGAATCCCGAGACCGACTGGGTGGCGGTGGTCACCCTGCAGGGCCGCCTGCTGGCATTTCCCGCCGCCGAGATACCCGTACTGAATAAGGGCAAGGGAAACAAGCTGATCCAGATCAGCGGGGATGATTTGGCTAACGGCACCGATCGAGTGGTCGCTATCGCCGGGTTTCCGCCGGGCGCGTCACTCAAGCTGTATGGGCCGAAGCGATTCCTGACACTGTCGTCAGCCGATCTGGACGGCTACCGGGCAACGCGGGGCAGACGTGGCAACTTGTTGCCAAGAGGCTTCCAGCGGATCGAAAAGCTGGAATGGATTGCTTAGGCCCTCACTCTTGGATCCGCCATCGCAAGCCGAAATTCTCCATTCAATGCATTGGGAAGGCACTGAGCCGATGGCCATCGGTCAATGGTCAAAGGATGAATGACAACCACTCTATAGCCAGCATGCTTTCATGAATACCACGCTAACCATTCATCTCGAAGTGGATACCCAAGGGCTGAAATGCCCCTTGCCGTTACTGCGGTTGAAAAAAGCCTTGAACAGCCTGGAGAGCGGCCAAGTCGTTCGCGTGACGGCCACGGATCCCGCGTCGGTGCTGGATTTTGGGGTATTTGTCGAGCAGACCGGGCACCTCATGCTGGAGCAGTACGAGGAAACCGGCCTATTGATCTACTTGATCCGGAAGGGTTGATGCCGTTGGGTGATGTGTTCGAGGTGATACGCCGGGCAAGCGCTCTCACGCAAGGTCAGTATCGGCCACCCCTGTTGTTCGGCATGTTGTTTTAGTATCGCGTCAGGGTCCACCGCCACCGGATGGGTCACCCGTTCCAGCAGGGCGAGATCATTGTGAGAGTCACTGTAGAACCAGCTTCCGTTCAGATCATGCCGATGCTCGGTTAGCCATTCATCCAGCCGCGTCACCTTGCCGGACTGGAAACACGGCACACCCTCATAGCGGCCCGTATAGCGTCCATCGCGAAATTCCGGTGTGGTGGCTATCAGATGATTTATTCCATAGAGCGAGGCAATAGGCTCGGTGACAAAGCGGTTGGTTGCCGTAATGATCATCAAGGTATCGCCTGCGGCCCGGTGCCTTTCAATAAGCTCCCGGGCGGCTGGCAGCAGGATGGGTTCGATCTTGGCTTTCAAGAAAGCGGCGCGCCACTCGAATAACTGCTCGGGTGCGTGGGAGGCCAGAGGCTTCAAGGCGAAGGCCAGGAATTCAGCAATGTCCAGGCGTCCTTGCTGATATTCCTCGTAGAATCGGGCATTGGCTGCCTCATAGTCATCCCGGTCAACCAGACCATGATCGACCAGGTATTGGCCCCAAAGATAATCGCTATCGCCAGCGATCAGGGTGTTATCCAGATCAAAGATTGCCAGAGTCACGAGATTCCTTTACATTCGGACGTCATTAAAATGCCACGACACGGTGGTGCGATGGTTATGCCAATAGTCCTGATGAAAGCCTATGGGTCCATCGTTGAGCGTGCCGGATTATACACTCGAAGAACCTGGTAAATCCTTTAGCCCTAACATGATAGATCGACACGGATATCGGCTGAATGTCGGTATCGTTCTTTGCAACAATGAGCAGCGTGTGTTCTGGGCGCGCCGGGTGGGTATGCGGTCCTGGCAATTTCCTCAAGGCGGGATCAAGCGTAATGAAGACCCCGAGGCGGCCATGTATCGGGAACTCTACGAGGAGGTCGGGCTGACCCGCGAGGACGTACAACTGGTGGCGCGCACCAGTGAGTGGTTGCATTACGATCTTCCCGCACGGTACATCCGCAAACGATCCTATCCGCTCTGTATAGGGCAAAAGCAACTCTGGTTCATGCTTCGGCTGGTATCGCCGGAGTCAAGGATACGGTTGGATTGCTCGGGAAAACCCGAATTCGATTCCTGGACCTGGGTGGATTACTGGCATCCCATTGAAGATGTCGTCTACTTCAAGCGCGAGGTCTATCAACGCGCCTTGAGTGAACTCAGCAATCATTTGATTCTGAGTCACAAGCTCTCTGAAGGTTTGGGGCTGTGCCTGAGTTCAGGCAAGTCCTGAATCGCACAACTCGGGGGCAGCCGGTCCGCGCCAGGCCGAAGCCGACCCGGTGGCCTTAATACCCTTCCGCTTGCAGGCTCAGTCCTGTCGGAATGCTGGCCAGTCGTCCCACTCGCGTGGTGATCAGCCCATCGGAGTACAACTCCAGCCAACGATATCCGGGCGGTAGGCGATCGAGTGTAAAGTCGGACTGCCCCGGCTTGAATTGGAAGCAGGTTGATGGGCACCCAAGCAGTCGCAGGCCAGCCTCTTCCCCATCCAGTTCCTGATGGATATGGCCGAAAATCACGCCTTTGACCTGTTCGCGGCCGCGCAGCATGGCCAGAAACTCGACGGAGTTCTGCAACTGCATGGTGTCCAGCCAGACGCTGCCCGTCGGTATGGGCGGATGATGGAGGGCGATCAACGTGAAATGATCCGGGCAAATCGTGAGCCAATGCTCCAGAATGGCCAGTTGCTCGGCGGCCAGGCGCCCGTTGGGCGAATTTGGGATGCAGCTATCGAGGCAGATGATTTGCCAGGAGTCGAATTCGATGCGGCTCTCGCAATATACCGCTGGCTTGGCCAAAAATTCTGCCATAAGCGAGGAATCGTCATGATTGCCCGGTAGACAGTAGATGGGGCAGGGCAGGTGAGCCAGATTGGAGCGTAATCGCTGATAGGTTTCCGGGCTGGCGTCCTGCGCCAGGTCGCCAGTCAACAGGGCCAGATCGGGTGGCGGATTGTCCGCCAGCGCGGCGGCCAGGGTATCCTTGAAGCATTGTTCGGTATCCACCCCCAGCAGCGTGTCTCCGGCTTTCTGGCGCAGATGGAAGTCGGAGATTTGCAGCACTCGCAGCGGACGGTGGTCCGTGTTCGCGTCGCGTTCCCCGGAACTGGGTTTGCCGGCGGTCAAAGATAATCGCCCTGGAACATCGTCACTGCCTGATCGCACACGACCTGTTGCGTGACTCAGGCGGGATAGCGCAGCAGGCTGTGAATGTCGCGGCCGTCCAATCGGTCCCGGCCGCCCAGTCCCTCCAACTCCACCAGGAAGGCACAGGCGATGATGTCCGCGCCGAGTGATTCGACCAGTTCGCAACTGGCGGCGGCCGTGCCGCCCGTGGCCAGCAGATCGTCGACGATCAGCACCCGATCACCGGTTTGCAGGGCATCCGTGTGAATCTCCAGCGCGGCTGAGCCATACTCCAGATCATAACTGACGCTCTTGACCTCATAGGGCAGCTTGCCGGGTTTCCTCAGCGGTACAAAACCCACACGCAGTTTCCAGGCCACCAGGGAGCCGAGGATGAAGCCTCTGGCCTCCATGCCGGCCACTGCCGTGATGCCCTGGTCCACATAGGGCAGATGCAGATGATCGATCGCGAGTCGCAAAGTCTCCGGATCCTGGATCACGGGCGTGATGTCCTTGAAGAGGATCCCCGGTTTGGGAAAGTCCGGTATATCCCTGACCTTGTTCCTGAGCCTTTCCATCAGGGGGATTTCCTGGCGGATTTGCGGCTGTGCAGCTTGTTCTGAAAGGCTTCGATCGAGGCGAGGATCCCGGCACTATCCAGGCCGGCCATCGACAGCACTTCCTCACGGCTGCCTTGTTCGATGAACATGTCAGGTAGGCCGATGGTCAGCAGCGGGGTAGCGCAGACGTGGGCATTGAGCACTTCATTGATGGCATTGCCAGCGCCGCCTGGAAGGACATTCTCCTCGATGCTCACCAGCAGATCGTGGCTTTTCGCCAGTTTCAGGATCAACTCCGCGTCCAGCGGTTTGACGAAACGCATATTGACGACAGTGGCGTTGAGTTTCTCGCCAATCTCCAGCGCGGGCAGCACCATGGAACCAAAAGCCAGCAGGGCGATCTTCTTGCCTTCGCGGCGAATTTCCGCCTTGCCCAACGGCAGCGCGGTCATCTCTTCCCGCACCTCGACGCCAGGCCCCTTGCCACGGGGATAGCGCACCGCGGCGGGTCCGTCATGCATGAAGCCGGTATAGAGCATTTGCCGGCATTCGTTTTCATCGGCGGGCGCCATGATCACGATTCCGGGCAGACAACGCAGATAACTGTAATCGAAGCTGCCCGCATGCGTGGGCCCGTCGGGCCCAACCAGGCCGGCACGGTCGATGGCGAAGAGGATGGGCAAACGTTGCAGGACCACGTCATGAATCAATTGATCGTAGGCGCGCTGCAGGAAGGTGGAATAGATCGCCACCACCGGCTTGTAGCCCTCGCAGGCCTGGCCGGCGGCCAGGGTCACCGCGTGTTGTTCCGCGATGCCGACATCGAAGTAACGGTCCGGGAAGCGTTGCTCGAATTCGACCAGGCCGGAACCCTCGCGCATGGCGGGTGTTATCCCGAGCAGGCGGGGGTCTTTCTCCGCCATGTCGCATAGCCAGCGTCCGAAAACCTCGGTATAGGTGGGGGTGCTGGGTTTGGCCCTGGGTAGATGATCCTTGCTGGGATCGAAAGTGCCGACGCCATGGTAGGCGACGGGATCCATCTCCGCCGGCAGGTAGCCCTTGCCTTTGCGAGTGACCACATGCAGGAAGCGGGGACCATCGGTTTGGCGCAGATTGCGGAGCGTGGTGACCAGGGTATCCAGATCATGTCCGTCGATCGGTCCGATGTAATTGAACCCCAACTCCTCGAACAGGGTTCCCGGCGCGACCATGCCCTTGACGTGCTCCTCGGCGCGGCGCGCCAGTTCCCAGACCGTGGGCATGCGCTTTTTCAGCAACTGTTTGCTGCCTTGCCTGATCGTGGAATAGAAGCGGCCTGATAGCAGTTTGGCCAGATAGTTGTTCATCGCCCCGACATTGGGTGATATCGACATCTCGTTGTCGTTCAGTATCACCAGCAGGTTGGCGTCCAGCACACCGGCGTGGTTCAAGGCCTCGAAGGCCATGCCGCCGGTCAAGCCACCGTCACCGATGATGGCCACGGCGTGCAGGTCGCGTTTGTCCAGGCCCGCGGCAATGGCCATGCCCAGTGCCGCGCTGATCGAGGTGCTGGAATGGCCCACGCCAAAAGTGTCATAGGGGCTCTCATCGCGGCTGGGAAAGGCGGATAGCCCGTCCTTTTTGCGAATGGTCGGCATGCGGTCACAGCGGCCGGTCAGCATCTTGTGCGGATAGGCTTGATGACCCACGTCCCACACCAGCTTGTCTTCCGGGGTATTGAAAACATAGTGCAGGGCGATGGTCAATTCGACCGTACCCAGCCCCGCCGCCAGGTGGCCGCCGGACTGACTGACGCTATGCAACAAATACTCGCGCAACTCCTCCGCCAGCTTGGGCAGCTTGTCTTCAGGCAAGGCGCGAAGATCCGCCGGGTCGCTGATGGAGTAGAGCAATGAAAGGTTGTCGGGTTGAGTCATGGGAAAGTCCAATCTGGCCGAGCGTGACGTGGTTGTCGCTCGTGGTGGGTTATCGGGTCATTGGGCGGCGGGCGATGTCCCGTGACGCGACGGTGATCCCGGGCAGGTCACGCGGGACGCCCGGGCGGGTGGGTTGACGGTGAATGGTTGGCGCCAGCGGATTCAACACGATCAGTGACGCCGGTCGATGATGAATTGCGACAAGGCGCGGAGCAGGTCGGCCTCGGCCCCGAAACCCGCCAGGCTGTCCAAAGCCGCTTCATGCAACTCCCGGGCTTTCTGCCTGGCGCCAGCCAGACCCAGCAGGGCAGGGTAGTTGGGCTTGTTGTGATCGCGGTCCTTGCCCTGCGTTTTCCCCAGGGTCTGGGTATCGCTCTCCTCATCAAGGATGTCGTCCTGAATCTGGAAGGAAAGCCCGATGCATTTGGCGTAATGATCCAGCCGGTCCGCCCATACGGTTTCGATGGGATCCTTGGCGAGGGCCGCCAGTTTCACGCTCGCCCGGATCAGGGCCCCGGTCTTGCGGATATGCATGTTTTCCAGGGAAGGCAAATCCAGAGCCTTGCCCACGGCGTCGAGGTCGATGGCCTGCCCCCCCACCATGCCTAGCGAGCCGCTGGCGGTGGCCAGGCAATCGATCATGGCGATGCGGTTTTCCGCCGGCACGTTCAGGGTCGGGTCCTGGGCCAGAACATGAAAAGCCTGTGCCTGCAGGGCATCACCCGCCAGGATCGCCGTGGCCTCGTCATAGGCAATGTGGCAGGTGGGCTTGCCGCGCCGCAGGGAATCATCATCCATGGCGGGCAGGTCGTCGTGGATGAGCGAATAGACATGAATCATCTCCACGGCGGCCGCGGGCCCGTCCAGGGCCTCCAGCGGGAGGCTCAGCGCCTGACCGGTGGCATAGGTCAGCAGCGGACGCAACCGCTTGCCTCCGCCCAGCGCGGAGTAGCGCATGGCCTGATGCAAGCGCTCCGGCATGCGGTTTTCCGCGGGCAGTCGCTTTTCCAGGGCGGCTTCGGCGCGCGCCTGGCAGACCGTCATGAATTCTTGAAGGGCGTTATTGGACGTCATGAGTGAAGGGTTTCAATGTGGGTTCACCGTTCTCTTCCAGCAGAATCCGAACCTTCTGTTCGGCTTCCAGCAGGGATTTCTGACAGATCCGCGTCAGTTGCACCCCGCGCTCGAAGAGTTGCAGAGACTCCTCCAAGGGGAGGTTACCCTGCTCCATTTTTTCCACCAGTTGCTCGAGTTCCTTCAGGGAGTCTTCGAAGTGTGCCGCTTTTTTTGCCATTCAGGGAACTTCCGGGCAAATTTCCGAAACGGAAACAAATGGCTATTATGTCAAAAGTTTGTTGTTGATAAAAATGCTTGGTTATTGGCGCACCCGCAAATGGCGGCCAGCACATCGGATTTTCTCAGATCACTCCCGCCCCGTTGCGATGGGCGTGTCCTCGCACGCGCCCCACTCGGTCCAGGAACCATCATAGATCGCCGCATATTCATTGCCGCAACAGTAGAGGCCTAGTGCTAGCACCGCTGCCGTGACGCCACTGCCGCAGGTCGCAACGACCGGTTTGTCGGGATCGATGCCGGCCTCGATGAAAACCTGCCGGAGTTCGGGTTCCGATTTAAGGCAATGGGTGGATGCGTCGATCAGATTCTTGAAGAAAAGGTTGCGGCTGCCCGGTATATGGCCCGAACGGAGACCCGGTCGCGGTTCGGGCTCCTCGCCGCTGAAGCGACCGGGTGAGCGGGCGTCCAGCAGTTGAGTCCCGGGATGATCGAGGATCTCGCATACCTGATCCAGGCTGCGCACCAGGGCAGGGCGCAAGACGGCTGGAAAAGTCTGGGTCTTGGCGGACTCGGGTCCCGAGCGCGTCGGCAAGCCCAGGGCCTGCCAGCGTTGCAGGCCGCCATCGAGAACCAGGACATGGTCGTGATCGAAGGTGCGGAACGTCCACCAGGCGCGGGCGGAAGCCATGAAGTCGTTGCTGTCGTAAACGACGACCGTGGTGAATTCCTCGATGCCCAGCTTGCCGACGGCTTCGGCGAAAGCGCCGGGCGAGGGCAACATGTGCGGCAGATCGGTGGCGTGGTCGGCGATCACGTCGATATCGAAAAAATGAGCGCCGGGGATAT
>Ga0116204_1001955_pt1 | contig 11408 bp, 11 predicted proteins | sample LakKivwa52mmetaG_FD_94481 | JGI IMG/M metagenome (GOLD analysis project Ga0116204, IMG submission 94481) | Anoxic lake water microbial communities from Lake Kivu, Rwanda to study Microbial Dark Matter (Phase II) - Lake Kivu water 52m metaG | ecosystem: Environmental > Aquatic > Freshwater > Lake... | reverse complement strand
GAACGGCGGATTCCGCATTCCCGGCGCGTGGGTGAAGGCGAGTCACCCGCTCACCGGCGAGGAGGTGGAGTTGCCGAACTTCCGGGTGGACGCCATTCCTGAGGGACGGTTCGGGAATGGCAAACGTGGATCCGACGGCGGGTTCGTAGCCGTGCGGTTCGAGGGGGTTCTGGAAGTGACCGACCCGGCCGCACTCGCAGCTATCGTTGCTGCTGGCATCGGATCGGGCAAAGGGTACGGGTTCGGCCTGCTCTCACTCGCCCCGGCTTGAAAAACTGTTCGGTCTTTGACAACTCGTGATTTCTCCCCCCACTTGGTGGTCGCACTGTATTTCGGAGAGCCGACATGCGTACGCTTCATGAACTGCCCAGATTCAGTGATCGATGGAGCTACCTGTACTTGGAGTTTGGCGAACTGGATGTTCAGGACGCAGGCCTCGTCTTCCACAACAAGGCTGCCTTCACTCCGCTTCCGATCAACCAGCTGAGTCTGCTGATGCTGGGGCCCGGCACCACGGTGACCCATGCAGCCGTGAAAACCTTGGCCGGAAACAACTGCTTGCTCGCTTGGGTTGGTGAGGAGGGCGTACGTCTTTACGCTCACAGCACTGGAGGGACGTTCAGCGCCAGAAGGCTGATTCATCAGGCGAGACTCGCCAGCGATCCTGCGTCACGTCTGGCCGTCGCCAAACGCATGTACTCCAAGCGATTCCCCGGGAGCGACCTCGACGAGACCTCGATTGAAGCCCTGCGTGGCATGGAGGGATCGCGAGTTCGAACGGCATATGCAAGTCTTGCTCGGCGGTACTCGATTCAGTGGAACGGGCGAAACTACGATCAAGGCGACTGGTCAGCCGCAAACCCTGTCAACCGCGCTCTCTCTGCTGCGAATGCGTGTCTTTATGGAGTCTGTCATGCGGCCATAGTCTCAGCCGGGTATTCGGCAGGCCTTGGATTCATTCATACGGGCAAGATGCTTTCCTTCGTTTACGACGTAGCCGACCTGTACAAGACGGAACTGACTGTGCCTGTTGCTTTCCGTGTCGTTTCGACAACTCATGATGGCGTGGAACGACGGACGCGTCTGGAATGTCGGCAGGCTTTCCATGACGCGAGACTGATCGAACGAATCCTGCCGGACATCGCGGAGGTACTTGCCGATGCTGGTGATGATCTTGGAGAAAGCTCCTCCGAACTTGAAGGGCGAGCTGAGTCGCTGGCTGATCCAACCGCTCCCTGGGATCTTTCTGGGCAACCCCACCCGCCGGGTGAGGGACGAGCTCTGGATCAAGGCGTGCAAGAAGATCAAGATGGGGAATGTGATCCAGATCTGGACGGCACGGAATGAACAGGGTTTCGACTACCGTCAGCACGGGAACTCAACACGAAGCATTCTTGACTACGGTGGGCTATCCCTCGTTACGAAGTACAAGATCCCCAAAGAAGTGAAGTCCCCTCAATAGATCCCGCTTGGTTGATCGGCGATCTGTTGCGGAATAATACACTTTTGGTGTCTTCCCCACGCACGTGGGGGTGAACCGCCGCCGATGGGCGGGGCCGATCCGCTGATCACGTCTTCCCCACGCACGTGGGGGTGAACCGTATGATGGTGCAAGTCGTCGCGTTAACGGTCAGTCTTCCCCACGCACGTGGGGGTGAACCGTTCGGGGCCTATGTCCGCACGCGGGCACGTTCGTCTTCCCCACGCACGTGGGGGTGAACCGAAGGACATGCGGGGCGACTTCGGCAACGCCCTCAGTCTTCCCCACGCACGTGGGGGTGAACCGAACTGGTTCCGCATCCTGCCGGACATGGGGATCGTCTTCCCCACGCACGTGGGGGTGAACCGGATCGCTCCACCGCACTGCCGGATCACCCGTGCGTCTTCCCCACGCACGTGGGGGTGAACCGGGGAGGCCCGCGGCCTTCGCGATCGCCACGGTGGTCTTCCCCACGCACGTGGGGGTGAACCGGAGCCTCCTGCACGATCGCCGCCGCCGCCGCCGGTCTTCCCCACGCACGTGGGGGTGAACCGCAAGAGCGAGCGGCGCGTGCCGCGGCGGATCGCGTCTTCCCCACGCACGTGGGGGTGAACCGCACAGAAGAACGCCTTTCACCGGTTCCGCGCCGCGTCTTCCCCACGCACGTGGGGGTGAACCGAAGGCGACGGACGGCCAGAACCGGCCGCTGTTCGTCTTCCCCACGCACGTGGGGGTGAACCGCGGTGAGGGTCCGCGTGCTCCGCCGCCGCCGTCGTCTTCCCCACGCACGTGGGGGTGAACCGGGCAAGGGCAAGCGGAAAAAGAAAGTGCTCATCGTCTTCCCCACGCACGTGGGGGTGAACCGATGTCCCGGCGGGTGATCTCCGCGATGATGTTCGTCTTCCCCACGCACGTGGGGGTGAACCGGTCGCCAAGGGTTTCCCTTTGCCGGAAGGCTCAGTCTTCCCCACGCACGTGGGGGTGAACCGTTGGTACGGATCACCCACGAACAGCACGTGCGTGTCTTCCCCACGCACGTGGGGGTGAACCGCAGGAGTACCAGCAGGCGTCCGCCTCGGCTCGCGTCTTCCCCACGCACGTGGGGGTGAACCGTACTCCAAGGTCGGGACCGAGAGCCTGCCTCCGGTCTTCCCCACGCACGTGGGGGTGAACCGCCTGCCTCCTCTCCGGCGGCCAGTACGTCCTTCGTCTTCCCCACGCACGTGGGGGTGAACCGGCTGGAAGCTCGCGGTCGATGACGCGGCGGGGCGTCTTCCCCACGCACGTGGGGGTGAACCGCCAGCAGCAACCAGCCACCGACCCTCCCGCAGGTCTTCCCCACGCACGTGGGGGTGAACCGTTCGCGACCATCCCGTCGAGGTCGTTCACGGTTGTCTTCCCCACGCACGTGGGGGTGAACCGCTTGGCGACTGGCAAAAGTTCATCGTCGGATCGTCTTCCCCACGCACGTGGGGGTGAACCGCGACTGCGTTTCCGGGTCTCGCGTCAGGCGGCCGTCTTCCCCACGCACGTGGGGGTGAACCGCCGTTCCGCTCGTGGTATCCGACCCAGAACTCGTCTTCCCCACGCACGTGGGGGTGAACCGACGGTGGCGAAACCGCGGCACGAGATCACGATGTCTTCCCCACGCACGTGGGGGTGAACCGTCGCTGCGATGGCGGCGTGAGACGCCTGAACGACGTCTTCCCCACGCACGTGGGGGTGAACCGCCATACCTCGCCGAGGTCGCTCTGCGAGGTGGCCGTCTTCCCCACGCACGTGGGGGTGAACCGTAGGTCGTGTTGAAAAGCAGAAGATCGCGCTCGTCTTCCCCACGCACGTGGGGGTGAACCGAACTGGCGCATTCGAGCCTCGAAAGCTGCCCGCGTCTTCCCCACGCACGTGGGGGTGAACCGGCGGAAGCACCGACTTCTTCGCCGCCGCGCACGTCTTCCCCACGCACGTGGGGGTGAACCGTCTGTTCGTCGCTGGCGGAAGATCGCGGACCCAGTCTTCCCCACGCACGTGGGGGTGAACCGCGAGCGAGTTCGCGGCGGACTGGGGGCGAAGCGTCTTCCCCACGCACGTGGGGGTGAACCGTTGGAACACCTCCGCCAGCTGGCCACGGTGGGCGTCTTCCCCACGCACGTGGGGGTGAACCGTACAAGGCGGGTCTGTTTCGGGGAATGAACAACGTCTTCCCCACGCACGTGGGGGTGAACCGTCGAACTCTCACGGCGAGCCCCCTTACAGTGCGGTCTTCCCCACGCACGTGGGGGTGAACCGCAGGCCGAGATCGACGCGGCCAAGTACGAGGCCGTCTTCCCCACGCACGTGGGGGTGAACCGAGACTGCACTCATCATCGCGGACATCACCTACGTCTTCCCCACGCACGTGGGGGTGAACCGCGGCGATCGCGGCAGGGATGGCGGATCGGATCGTCTTCCCCACGCACGTGGGGGTGAACCGTTCGACGACGATGACGCACAGAGAGAAGGCTACGTCTTCCCCACGCACGTGGGGGTGAACCGTCAGGGAGTGTCCATCACCCCGGGAATGCGGTGGTCTTCCCCACGCACGTGGGGGTGAACCGTTCACGAAGCGGATCGTGATCCTGCCGGTGGATGTCTTCCCCACGCACGTGGGGGTGAACCGGCGAAGCGGTAAGTCACGGACCACCCGCCACTAGTCTTCCCCACGCACGTGGGGGTGAACCGCTGGGTTCGACCCGTGACGAAATGCTACGGGCCGTCTTCCCCACGCACGTGGGGGTGAACCGCGAGCGAAGCGGATCGGCTCGACCGCTCGCCGCGTCTTCCCCACGCACGTGGGGGTGAACCGCCAAACGCCCGCGGCCCCCTGCAACATGCAGGAGTCTTCCCCACGCACGTGGGGGTGAACCGAAATGGTGAGCCGCATCCAATAGAATTGCAACAGTCTTCCCCACGCACGTGGGGGTGAACCGTTTGTGCTAGTCGCGGGCGCGGATACAAGTATCGTCTTCCCCACGCACGTGGGGGTGAACCGGATTACCCGGGCGAAGGAAAGTTGAAGGCGATCGTCTTCCCCACGCACGTGGGGGTGAACCGCACGCAAATCATCCGTTCGTAGGGCGAGTGGTCGTCTTCCCCACGCACGTGGGGGTGAACCGCACGAAGGAAAAAGCATGAGTCTCGCAGCGGAAGTCTTCCCCACGCACGTGGGGGTGAACCGCAGCCGAACCTCTTCGACTTCGCGGAGGCCGTAGTCTTCCCCACGCACGTGGGGGTGAACCGTTGGCTGGCGCCAGACTGCCGGGACAACCTGGTGTCTTCCCCACGCACGTGGGGGTGAACCGCTCGGCATGACGCCGGAACGCGCGTTCTTGGAAGTCTTCCCCACGCACGTGGGGGTGAACCGATGCCCGTGAATAGAATGCGGATCGCCTTCACCGTATTCCCCACGCACGTGGGGGTGAACCGACACCTTCAACCCCTCATCGCCCGTCATGTCCGTGGGGTCCGCATCCGGCTGATCGTCGAAACCCCGAACCGGGTCGAGGGGCAAGGAGAATACGACTGCGTTCTCGCCTTGGGCGGCAAAGTGGCTTCGGCCTGCTCGGTGTACTACTGGCCTCAAGAAAATCGGGCCAAGGACGACAACGGCAAGGTCGGCATCCTGCACGTGTCAACAGCGGATTCAAACCGCGCCACTTTCGCGGCTTCGCGCGGGCCACCCTGGAGCACCACGGGCAACATTGTTTCGCCACAAATCCCCCAGTCACATAGTGAAGGGAATTTGTGGCGAAACAACGTTGAGAAGAAGATGGCCCGTTTCTGGCCGCGAAAGTGGCCTCGTTTTAATCCGCGATCGACATGCACGTCAAGTGCGCCGTGGCCGATGGGCACAGGATGTTCCTGTCCAGCGCCAACTTCACCGAGTACGCCTTCACCATCAACATGGAGTTGGGGCTGCTGGTGACGGGAGGAAAACTGCCCGGCCAAGTGGAGCGGCATTTTGAGCGGCTGGTCGAGGCCGGGAGCTTTCTTCGAGTGTAAGTCATCCGCTGGGGGCGAACGCGAAGCAGCGCGGCGTGGACTGGCACTTCCGCATACGACGCCCGGATCAAACTGAAGTCGCTCTACCCGAAGACATCAACCTGACGCTGCACTAGTCTCCCGACACTCCCCCCTCTCCCAACAATGGAAATATCCTCCGTTATTCAATGTCGGGAGAGTGGGGAGTGTCGGGGATATCGGGAGTATCGGGCATCGGATCGCTGGGCCGGAGGGTCCAGCTGTCAACGGTGCCGAAGCCGCTCCACCAGACCCCTTGAAAGCGTCCCTGGTTCGAGTGTTGAAGCCCCTCAGCGCGAAGTCGCGTCTTGGCCTTCTTAACGTTGTCGAATGTGAAACCGGCTTTCTTGCAGGCGGCGAGAATCTCGTCTGAGGGATAGGCATAGGATTGGAGAAAGTCGCGAAGGAATTCAGCGCATTGGTCCACTCTGCTCTTGGCCTCCGGTTTGGTTCCTCCTCGCGCCACCTCGTTGGCGTCGACCTGCACACCGTCCTCCCACTCCTGCCGGAACATCTGCTTCGCCAGTTGTGCCACGTCATCGGCGGGCAAGTCGGGCCACTTCTGAACGATCATTAACTCCGCTTCTTCTGGCGGGATCGAGACAAGGCTGTATGCGAGCCCGCTTTGACCGGCGGGTAACACGTTGGCCTTGATGGGCAGCATGTACTTCCGCTCCGGGTCCTTGGGATCGGGACCGAAGAGGTATGCGAAGCGGACCGCATTGACGTAGCCAGCGGAACCGCTAACTCGCTGCACCGCCGATAAGTCGGCCGATTTGTTCAGATGCTTCACCAGCAGCACTGTTACGCCGGTCGCGTTGGCCATCTCCGACAGCGGCCCAAGAACGCCGCGAAGGTCTGCGTCCTTGTGCTCATTGACACCCGCCCGCCCGATATAAGCGCCCGCGGGATCGATGACGACAAGCCGGATGGAAGCGTCTGAGACGAGCAGTCGTTGCAGTTCCCGGAAGTGACCGAGGTGGAAGTCCAGCGTCTTCCCGTCCGACTTCATGTTCACGCCACGGATTCGAAGGACGCGAGACAGGTCTGCGCCTAACGAAGCGAGCCGCGGCGTGATCGTCCGCTCCCAATCGTCCTCGCAGCTGACCAGCAGCACCTTGCCCATAGGCGGATCAGGATAGCTCAGACCAAACGCACAGCGGCCCGACGTGACCGCGGCGGCCAGGGCAAGCGTCGTCATGCTTTTCCCATGTCCGCCTTCGCCAGCGAACAGCCCCAGCATTCCTGCCGGGATGCGCCCCGGCACCAAGTATCGCACTGGTTTCGGCCGTACACCGGCGAGGGACTCAACCATCAACTCGCCGGTGTGAGGAGCGTCCGTGGAGGATGGCTTGGTAACACCAGGAACGACCGTCTCCGAGTGAGTGGTGAGGTAGTCAATGATCGCCCGGCCGCACTTGCTGAAGTCTTTGATCTTGCCACCCTTCGGACTTGTCAGCCAGACCAGCCACTCTCGCGCGTCCTTGAACCGTTCGTGCGGAAACGCGAACTTGATCGGCCTGTTCAGCAGGGCGCTCAACATCTCGGCAACGCGCCTGCTCTCCTTGCCTGGCCAATGGCCATCCGGCTTTTGATCGTTCTCTCCCAGCACGATGATCTCGCGGCCCACCGGCAGATCAGGCAGGAGACGCGCGATCATTTCCGCGCCGCCTATGTTCGAGGGACGGCCGACAGCGGCAATGCCCGCGCAGACGAGAGCGAGAACATCGGAAGCCCCTTCCGGGATGAGGATGGTGCCGGTTCGCTCGAGCAATCCGTGCGGAACAGTCAACCCACGAGCACCCCCGGCCATGAGAGCCTTGTTCGTCGGCTTACGTCCGCCGATTGAAACGGGCTCTGGAAAACGACGCATGATGCCGACCACACGGCCAGTAGGATCGACTTCGGGGATCGTCCAGCATGGGGCCGGTTTTCCACCGATCGTGTGATCCGGAGCCCACCCGATCAAGGGAATCGCATCGATCGCATGGATCGGCAAGCCGAGCAAGCAGGCCAGTTCCTGTTTGCTGCTGGCAGTGAGTGCGGAGGCGTACAACTTCGCCTCGGGCATCCAGTCTCGCGCCATGCCCGACTCCCGGCGAGGTGCAGCATTGTGCTTCTGAGTGTCGCTGCTGCGACGATACGAGTTGAACGGCTGACCGTGTTTGACGCACTTCCAAGCTTGTGGATCCTTGGGCTCGCCACGGCACCAGTGCAGGCCGTCATCCTTCACAGAGCACCCTTTGGATTCTGATCCGCAGACGGGGCATGGCTGTCCCGGCTTGGCACGGGATACGACCGGAGGGGAAGTTCGAGTGGATCCAATCGGACTGACTTTGGCATCCGCAGTGGGGAGCGACAGCTTGCGGTGAATTTTCTCGAGCCGTTCCCCATACTTTTCGAAAAGCTTCTGGGCTGCTGGTGAAGTCGCATTGTTCGACTTCCCGCCGGACTCGGGACTTGGCTCGGTTCGTGGCATTTGGCCTCCGTAAAAGCAGTTCAGTCTCGTTCGAGGAGCGACTTTTTGTTCGTGGAACGATCAACTGGCCGCGTTCACTTCTTGGGGAGCCGCTCGGCCAGCAATTGTCGCAAAGCGTTCACTGGGATAAGGCGGCGGCGGCCGTGCATGAGGTAGGGCAGCTTGCCTTCCCCCATCAACCTGTACAACTCGGTCCGGCCGATGCCGGTGAAGGTGACGGCCGACGCGACCGTTTTCGCGCCGTCCTGAACCAACTTGTCGTGTTCGAGACCCGTCATTTGAATCCCCTCCGGAAGTTCCGAATCCGCACTTGTTCGTAACTATCCCGTAGTATACCATTGAGTACGCCAGAGCGTACCCGTATCAGTTGGCGGGGATGGTTACGGATGGTTACGGACATGAGCCCGAAATTGCGAAGCGCGAAGCGAATCGGCGATAGGAAGTTGCTCGCGGACTCGATCCTCGACGACCACAGGCTGTCTTTGCCCGTTGCAATGTGCGGTTATCGGTGGGTGAGCGTCGGCAAGACTCGTGTACTCACCGATTGTTCGGACGATGGATCAGAGCAGCCAGAATCGAAGACTTACAGCCCGGTATCGGAGCACGGCCTTTTCAAGAAGTTCGCCACGCTGGAGCCGACTGAGATCGCATTCACCGAATTTGCGAATCACTATGGCGTGCTCGGGCTAGAGGCGGTCTCGCTGGATGCGAAGCGCATTGGTGAAGCATGGGGGGACTGGCTTGAGGCTCAACTACAGATGTCTATTGCCAACCACCTCTGGGATGCGATTCAAGCCGAGGATGTGAGCGGGATCATTCGATGCACCCGCACAAAAAACTGGACCGTTTGGGCCATTGAGGGCAGTGTTCTCGGAAAGCAATTTCATGTCCAGCTAGCGTTTAACGAACACAATCCGCTGGCCGCGGCCAAGCGTTTCATCCAGGCCTTCGTCAACGATGGACTTGATGGGCACACACTCGTCCGCACTGTGTTTCACGAAAGAAGGCGTGCTTACGTCGTTCGCATCTTCCCCCGCACTCTCTTGGGTTCGATGTGGTGGCAACTTGGTCGTGCTTTCACCGGCCAAGTCCAAATCGGCGAGTGCAAGGTGTGTCGGAAACCGCTTGAGCATGGTCCGAACGGTTTCATGGCCACTCGGGAGTTCTGCTCGCCAGCATGTAAGCAAAAGGACCATCGCGAGAAAGTGAAGAGAGCGAAGGAGCTTCACGCTCAGGGAGCGACCGAACGGGCGATCGCCAAAGCGCTCTATACCAACGCCGAAACTATCAGGCATTGGCTAACAAAACCGAAGTGAGGAACAGATGAGCGCTGCAACAAACAAGACGAAGTCCCGAGCCCGTCGCGGACGCGGGGAAGGGTCAGTCTTCTACTCCGCCTCGAAGCGTTGCTGGGTATGGCGAGCCTGTGTCGGCTTCAACCCCGACGGGTCCGTGCGGCATACTGAGGGGCGAGCCCGAAGCCAGGGCGACGCCGTGAGGGCGAAGCGAGCCGCCGAAAAGACTAATCGGCTCCCTGACAGCGATGCCACGACGGTCGGGGAGTATCTCGATTACTGGCGTGAGGACGTTGTGAGAGCGAATGTCCGCCCCAGCAGCTTCGGCAGCTACGAGAGGGTGATCCGCCTTCACCTGAAGCCCCATATCGGCGGTCATCCACTCAAGTCCCTCGATACCCGCGCCGTGAATCGTCTCTGGGCAACTCTCTCGAAGCAGGGAATGAGCGCGGGCAACGTGCGGAAGTGCTCCGAGGTCTTCGCGTCCGCGCTCGAGCATGCGGTTCGGGAAGGGATGATTGCCCACGCGCCGACTCGCTCCGCCGTGAAGCCCCGCGTTGTGAAGCAGCCCATCGAAGTGTTCTCGGACGATGAAGCCGTGAACCTTCTGGCAGCGGCATCGGGCGATAGGCTGGAAGCCCTGTATATGCTCGCATTCGCAACTGGAGCGAGGCAGGGCGAATTGCTCTCCCTCGAAGCCGAAGACGTAGACCTCGAAGATGGGACGATTCACATACGGCGGACCCTCGATGAACGGGATGGAGGATTCCATCTCCAACCGCCTAAGTCTGCGGCGGGCGTCCGCGTCGTGAGCTTGCCCGAGTTCGCCCTCGTAGCCCTTCGCCGACACATGGCAGGACGCGGCACTGGACCGCTCTTCGCGACACGCGGCGGGAACTACTTCCTCCGCTCCAATTTCATCCGCAAGGAATGGGAGCCGCTCTGCGAAGCTGCGGGCGTTCCTTACCGGAAGTTCCACAGCATCCGCCACACTCACGCCAGCCGGTTACTCGCCGAGGGCGTGGACCCTGCCGAGGTCGCCCGGCGAATCGGGGATAGCATCGAGACGTTGATGCGGAGCTATGCCCACTGGATGCGAACCGGCGGGCGCGACACGGCGGCGAAGGTGAATTCCATCTACGGAAAGAAAGGTCCCCGCCTTGCCACTCACACCACCGAGGCGATTCCTCAAGGTGGCGGTAAGGTGGCGGACGGGGACCCAACTCGCCATAAGTCTAAAGCCGCCTCAGGGATTTGAACCCTGGACCCCAGCTTTACGAAAGCTGTGCTCTACCGCTGAGCTAAGGCGGCGGTGTTCCGTCGGATTGCTAATTTAGCCATCTCGTAGACCCTGACAAGCCCAAGCCGCCGCGGGTTCGCGATCTCGCGATCGGGCAGCATGGTGGTTCGAGCACGATCGAAATGCTCGCGGCGAACCTTCGCGAGTCGGGAATCGATCCGGATCGCCTCTGATCACTTCGTGCGGCAGTCTTCCACGTCGGTGGCGAAGCCGGAGACGCGGTTCCCCGCGAGGGTGATGTCCTTGGCGTCCTTCCCGATGCGGATGCCGACTCGCTTCGCGGCCCCCCGTGTTTCCGTGATCACGTTGTCGCGGATGTTCAGGTTCGCCGTCGTTCCCTGAACGTCGATCGCGGCAGCGGTCTCGTTGCCCGTGTCCGTGATCGTATTGCCGATCACTTTATTGCGGTCGCCCGTGAAGCCGAGGCCGCGCTCGGGGCGGAACAGGATGCCGGCGACTCCGCTGCGGCGAACCGTGTTCCTGCGAATCTCGTTGTCCGTGTCGCGATGCCCCACCGAGATCCCGGCCGTCTTCGTGTCCTCGATCACGTTCCCTTCCGCGAGCCCGAACTTCACGCCCCAGCAGAAGAAGAGCCCGATGTGGTTCCCGATCAGTTTGTTGTTCCGCATCACGGGCCGCTGCGAGCCGGAACCGGGATGCAGGCCGAGGCCCGCGTGATCGCGGCTCTCGCACTCCTCGACCCGCACGTCGTGGCAGATCTGCCAACTGATGCCGTCTCCGTTGTAGTTCTTCGCGATCACCTTGCGGAAGGTCGCGTTCGAGCAGTCCTGGAGGAAG
>Ga0116204_1001954_pt1 | contig 11409 bp, 12 predicted proteins | sample LakKivwa52mmetaG_FD_94481 | JGI IMG/M metagenome (GOLD analysis project Ga0116204, IMG submission 94481) | Anoxic lake water microbial communities from Lake Kivu, Rwanda to study Microbial Dark Matter (Phase II) - Lake Kivu water 52m metaG | ecosystem: Environmental > Aquatic > Freshwater > Lake... | reverse complement strand
TAAAAATGCATTCTGCTGATTTACTGCTGTTTCAGGATGAAGTTTGGGAGGCTACCCTGCTGTACAGTCAGGTGGATAAAGCCATGAAAAATGAACCGGTAGCACACGAAGCCCGTTTCAGAAATGCCCGGCTCCGCTACTTTATTGGGGAATTCAGCTGGGCGCAAACGCAACTTGATATTTTAAAAGCGGCCACCTCCAAACTAATTGCCAATGATGCCTTAACCCTTACATTGCTCATACACGACAATCTGATGGACGACACCACTGGCAACAGTCTGCGCGCCTTTGCACGAGCCGATCTCCGCAGCTTTCAGAAAAGAGACAAAGATGCCCTGAACACCCTTGATTCGCTGTCGCGATTCGACCGGAATCAGGCACTCCGACCCCATATTCTGATGAAAAAGGCTGAAATTTTAACCCGTAGTCAGGATTTCGTGGTGGCCGACAGCCTTTATGCACAGGTGTATTTGCAATTTGCTGATCATTATCTGGCCGATGACGCTCTTTTCAAAGCAGCTATGCTGAATGAATACCAACTCAGCAATCCTGCCAAAGCCAGACAGCTGTACGAAATACTGTTTGAGAAATACCCGGCAAGCATTTATGCTTCGCAATCAAGGCAAAAATACCGACTCCTCAGGAGCGATGCTACCTGATAATCCATTCAACAATGGTAAAACCAAAAAAACATCTCGGACAGCATTTTCTCACTGATCATAACATTGCCAGAAAAATTGTTGAACAATTGACTGACCATAACACCCTGGTTCTAGAAATTGGTCCAGGCACCGGTGTGCTTACCCGCTTTTTGTTGCCCCGTTTCAATGATCGTCTGCACCTCGTAGAAATTGATGCCGAATCGGAAGCGCATTTACAAACGCATTATCCCGCCTTACAAGACCGCATACATCTTGCTGATTTTCTGAAAGTTGACATTGCCACACTTGCTCCCGGAAAGTGGAGTATTATCGGTAATTTTCCCTATAACATCAGCAGTCAGATATTTTTCAGTATCATCCAACAGCGGGATCAGATTGTTGAAGTAGTGGGAATGGTACAAAAAGAAGTAGCCGAACGCATTGCAACCGGACCGGGCAGCAAAACCTACGGCATTTTAAGTGTACTGCTTCAGGCATGGTTTGATATTGAGTACTGTTTTACGGTTGGGCCGGGCGTATTTCATCCTCCGCCAAAAGTTAACTCTGCGGTGATACGGCTGAAGCGCAATGCCATCACCCATCTGGGCTGCGATGCTGCAGTTTTTCATCAGGTGGTAAAAACAGGATTTAATCAGAGACGCAAAACACTTCGCAATGCGCTGAAGCCATTACTCAGCCCAACAGCGGGCGACCATGAATTGCTTGCTAAACGAGCCGAACAATTAAGCGTAAAGGATTTCGTTGAACTTGCCCAATTAGTTGAGGCGGGAAGATAAAGCGGAAAATACGCTTTTCACAGTATATTCTGACTAACGTTTTTGTTAATCCTTGATATTATAGGTATTTAGTAAATCTGCTTTCTTATTCAAATCTGCTTATTTATTCAGTCATTCGTTAGCATAAGAAATCAACTTTTCCAGAGTAGGGGGAATGGCATACAACAACGGTTTGCAATTATGGCTCGCAGCCACCCACTTGCCGAAAGCTTTTTGTGCTGCTTATGCTTTCTATTCTATTCATTTTTCCAGATGTTGCTAACCGGCTGTGGGCTATATTTGCTTTTGGCGCTATAGTTTCTTTCTTCAGTCGAGTTTTGTAATTACCAAATTCTCCTAAAAATCTATCTCATTTGTATTGAATTCCGAGACTAATATTGAAATCTTTAAGAAATAATACTTAATCTTACCTATGCAATTAAACTACTCTGTCTTTTTTAAGAGTAGTTTTTTAAGAAGTGAATATACTGTTAAGTATACAAATCCCCATAATGCAATATCAATGAGAAACCTGATGTTCAATATGCCATCAGCTAAATCATAGTGGAATCCTGTTATTTTATATATCACTTTCACAATTATGTATGTGATTAAGATTGTACTAACTAGAATAAATCTAATGTTTTTTTTTCGAGAGGCTGTCATTTTACAGAGTTTTATGTTAATATACTATTTAAATGTGTATAATCTTTCTTAGCAACATTGGCACTAACATGCTCTTAAGTTAATCCAGCTGACCGTAAAGCCCAAAACCTGATACTGAAATCCTGTCTTTCAATCAAAACAATTAAAGGTATACCCGTTTCAAACCCCGGTACTCTTTTGGGTTTCAAGATTTTTAAGTGCCTGATAAACAGTAATAACAGAGGATACTCCGCCAATAACAAGAACTGTAAGAAAAACAGCTGTTACATCTTCCAGCCTCAGCCATACAGGATAGGCATCAATAACAAAAGCGCCGCTCCCCCCCAGTTTCAGTAAGCCAAAATACTGCTGAATCAAGATCACTGCAACACCAATTAACAGTCCAAGCAGGCCACCTGTGACCGAAATCAGCAGTCCTTCGGTAACAAACAGTTTCCTGATGAGGCTTTTTCCCGCACCCAGCGAATGCAGTATAGCCCTGTCCTTTTGCTTTTCCACAATCAGCATGGTAAGTGAACCAATCACATTAAAGGTGGCCATGATAAGTATAAAAGTCAGAATTATAAAAATAGCCCACTTTTCGGCTTTCAGAATTTTATAGAGTGTTTCCTGCTGCTGCATTCTGTTTTTTACATGATAACTATCGCCTGAAAGTTCTTCTATTTGAAGTTGCAGGCGTTTAGTGTTGGCACTGTGCAAGGCGAACACTTCGATGGCAGTTGCCTCGCCGGAATACTCCAGCAAATCGGAGGCCCAGTTGAAATCCACATAAATGTACTTGACATCAAACTCCTGCTGGGAGGCGTATACACCAGCTATCTGAACAGGCCGGCTTACAAAACCCTGATCGAGCGTAAACCGCGATGGATCACCACGTCGGGGGGCATACACTATCAGGGGTTCAGCAAGATTATTCATGCTCACCCCCAAATACCAGGCTACGCCGGCACCTATAACAGCAAAATTTTTTGTTCCGGCCAAAGTAACAAAACTGCCATCAACCAGGGTAGAATCAATAAGCCCTTGTTCCTGATACACTGCACTTACTGCTTTGATGCGACCAATATGCTGACGCTCGTTGTATCGGAAAAGTGCATCCTCCTCAATCACCGGGCTTACTGCAAAAATGCCCTGAACTGCTTTCAGTTTATCTATTGGAAATGCATCCAGTTTCAGTGTTTTTCCGGTTTTTGGCTCAATCACAAAGTGTGGTGCCACCGAATTCACCATACCGCTAATCACTTTTTCAAAGCCGTTGAATACCGACAGCACCACAATCAGCGCAAAAGCACCAACGGCAATACCGGCCACAGAAACACCAGTAATGATATTGATCAGGTTGTGGCTTTTTTTGGCGAGAAGGTAGCGTTTGGCAATAAAAAAAGGAAGATTCACGGGCTTTTGAGCTTATTCATGCAAAAATAAGGCATTTTAAGCGTTCAGCTGTTGCTTTTCTTCATGGCTTTGGCAATCAGTCCTGTGCCACTTTGATGGCTGCCATACAAATCAAGCAGATTCAAAACCAGACACAAAGGATAAACCAGCAGGTAATAAAATGGCAGCAGCACAAAAAACAATCTGGATTTATTCAGCCAAAGAATTGGAAACTTCATACTCAGTTTCCATGCAATCCGGCCGGGCAGCCCATATTGAAAACGGATATCAGATGTTTCAAAACCAGCCATCTTGAACTTGTCCGACAAATCAGCGATACCATAGCCATCGCGAACATGTTCGTCAATAAAACCCACCGGCCCTTCGTGCTCATGGTGGTGATGCACATCAGAGCCACCCTGATCGGAAGGTGTGCTTATGAGCAGCATACCTCCGGGTTTGAGGGCGCGATAAAAATTGCTTAAAACCAGCACATCCTCTTCAATATGTTCCATAACATCCACACAGAGAATGAGATCAAACTCCTCCTCCCAGTTTATTGTGGTCAAATCAGCCATCTCGAAATGTACATTGTGTGCACCAACAGATGCAAAAAAACGATTGCAGTCTTCAATTTGTTCCACTTTTACATCAACTCCCAGCACCTTCCAGTGGGGATGTTTTCTGTTCACACCATAAACATACTGACCGAAGCCGGAGCCTGCATCGAGCATTGACACAGCTGAGGCTTTATGATCTGACGCCCAGATTTTCAGCTCCTTGCGTATATGCCAGGAACGTAGCAACAGCAGATCGAGCAGACGGTAAAACAGTTTCCGGAGTGCCGGACTGCTGTTGAAAACCTTGCCCAAACTTCGCTTAATGGGATCGTACTGCATAATGATTGGGTAAGAAATTAGCTGTCTTTCAGAAGATTGTCAATATTCTCGATATAGTCGAGTGAATCATCGAGATAGAATTGCAGCTCGGGTATTGCACGCAGCTGATGCCTTACTTTTGAGCCAAGTAACCCACGTATTTCGCGCATGTGTTTGCCTATTTCCCTCACCTTGGCTGCCTTATCGGCCACACCGAAAACACTGAGATATACCTTTGCCAACGACAAGTCGGGGGTTACATGAACCTTGGTAACCGTTATCAGGCTACCTGTTGTAAGATGCCGCACCTCCTGCTGAAAAATCACACTGAGGTCGCGCTGAAGCAAGCTTGATATTTTTAGCTGTCGTTTCGTTTCCATGCTGCAAAAGTAATCAAATCATTGGCTTAACAGCAGTGTGAGCAAGCAATTAGCTGAAAGTCAGCAAGACGATCGCTCCGAAAATTTGATAAAAACAGAATGAGCGCAAGCTGAGACCAATATGTTTCTGGAAAAAACAATCACCTAGTTTTGATCATGCAATCGTTTCCAAAAAACAGTATCCGGTAATAATCCAAAGATGAAACAGCAACGCAACCGAAAGTTTATGGTATTATAATTCAAGTATTTATGCGCCTAAATGCTATTTGTTCGCTTGGGTTTTTTAACATTAATCTTACGTTAAATTTATATTCAAAATGATTGTTTTCATGTGTCAAACTCTATTTTTGCAGCTTAGTAATTTTTGTTTGCTTGTGAATTTGAATAGTTTGGATTTGGAAAAGAAGAAGTCAGATTCGAGTAATTTTGTCTTAATGATAAAACAGCAGACAATCGTTAATCCATAACAACCACTACACGCGAATGATCCACCGCATTTTCATCATTTCTGGCTTTTTTCTTCTCATACTGTCAACTGCCTGCACAGGTGGTTTCGGTTTTTTAAAGCAAAAAGAGGTTGAATGTCATGAGGTTCACGCGCTTGTAGAAACAGAACCTGTTGATGATGAAGGTGATGCGGCTGATGATATAGCGATTTGGATACATCCTGATGACCCATCTAAAAGCCTGATTATCGGAACCAGCAAAAAGGCAGGATTATACCTCTATGATCTGGAGGGTAAGCAGCAGCAATTTTTGCCGCTTGGCAGGGTAAACAATGTTGATCTAAGGGTTGGTTTTTCTTATCTGGGGAAAGAAACGACGATTATTGCCGTGAGCAACCGAACCAGCAACAGCATTGATTTATTGAGCATCGATAAGGACTCGCTAAAGCTGGTGCCGCTGTCGGTGGGTGTTATTAAGTCAACTTTGGACGAAGTTTACGGCCTTTGTATGTATAAAGGCAAACAGGGCAAGCATTACGTTTTTGTGAACAGCAAATCCGGCTATATGGAACAGTGGGAGCTGTATGTACATGAAAACGACAGTATTAAGGGAAAAAAAGTGAGGCAGTTCCGTGCCGGAAACCAAACAGAAGGCTGTGTTGCCGACGACGAACTGGGATACCTTTATGTGAGTGATGAAAACACAGGAATTATCAAGTTTTTTGCCGAACCGGACATCAAGGCCGAAAAACGGGTAGTGGCCGACACCAATCAGCTGATCAGGCCCCAGATTGAAGGGCTTGCGCTGTATTACGGCAAATTGGGAGGTGGCTATCTGATTGCTTCACTTCAGCACGAAAATCGTTTTGCTGTGTTTGAAAGAGGAGGAACCAATAAGTTTGTGGGCTGTTTCAGCATCGCTGACGGAGCACAAACCGACGGCACTAAGAATACTGATGGCATTGAAGTAGTGAATATCAAGCTCAACAGCAATTTCCCACATGGCGTATTTATTGCACAGGATGGATTTAACAAGGATTCAGGCATCGATGCGCATCAGAATTTTAAACTGGTTCCATGGGAAAAAATTGCACATTCATTCAGCCCTCCTTTGCTGATTGAATCATACCAACCTGAATGACAACAGCAAATAATTCAGCTTGCAGCAGAATTATTCTTCCACATTGCCAGTGAAAGTAAAACCTCTGTCAGTCCAATCACAAAAAAGGCAGGCTGCATCCAGCTTACATATCCAATCAGCATTATCTGCACAACAATCCACCCTATGAGAATATTTCCCGCCACAAAACCAGCTGCCGGAGCAATGCGCTTTCTTTTCCAACACAGATAGGCCGAATAAAGCTGCCCGAATCCTACGATAATTAATAAAACAAGGCCCGGAATCAGAAAATCAGTGAAAAGGCTGTACCTGAACATGGAAATATCAAACATAAGATGTGAACCATCGGGTTTCAAAATCAAACCTATTCCCGCAGGAATTGCACCAATGGCAACAAAAATGAATATTGTAATGAGAATTTTGTGAATGAGCTGACTTCTGTGCATGGCATACTTATTTAATTGTTTGTGAGATAATTATAATCGCAAAAGTACTTTATTCAGATACATATCAAGCAATGTTTCAGGTTCAAATTTGAATTAACGGAAAAGAAACCCATGAAAATGAATGGATTCAATCATAATATCCGGGATAAACGGCAAATTACCCTGAAAATACACCAAAATACCTGTTAAGAGTAACTGTTACGCAAACGAATTTCTCTCTTCACTCAGAAAATCCTGTACATTTGTGCTTGGAGAAAAACTGGTTATGAATGCAGATCACCTGAGAAAACAGATCAAAGAAATATCAGCAAATATTTTTCCTGCGCTGGTACGTACGAGGCGGCATTTCCACCGGTTTCCGGAACTGAGTTTTGAGGAAAAAGAAACCGCTGCCTACATCTCGGCCAGGTTAAGCCAGCTGAATATTCCACATCAGGTTGGCATCGCAGGTTACGGCATCAAGGCTGTTATTGAAGGAATGGCAGGTAAAGGGCCTTGTGTAGGTTTGCGTGCCGATATGGATGCCTTGCCCATTCAGGAAAAAGCCACGCATGATTATTGCTCCGAAAAACCCGGAATAATGCATGCCTGCGGGCATGATGCCCATATGGCAATTCTGTTGGGAGCGGCTGAGATATTACAGCAGCTGAAAGATCATATTAAAGGTAAAATTGTATTGATTTTTCAACCGGCTGAAGAAAAACTGCCCGGTGGTGCAAAAAAAATGATTGAAGCAGGTGTGCTGGAAAATCCCGCTATTGATGTGTTGTATGCACTGCATGTATCGCCGGATATTGAATGTGGGAAGGCCGGTTTCAAAGCTGGAGCATTCATGGCTTCAGGCGATGAAATCAATATAAGTATCAAGGGAAAAGGAGGTCATGCTGCCATGCCTCATTTAATTCAGGATACCGTGTTGATTGCAGCCCAGGTGCTCGTTCAGCTGCAAACCATCAGTAGCCGTTTGGCACCGGCATCCATACCCACTGTGCTTTCATTTGGCCGGATAGTAGCTGATGGAGCGCACAATATTATTCCTGAACAGGTACTTCTGCAAGGCACATTCAGAACCTTTGATGAAGCCTGGCGAAACAAAGCCAAGGAATACATCCGCAACATTTCGGTGCATACGGCAGCCGCGATGGGAGCCATTGCAGAGGTGGTGATTGACGATGGATATCCTGTTTTGGTAAATAATCCGGATGCAACCGCTTTGGCAGCCAGGGCAATGCAGGCATATCTTGGAGAACAATCTGTGCTTGAATTGCCTCAACGAATGACCACCGAAGATTTTGCAAGGTTTTCGCATGTAGTACCATCTTGCCTGATAAGGCTTGGTACTGCTGCACATGGTGAAGGAAGTTCAGCCAGTCTTCACACCCCCGGTTTTAACATTGATGAGCGTTCGCTGGAAATTGGAGCCGGATTGATGGCATTTATTGCCATTAGCCGTCTGCATAATGAAATCTGAATTCACTTGAAATAACCATTGCTGGATTTGGTAGGTTGCAACGCAATATTCATAGCCATTAAACCTCTAAATTTCTGAATTTAAGAATATTATTGAATTATTGCACGAATCTGGAGAAATCTGAATTACATGAAAGTTAACGGAATTGAATATCAAACTGTTTGGATGGAAGGAGGTCTTGTTAAGATGATCGATCAAAACCTTCTGCCCTTTCAGTTTCAAATTCATGAATGTCATAATTACCTTGAAAGCTGTCATGCAATATCAAGCATGATTATCAGGGGAGCAGGAGCCATTGGTGCAGCTGCCGGATTTGCAATGGCACAGGCGTTTATCGAATCTGATCATGCAGAAGATAAATTGAAGTTTATAAAGGAGGCCCGTTCGGCTATTGAAGCTACGCGTCCCACTGCACGCAACTTGTTTTATGCAGTGGAAAAAGTGTTTGATGCCGGTAGGATTTCTGTCGAAATGGCTATTAATGAAGCATTTAGTATAGCTAAAAAAGATGCTGCTGATACCCGTTTGATTGGCAAGCACGGCAGCGAGCTGATTGAAGACAAAGCCAACATTCTCACCCATTGCAATGCAGGTTGGCTGGCCTTTGTAGATTTTGGAACTGCCCTCTCGCCAATTTATGCTGCCCGCGACCAAAATAAATCTGTTTTTGTGTATGTGGACGAAACACGACCACGTGGACAAGGAGCCAGACTCACGGCATGGGAATTGAACAACGAAAACATTCCCCACATCATTATTCCCGACAATGCAGCTGCCAGTTTAATGGCTTCCGGAAAAATTGACCTGGTTATTGCAGGCGCCGACCGCATTGCACGAAACGGTGATGTAGCCAATAAAATTGGCACACTCGACCGCGCCATCATTGCACATCATTTTGGTATTCCATTCTATATAGCAGCACCGCTGAGCACTTTCGACGAGCATTGCCGCACCGGCAAAGACATTGTGATAGAATATCGTAGTCCGGACGAGGTGCTCTTTCAGGATGGCATTGACGAAAACGGGATTTCCAGACGCATCAGGATCGCTTCACCCAATTCCAGCGCCCTGAACCCGGCTTTCGATATTACACCGGCAGAACTGATCACCGGAATCATTACCGAAAAAGGAATTGTTAAAGCCAGTGCCGAATCGATCAGTACGCTGCTGACCAAAAACGAGCGATAAGTAAAAATAACAGGATAATCAGCTGCATTTACCCATGCAAAAAATGGACACAGATAAACTAAAGTCGCTAAAAAAGACCATTGCCTCCATGATGCGTCGTTTGTACCGCATGGGACTAACAACCACCTCAGGAGGCAACATCAGCGCAGTTTGGAACGGGTTAACACTGATTACGTCTTCACAAACCGACAAGGCAAACATGAAAGCCCGTGAGATAGGCATCATCGATGAGGCTGGAAATAATCTGACACCTGCCCTGAAGCTCAGCATGGAAACCGGCATGCACCAAGCAATTTATCAGACGCGTCCGGATGTAAAGGCCATTGTACACGCCCATCCACCCTTTTCGACAGCATTTGCTGTTGCTGGTAAAACTATCAATACCAGCTTGATGGGCGAATCGTGGGCTGTTTTGCAACAGCCTGTTGTGGCGCCTTATGCCTTGATGGGATCAGAAGAACTTGCTCAAAAAGTAGCCCGGGCAGCAACACAATCTGACATAATACTCATGGCCAACCACGGCGTGGTAGCATTGGGAAGCAATATTCTGGAAGCCTTCGACCGCATAGAAGTGCTTGAAAACTGCGCAAAAGTTAACATTTTGGTTCAGCTACTGGGTAGCTCAAAAAGTCTCGACACGCAGCAACAAAACGACATCAATCAATTATTTGGAAAATGACTATACCAGAAATCACAATACAAAACCGGGTTACGTTACCCGTTCTTGGCCTGGGTACATGGGAAATGGGTGGCAGGCATCAGGCCGACCGAACCGAAGATAATAAATGGATTGATGCCATTTCATTTGCCATCAGTCAGGGTATTCGTCACATTGATACGGCGGCAATTTACGGAGATGGACACACCGAAAAGCTTGTAGGCCAGGCCATTCGTTCGTTCGACAGAAAGGATATGTTTATTACAACAAAGGTTTCAGGCGACAGGCTCCAGTTTGGTGAGGTATTACGTTCGGCAGAGGCCAGTTGCAAACGGCTGGGCATTCAGCAGATTGATTTGTTTTTGTTGCACTGGCCCAATCCGTCAGTTCCATTGGGGCAAACCATGAGTGCAGTCAATAAACTATTGGAAGATAAGGTGATACAGAATTTTGGCTTGAGTAACTTTCCAGTGGAACTGATCCGCGAGCTAGCATTTTATACCGATGCCCCCATTATCACCAATCAGATTGAATACAATCTCTTTACCAGAAACAACAGCAGTTACAACCGAAATGTTGAATCAGAAATCATACCCTATTGCCACAAAAAAGGCATAAGCATTACTGCATGGAGGCCTGTAATGAAAGGTGATGACAGCCATGCGAAACATCCGGTACTGGAAGCCTTGTGCAGAAAATATCAAAAAACCAGCTTCCAGATCGCATTGAACTGGCTGCTAAGCAAGCCACTGATGATGGCCATACCCAAGATGACCACCCAGGCTCATATACTCGAAAACATTGAAGCAGCAAAATTCAGCATGAGCGACGAAGACATAAAGGCATTGGATGCTTTGGCCGTTTAAACAGATAAAACAATGCCATGCACACCGCTATTGCCCGGACAAGCAACATATTCCTTTTCATGTGTATACCAGCCTATCTGAGCTAGGCAATGATTTCAGCTGCTTTGGAATTATCCGTTAAGATGATTCGTTGTGCCTCTGGCTCATACAATTAAAAAACTGAATATCTTTGTGTTACTTTTTGACGAAAACTAATCAATGCATAACTATAAAGTTACTGACTGGCTCCCTACCACTTTAAAAGAAGCCGAAATGCGCGAATGGGACGAGATGGACGTGATTCTTGTCACCGGAGATGCCTATGTGGATCATCCGGCATTTGGCGCTGCTGTTATCGGCAGGATTATCGAAAAAGAAGGATTTCGAATTGCCATTGTGGCCCAGCCCAACTGGCAGGATGACCTTCGTGATTTTAAAAAATTTGGTAAACCAAGACTCTTTTTCGGAGTTACTTCCGGCAATATGGACTCGATGGTGAACAATTACACTGCCAATAAGC
>Ga0116204_1001949_pt1 | contig 11416 bp, 10 predicted proteins | sample LakKivwa52mmetaG_FD_94481 | JGI IMG/M metagenome (GOLD analysis project Ga0116204, IMG submission 94481) | Anoxic lake water microbial communities from Lake Kivu, Rwanda to study Microbial Dark Matter (Phase II) - Lake Kivu water 52m metaG | ecosystem: Environmental > Aquatic > Freshwater > Lake... | reverse complement strand
TTCGAAATCCGATTCTGGCAGCAAGAGCAATTATGGACGATGGCCGTCATGTTTTTCTTGTGGGACATGGAGCTGAACAGTTTGCTATTAAAGCGGGCCTTGATACAGTGCATCCATCATATTTTTTTACTAAAGAACGTTGGGAGAACTACGAAAATACACGAAAAACGCGTCTGGAGCGAGAGTTTCCGCTCAGTCCGAAAGGTACTGTGGGTGCAGTAGCACTGGATATGAATGGTAATCTTGCTGCCGGAACCTCCACCGGTGGGATGCATTATAAAAGAGTGGGCCGGCTTGGCGATTCACCGGTGATTGGTGCAGGCACCTGGGCTGATAACAAGGGCTGTGCTGTTTCGGCTACCGGCCATGGTGAATACTTTATCCGGCATGCGGTGGCTTCTGATATCAATGCACGAATGGTTTATCTTGGTCAAAGTCTGGAAGAGGCTTCGAATTCGGTGGTGATGGAAAAACTCAGCCAATTGGATGCCGGTGGTGGAATTATTGCGGTGGATAAGGAGGGTAACATCGCAATGCCCTTTAATACCTCAGGCATGTTCCGGGGCTATGTGGTGGCCGGACAAGAGGCAGTTACGGCCATATACAAATAGCATTTCAGCTGAAAAATAGTATTTCACGGATACATAAGGACATTCATTGGTGTTTATGTGGGTAATCTGAGGAAGGTTTTTTAACCACAGATTCGCGCAGATTCACAAAGATTTGACGGGACATTCATTGGTGTTTATGCGGGTAATCTGAGGAAGGTTTTTAACCACAGATTCTCGCAGATTCACACAGATTTGACGGGACATTCATTGGTGTTTATGTGGGTAATCTGAGGAAGGTTTTTTAACCACAGATTCGCGCAGATTCACACAGATTTGACGGGACATTCATTGGTGTTTATGCGGGTAATCTGAGGAAGGTTTTTTTAACCACAAATTCTTAATGTCTGGTTGGTTTTTATGTGTATCAATTATTTTATGCCAAAACATTTTTGAAACAATTAGTGAGTTAGTTCGAAAATACTTATTTTTGCAACATTGTTGCATTTACATGTCACAACCATGAAACCGGGAGAAATTCTTCGTCAGCACAACCTGAAACGCACCCACTGCCGCGAAGGCATTCTGGCAGCAGTAATGCAGTCGGATTCAGCTTTAAGCGAGCATGAAATAAGGGAACAACTGGGCGAAAAATTCGACCGGACCACCTTTTACCGCTCCTTTAAAACCTTGCAGGACAGCCGTATTCTTCACAAAGTAGTTGTTGACAATCAGGTTGTGAAGTATGCCCTGGATCAAATGGCAGTAACTTCGGCTCAGCATGCACATTTTTACTGCGAGCGCTGCGACAGGGTTCAGTGTCTGGAGCAAGTGCAGCTGAGCACTCCACTTTTGCCTGAGGGATTCAAAAGTAATTCGGCTGATATGATTATCAAGGGCCTTTGTAATCATTGTACACGATCAGTTTGATGGAAAAACATAAAAAGGGAATAGTTGCATGCTTTTTACTGGTTGCATTTTTGCTGCCACTGCTGATTCATTCGCTTCATTCGTTTAATCACAAACAACATGTGTGTTGCGAAAATCAATGTGGATTAGTGATTTTTCAGCCTAAACCAGGACTTAGTGTTTTGTCAGCTACGTCCGGCACCAAAGAAAAATGCCCGATCTGTAATTACAACTTTACACATTCTCAAGTTTCAAATGCTCAGGTGCTGATTGACTCAGCACTTGATTTCTCGCGCAAGATAACTTCTTCTTTTCATTTTATAATTCTTACATCCAATAACAAGCAGTTTGTTTCACTTCGGGGGCCACCCTCATTAATCTGATATAAGCCTATGGAGGCTAATTTGGATAGATGCTAAAGAAACCAATGGTAATAATAAGTTACCCTGATTGCTAATTTTTTCATATGTTTTTATTAAACAGGCAGTTTATAATGCTGCTTTGTATATTTCTGTTGATGTCGTTTATTGCTCCCGGGCAGCAACTAAAAGGACGGATACTTGATGAGCGCTCCCAACCACTGCCAGGGGCTTTGGTTCAATCAGCCATGAGCGAAATCAATGTGTTCTCCACTGCGGATGGTTTATTTACCCTGGAAATATCCAGAGTGATTCCATTCGACACCCTGAGAATCTCCTTTCTTGGCTACAAAAAGGAGCAAGTTGTTGTGAATTTCCGAACCGATACGGCCATTGTAGTTCAAATGACACCTGATCGCCTTAGCCTGCAGGAAGTGGTTGTAAAGCATGCTGTTAAAGGAAAGTTTCAACAGCAATCTGCTTTAAATGTGGAAGTGGCGGATGATCAATTTCTTCGTCAGAATATCAGTGGCAGTTTGATGAAATCTCTGGAACGACTTCCCGGAGTAAGTGCTTTTACCATAGGTTCAGGTCAGTCGAAACCGATGATCAGGGGGCTTGGCTTTAACCGTGTTGTGGTGATGGAAAATGGTATAAGACACGAAGGCCAGCAGTGGGGACAAGAGCATGGACTCGAAATAGATCAGCATACTGTTGAGTCGGTTGAGATCATTAAAGGACCTGCATCGCTTATTGCCGGCTCCGACGCAATTGGCGGATTGATTAATCTGCGCCAGAATAGCATACCAGAACCGGGTAGTTTTCAAACCGGGATTTTTCTTGGCAGTCAATCTAACGACAGCAGAGCATCCGTATCGGCATCGCTGATGGCACGCCCTTCTGAATGGTTTTATGCTGTACGCGCCACAATTACTGATTATGCGGACTTCAAAATACCTGCCGACAGCGTTGATGTATATAGCTTCAGAGTGCCATTGCATCGCAGAAGCATGCGCAACACTGCCGGACATGAACGAAGCATTCAGGCCTCAGTTGGACGTGTTTCCAGTAATTGGATTCAGCGATTATATGTGAGTCGCTATGCTGCCCGAGCCGGATTTTTTGCCAACGCCCATGGACTTGAGCCAAGGAGTGTTGATGTGGAATTGCACGATCGTTCCAACAGAGATATTCAATACCCCTACCATGAAGTGGTTCATTGGAAAATCAACAACTCTTCAGACTTTAAATTTAACAGCATCAGGTTGACAGTTGAAGCTGCCTGGCAGCTTAACAGCCGAAAGGAATGGAGCAGTTATGTAAGTCATGGCTATATGCCTGCCACATTTCCCGACACACTTTCATTTTTAGCAGCACTCGAACGTGCTTTTCAGAAGCATATTGGTTCAATTAATATGAATCTCAACTGGGAAAGGTCCGAACGTTTTAGTTTGCAAACAGGCTTAAATACTGAATTACAGCACAATACAATCGAAGGCAGAAACTTTTTGATACCTGCGTACAAACAAAAGTCAGCCGGCTCATTTGTTTATATTAAACAAAAAATCGGAAGCAATTCATGGTTGCATTCGGGCTTAAGGGCTGACCTGGTAAAGTACAGAACCGATGCCTATATGGATTGGTTTTACAGCCCGGAAGTTTCAGGATCCGATACTTCATTGCTTCGTTTACAAAGAGCACCCGAAGCTGATTTTCTCTTTAGTAACCTCAGCTGGTCGGTTGGTTATCAGTATTTGAAAGACAGACTTGCAATAAAGCTGAATGCAGGCAAGGGATTCAGGTTTCCACAGGCAGCCGAGCTAACAGCCAATGGTGTAAACTACCATCATTTTAGTTTTGAAAAAGGTAATCCAGAACTGGTTCCCGAGAAGGTTTTTCAGTTTGACGCAGGATTGGAGTATGAAGGAATAAGAGTTGCTCTCGGGTTAAGTCCCTTTCTTTCATGGTCGCCAAATTTTATTTATTTGAATCCAACCCCTTTCTTCGACAGACTTTACGGAAACGGTAATCAGGTGTTTCAATACACACAATCAGCTGTGCTCAGAGCAGGTGGTGAATTACATGCACATTTCAATGTTTTGCCTGTCTTAATGTTGGGTATCATTGCGGAATATGCCTATTCCGAGCAGCTGAATGGCCCAAAAAGAGGCTTTGGACTGCCCTTTTCGCCTCCTGCTTCAGCCTTGCTTCATTTAAGATATAAACCGATGTCGTTGTTGGGCATTGAGCAGTTTTTTGTATCGGCAGATCTTAGATTGGCAGCAGCACAGCGACGAATTGTACCACCTGAGATTCCAACACCCGGCTGGCATTCGGTTAGTTTATCGGCCGGCGGTCGTGTGTTTATTGGAAAACAACAGCTGCAGTTGAACTTACTCATCGAAAATCTTACCAATAACAAATACTTCAATCATAGCAGCTACTACCGTATCATCCAAATACCCGAACCGGGCATTAATTTCAAAATCAACGTTTTATACTCATTCAACAATAAACATTAATAACAAATCTATACTATGAAAACCACAAATCTTTTAATCTATGCTATTATAGTGCTGGCCACAGTTGCAACATCTGCATGCAGCAAGGAGAAATTTGCCAGACCAGTAATTACCGAATTCAAGCTGGGCTACGATAACAGCGGAACTGTTATAGCAGGCGAAGAATTACACATAGAGGCTGAACTCGAAGCTGAAGCAAAAATTGATCGGGTAGTGTTGGAAATACACTTTGAAGGCGAACACGGAAAAAAGCGCTACAGTTATCGAATGCAAGCCGGTGAATGGGAGGTCGATACCACTTACTCAAAATTCAACGGACTTAAAAACACAAGTTTCCACGAGCATATTGATGTAGCTGCTGATGCTGAACCCGGGCATTATCATGTTCACTTTTCGGTTATTGACAAGGAGGGTGGAAAGGCTGAAGTTGAGGCTGAACTTGAAGTGAAACCGAAAGGCTTTTAGCAAGATGAAGCTTAAAACCCAGATAATTGGCTTTTCGATGAAAAGTTGTCTCCAATATAGTGTTTTGCTGCCAGCCATGCTGATTTCAGCTGGCTGCAGCAAAAATGCTGTAGACATTCAAAAGCCCGAGATTCACCTTGATATTGACGGCGCTTTTCCCCGCAATTGTGATACCATCTACTTTGACAGGCCTTTTGTGATTCGCATGTTGTTGAGCGATAATGTTCAGCTTGGCGCATACAGCATCAGTTTTCATCACAATTTTGATCATCATTCACATACTACTGAAATTAATACATGTGAACTTGAACCATTAAAGAATCCGGTCAGACCATACACCTTTATCAACGACTTTTTGATTCCCGACGGACTGAGCAACTATGAAATTGAATTGCCAATGTTAATACCATCGCGTACAACTGAAGGGCTTTTTGATGATGGTGATTATCACTTTTATATCAGTGTAACCGACAAAGAAGGCTGGACGACACAAAAAGGATTAAGCATCAAGCTGCGTTATCCTAAGCCTTAAATGCTTTATTATGAGTGCTTTTTTTATTGCTTGTCGTATTGCTGCACTTCATTGTGCACGAAATCAATAGTCACTCCGGCTTCGGCAAACATGGCTTCCGATTCGGCACCAGCATGATATTTACGCTCGCAAACTACCCTTTCGATACCGCAATTAATAATCAGCATGGCACAGGTTCGGCAGGGTGTCATCCTGCAATACAAGGTGCTTCCTTCAAGAGCGATGCCTCTTCGGGCTGCCTGTGTAATGGCATTCTGTTCGGCATGCACAGTGCGCACGCAATGCTGGGTGATGCTGCCATCTTCATGAATTACTTTTTTCAACAGATGCCCAATTTCATCACAGTGTGCCAATCCGCGGGGCGAACCAACATAGCCTGTAACCAGTATCTGACGGTCTTTCACAATTACACAACCGCTGCGTCCTCTGTCGCAGGTGGCCCGGCTTGCCACAGTATCGGCCAGTTTCAAAAAATATTCGTCCCAGCTCGGACGCACCGAAAGGGGGGCTTTGGGTAACTGATCATTCATCGTTGAGAAAATTGGCTAGTATGTTTTCGATTTGTTGGTGAAGCGCCTCTCTGGAACCATCGTTGTGCAGCACATAATCAGCCTGGGCTATGCAGGCAGCAAGGTTTTGATGGTTAGGATCGGTGGAATGCATTTCGCGTTCTTCGTTCGCCATAAATGTCAGAAAATCAACAGTGTCAGTTTCTGATTTGCGTTCGCTTATTCTGCTGTAACGCAGTTCCGGCCTGGCATCAACAGCAAAAAGCACAAAACCAGGCTTGCCTCTCAGCGAAAGAATTTCGCCGGGAGTGCGTATGCTTTCAATCACGCAATTATGACCGTTTTTGAGGGCTTCTTCGTACAGTGCATCGGTGATAAAGCTCGGGCCATGTGCCGCCCTTAATTCGTTGGCAACCTGAGTCATGCTGTCGCGGTTCACAGTGATGCCGCGAAGCTTGATCTCCCTGATCAGATAAGACCGCACTGAGTAATGTGTAAATCCCTTCACCTCAACAAGATAGTCAACGATGGTTCCTTTACCCGCTCCCAATGTTCCGGTGATTCCTATAATCAGCATATCAGTGTTGACTTTCTTGTTTAATGTCGTCAATCCACTTTCCGATGGCCACAGGTGAAAAGTTTCCGAGCATGGCAAGCAGTTCGTCTGCATCCTTTGATACAAAGATGTTTTGACGATGCTCTTGGCGCACAAAACCTTCAGCAACACCATGATCCAAAAATTGAAGCAAGGCATCAAAGTAGTTTTCGGTATTGAGCAAACCGAGCGGTTTATCAATAATTCGAAGTTGGCTGAGCGTAAGGATTTCGGCCAGCTCGTCCAATGTGCCGAATCCGCCGGGCATTGCCAGAAAAACATCGGATATCGCAACCATCAGTTCTTTGCGCTCGGACATGCTGTGTACCTCGTGCATCTGATCGATGTCAGGGTGAGCTACTTCTTTGCTGATGAGATGATGTGGCATTACCCCCGTTACTTTTCCTCCATGCGCCATTACGGTATCGGCCAGCACTTTCATTAGTCCAACATTGGCACCTCCATAAATCAACTCGAAGCCGCTTTGGGCAATCAGTTCACCCAGCGATGCAGCTGCCTCGCGGTAAGAAGCCCTGCAGCCCATGCTGCTTCCGCAAAAAACACATATTTTTTTCACTGTCCTGTTTTCATTGAATGCACGAAAGTAGTGATTTTTGAGCATCAGCCCATAGTTGTTGGGCTACATCTTATTTTGGTGTGCAGAGGATTGAATATAATCATCCTGAATCCAAAGACTCTGTACAACTTTGAGATTCTTTGGGCAACTTTGCGAAATAGCTATTACCCAGAGTGACACCAAGAAGACACAGAGTTTCTCAAAGAACATCCAAAGAGATTTCAAATATATAAGGCAAATAATCAGCATCAGGGGCAGAAAGTAATATTGATTTAACTTTGCAGACCAATTTAAAGCTATGCAAACACTATATCCTTTCAAGCTGAAGCCGCTTTTCAAGGAAAAAATTTGGGGAGGGCAAAAAATAAGACAAGTCATGGGTCTGGATTTCGGACTTTTGCCGAATTGTGGAGAATCCTGGCTGGTTTCGGGCGTCGAGGGCAATCCTACGGTTATTGCCAACGGCTATCTGGCCGGTAACGAACTCAACGAGCTTGTGGAAGTTTTTATGGGCGATTTGGTTGGGGATAAGGTTTACGATCGTTTCGGAGATGTTTTTCCCATTCTGGTGAAAATCATCGACTCCAACGACTGGCTTTCCATACAGGTGCATCCCGACGATCAGTTGGCAAGGAAACGCGGTGGCGAATTTGGCAAAACAGAGATGTGGTATGTGTTACAAGCCGATGAAAATGCTGAGCTGATTTGCGGATTTAAAGAACAAACCAACGCCGATAAATACCTCAACTATCTGACGCAAGGGCGCTTACCCGAATTAATGAATTACGAGATGGTGAACAAAGGTGATGTGTTTTACATCCCTGCCGGACGTGTGCATGCCCTTGGACCAGGCAGCCTGATAGCTGAAATCCAGCAAACCAGCGATATCACCTACCGCATTTTCGATTGGAACCGGGCCGATGCAGCCGGTAATTTGCGCGATCTGCATACTGAAGATGCCCTCGATGCCATTGACTTTACACGGTTGGACAGCTACAAAACTGTTTACAACAAAGTGACCAACCAAACCGCTAAACTTATTGAATCAGCGTTTTTTGTAACCAATATTCTCCATTTCAATCAATCCATCCAGAAAAACTACAGCCAGCTCGACTCATTTGTGATCTTGCTTTGCACCGAAGGAAAGATGAAACTGGTTTGGAACGGAGAAGTTCAGACACTTGTCAGGGGAGAAGTAATTTTACTGCCAAATTTAATCGAACAGGTTGAACTGCACCCCGATGGAATTTGCGAACTATTGGAAGTGTTTATCCGTTGACAATGCAACCCTGCAAAGGGGCAGGTTGTCTTTTTATCGATTGTCAGACATAAATCTATCTTTTTCACAATGAAAAATGCTTTTCTTTTTTTGATGCTGCTGCTTTTTGTTTTGCCACTTGCTGCGCAGGAATCGGCGCTGCCTAAAGTTACCATAAAAACCCTCGATGGAAAAAGCTTCAACACGGGCAATATCAGCAACGATGGTAAGCCTATGATTGTAAGTTTTTGGGCCATCTGGTGCAAACCCTGCCAAAAGGAACTAGATGCTTTTAATGAGAACTACGCAGCCTGGCAGGCTGAAACAGGTGTGAAAATTTATGCCATTTCGATTGATGACTCCCGTTCAACAGCAAGAGTAGCTCCTTTTGCCAAAAGCAAGGGGTGGGATTTTGAGGTGCTGTTGGATGCCAATGGCGACTTCAAGAGAGCGATGAATGTAAATATGATCCCGCATACTTTTGTGCTCGATGGTAACGGAAAAGTGGTAGCACAGCATACCTCTTATTTTGAGGGTGCCGAATTTGAACTTTACGATAAAGTGAAGGCGCTTACCGGAAAAAAGAAATAATCTTGTACAAGCATTTCAAAGGTTTTCCTGCATGAAAAAACAATTGATTACGCTTCTGCTCCTGATGGCAGCGAGTTTTACCTTTGCACAGTTCGACCCTCAGAATGCCAGTGTAAACGGCAGTTTTCAACTGGATGGACAATGGTACCGTCCGGATGTTGCCATAGGCATTACCGACTCTGCACTGGCAGGGCGTAAACTGGGGATGAACGGTTTTGGAAATATAATCTATAGTCTTGGCGACTTCAAAGCGGGTATGCGCTATGAGGCATTTTTGCCGCCACTGGCAGGTTTCGATCCACGTCAGGAGGGCAATGGTTTTCCACATATCTGGGCTGGTTATCAGCGCGAATTCATAGATATGACCGTAGGAAACTTTTATGAGCAGTTTGGCAGCGGGCTGTTGTTCAGGTCATACGAAGAGTGGACGCTAGGCTTCGACAACAGCATGAATGGAATACGTGTTTTGTTGCAGCCAATGCGTGGCATTCGCCTGAAGGGGATCTATGGAAGTCAGCGTTTTTACTGGCAGAAATACGAACGCAACAACAGGGGTATCGTACGCGGCCTGGATGCAGAAATCAATATGAATGAAATTATTCAGGGCTGGGAAGCTGCCCCTTTTCGAATGATTGTTGGTGCCAGTGGAATCAGCAAGTACCAGCGCGCTGCTGATCCGGTTTATAATTTGCCCGAAAATGTAGGAGGAATGGCCGGCCGCATTCAACTGGGCGCCGGAAACTTCAGTCTTATGACTGAATATGCCCAAAAAATCAACGACCCTTCGGCCATGAACAACTTCATCTATCGTGAGGGAAGAGCCTTGCTGGCATCACTCTCATATGCCGAACGTGGTTTTGGCGCTGTTATTCAGCTGAAGAGGGTCGACAATATGAGCTTTAAGTCGGATCGCAGCGTTACGGCCAATGCACTGGATATCAATTTTATTCCACCTATCAACCGCACACATGCCTACAGCCTTACAGCAAGATATCCCTATGCCACCCAGCTGAATGGTGAAATGGGTTTGCAGTTTCAACTCAATTATAAAATCCCCCGTGGAAGCAAGCTGGGCGGACAGTATGGCACCGGCATCGCTATTAACTTCAGCCAGGTGAATGATATCATACGCAATCCGCTGAACGATACCATTCCGGTTGGATCTGATGGTACATTGGGCTATTATTCGCCTTTCTTCAAGGCTTCCAAACATATTTTCTTTCGCGACCTGAATGTGGAAATCGACAAGCGATTCAGCAGCAAACTGAAAGCAGTGGTACAGTATATGAACCTGCACTACGACATTGCTACCATCGAAGGAAAAGCTGGTGCACCACCCATCAACGCCAATCTTTTTGTTACAGATGTTACCTGGCGCTTTGCCGCCCGTAAAGCCCTGCGATTCGAGGCTCAAGGCATGTTTACCCAACAACACGATGGCGACTGGGCTGCATTGATGATAGAATATACCATCGCTCCCAAATGGTTTTTTGCAATTGCCGACCAGTTTAATTATGGTAATCCTGACAACAGCAAACGCAATCATTATTATACCTTTTCCGCAGGATTTACCCGTGAATCGAGCAGAATTGCCCTCTCATTCGGACGACAGGCCGAAGGGGTAGTGTGTGTAGGTGGAGTATGCCGGCAAGTACCTGCTTCGAGCGGACTTTCGTTGTCGGTATCCACCAATTTTTAAGTAATTAATCGATTGGATGTCCATCTGTTCAACCTCATAAAATACTGATTGGATGAAAAATAACATAATAAACCTGGCCCGGCAACTACTGCTGACAGTATTCACGCTGACGGCCATTGTTGCCTGCGATAAAATAGAGGCACCCTACAAAAAAACAGGATCAGTAATCCCCGAAACCCCGACAAAAAAGGTATTGCTGGAGGATTATACGGGTCATAACTGCGTAAACTGTCCTGCGGCCGCCAAGCTTGCCTTGTCGTTGCAGCAGCTATACGGCGAGAGGATGATCATGATGACCGTTCATTCAGGCTTTTTTGCCCGTCCGGCCAGTGCTCCCTTTAATACCGATTACCGAACTCCGGCCGGTGAAGCCTGGGATCAGTTTTTTGCCATCTCAAATGTAGGTAACCCCAACGGCATGATCAACCGAAAGAGCACAGCCGGCAATTATGTTGTCGGCCCAGGAAACTGGGGTACACGAATTGCCGAAATCATCGACGATGAAGCGGTGGTAAAACTCGACCTGAACACTGCCTACAACAGTGCCACCCGAAAACTCGACATCAACCTGAGCGCCAGCTTTGTAGCAGCGCTAGCCGGCGAATTCAAGCTGATTGTTTGTATATTGGAAGACAGCCTGATCAGTGCGCAAAAAAACAATGATGCAAGCGTAGGCACTACTCCCACAATTTTGAATTATGTTCACAGGCATGTGCTGCGCGAAAACGTAAACGGCATCTGGGGCGAAAGCCTGGTCGCCGATCCACAGCCACTGACGCCCTATACCAAAAGTTACAGCCTGAACCTGAATCCGTTGTATAATCAGAAAAACAGTTCGGTACTGGCATTCTT
>Ga0116204_1001948_pt1 | contig 11416 bp, 9 predicted proteins | sample LakKivwa52mmetaG_FD_94481 | JGI IMG/M metagenome (GOLD analysis project Ga0116204, IMG submission 94481) | Anoxic lake water microbial communities from Lake Kivu, Rwanda to study Microbial Dark Matter (Phase II) - Lake Kivu water 52m metaG | ecosystem: Environmental > Aquatic > Freshwater > Lake ... | reverse complement strand
GCTTGAGAGTATTACCGAACGATACAACCAACTACGTTATTCTCATTGAACCGCCGGATGCGGACCCGCATGTCCGGTGGTGTGAGAGGGAGCGGTTAGCCGCCGCTCCCTACTCGATTAACGCAACTGTCAATGCAGCTTTCGGTTAACCCGCTTAATCAAGTAAAATACCTTTCACGTCCATTCAGCCCTGCGTTGCTGGTTGCGCCAGCCACTGAAACACTGGACACTGAATACTGAATACTGAATACTGGAGATTTGACCGTGCGCCGCTTTTTGGTTTTCCTGCTTCTACTGACTTTCCTTGCCGCCTGCACATCCTCCGCAGAGATTCCTGCCTCGCCGGATGCGACTCCCGTTCCCCTGCCGACTGCCACGCTCCAACCGACAGCCGGCCCCACGCCTACCCTGGCCCCGCCGTTGGTTATCCTGGTGCTTCCCGTCGATTTGAAGGATGACGATTCACAGGCATATCAATCTGTCGTCTATGACCTGGCCCAGTCGATGGGCTATCGTTTCCAGGTGCGCAACCAACTCAGCCTCGATGACCTGGAACCGGCCTTGAAAATCGTGATTGCCCTGCCGCCTGACCCGGGCCTGGCTGCCCTGGCCGCCGCCGCGCCGCAGACACAGTTCCTGGCCGTCAACATCCCCGCAATCCAGCCGGGAGGCAATCTCAGTGTGCTGGGGAACGAATCGGCCCGCGCTGATTACGTCGCTTTCATGGCCGGGTACATCGGCGCGATGGTGACGGAAGATTTCTTCCAGGTTGGCGCGATGCTCAAGAAGGATACCCCCGAATCACCGGTCATTCAAAAGGCACTCACCACCGGGCGGACGTATTACTGTGGTCGCTGCCTGCCGATTGGCTGGTATACCCAATATACCTACCCGTCTTTTGTTGAAGTTCCCGCCGATGCCAAGCCCGGTGAATACAACGCCTATTCCGATTTTCTCGTCATCCAAAAAAAGGTGGAAACCCTCTTTATCCAACCCGGCCTGGATACGCCGGAGCTGCTCCAATATCTTTCGACAGTCGGTGTCTTGATGATTGGCACCCAAACCCCGGCCAAAAAGGTGAATGGTTGGGTGGTCACGCTCCAGCCCGATTATCTGGAATCGCTCAAGACCGCCTTCCCTGAATTGGCCGCCGGGAATGGAGGCCGCGCCTTCCCCGCGCCGCTCTCGTTTACCGACGCCAACCCGGAACTGTTCAGCCCCGGCAAGCAAATGGATGCGCGCCGGGTGCTGGATGACCTGCTGCGCGGGTATATCGATACGGGCGCGCAATAATATTTAACGTCCCGAAGGTTCTGAAACCGCTCGACTGAGCGCTCATGGCGAAGCCTTCGGGACGTTTTCTCTTACACCCAATCAAACGTGCGTGTAACGGCTTTCTTCCAGCCTGCGTAGAGCGAGTCGCGTTTTTCTGATGCCATCTGTGGTTGCCATTCCTTATCCTTGCCCCAGTTGGCGCGCAATTCATCGAAACTGCTCCAAAAACCGACCGCCAGCCCGGCGGCGTAGGCCGCGCCCAGGGCAGTGGTTTCGGCTACCTTTGGGCGGATGACCGGCACGCCCAGCACGTCCGACTGGAACTGCATCAGCAGTTCGTTGAAGACCATGCCGCCATCCACTTTGAGGGAGGTCAGTTGCACGCCCGAATCTTTTTCCATCGCATCCAGCACTTCGCGGGTCTGGTAAGCGGTCGATTCGAGCGCGGCGCGGGCGATGTGTCCGCGGTTGACGTAGCGGGTCATGCCGACGATAGCGCCGCGCGCGTCGGAGCGCCAGTAGGGGGCGAACAGGCCGCTAAAGGCCGGGACAAAGTAAATCCCGCCGTTATCGTCCACCGTTTGGGCGAGCGTTTCCACATCTGACGATTTCTCAATCAGCCCCAGGTTGTCGCGCAGCCATTGCACCAGCGCGCCGGTGATGGCAATCGAGCCTTCCAGCGCGTAAACGGCTTTAGAATTGCCGATTTTGTAACCGAGCGTGGTCAGCAGCCCATTTTTCGATGGGACGGGGACTTCGCCGGTGTTCATCAGCATAAAACAACCCGTGCCGTAGGTATTCTTCGCCTCGCCGGGGCTGTAGCAGGTTTGGCCGAAGAGCGCGGCGTGCTGGTCGCCCAGGTCGCCCGCCACCGGCACGCCGCCCAATGCGCCTTTGGCGTGCCCGTAGACTTCAGACGACGAGACGATGCGCGGCAGCATCTCCCGCGGGATACCGAGCAGGGACAGGATGTCGGCGTCCCAATCGAGCGTCACCAGGTTCATCAGCAGGGTGCGGCTGGCGTTGGTCACATCGGTGACATGCGCGCCCGTCAGGTTCCAGATGAGCCAGGTATCCATGTTCCCGAACAAGAGTTCGCCTTTTTCGGCCTGTTCGCGCGCTCCGGGGACGTTATCGAGAGTCCATTTGATTTTCGGCCCGGAGAAATAGGTCGCCAGCGGCAGGCCGGTTTTGTCGCGCAGCCGGTCCTGCCCGCCGGATTTGGCCAGTTGGTTGCAGATGACATCGGTGCGGGTATCCTGCCAGACAATGGCATTGTAAATGGGCCGCCCGGTGGCTTTTTCCCAGACCAGGGTGGTCTCGCGCTGGTTGGTGATGCCGATGGCGGCCACATCGCTGGATTCGGCCTCGGCTTTGGCGAGCGCGCCGCGAATCACCTGCTGGGTGCGCTCCCAAATTTCGAGCGCGTCATGCTCCACCCAGCCGGGCTGGGGGTAAATCTGGCGGTGTTCCTCCTGTTCAGCGGCGACAATGCTCCCGGCATGGTCGAACAGGATGCAGCGCGTGCTGGTCGTTCCCTGGTCAATGGCAGCGATATATTTGGGCATGGGTTCCTCCGAATGATGAGTGACGAGTGATGCGTAAAGCGAGCCATGAATTACGATTTGCGATTTATTCCCACTTCCTGCCGCCTACTAAAAAGGCTTTACCGGGCATTTTGCCTTTGCCCGGCGGCTGGAGTTCATCGAATACGAGAAGGCCTGCGTTTGTTACAACTGCGGGCAGGCCGTTAACCACAACCTGCGTCCCTGTTTCCTCGTTTCCTTGCCTCATTTTATCCTTGTTTCCTTGTGTCCCTGTTTCCCTGTCTGCCACATGCGCCTGATGAATTTTGAGCGTTATCCCCTGCCAGGGCATGAAGGTTCCCGGCCAGGGAGAGAAGGCGCGGATTTTGCGCTCCAGTTCGGCGGCGGGGCGGGTGAAGTCGAGCAGGCCGTCTTCTTTTTTGAGCATGGGGGCGTAGGTGGCGCCCTCAGCGGGCTGGGGCTGGGGTAGCAGTTCCCCGCGCAGGTAGGGGGGCAGTGTTTCGAGCAGCAATTCGCCGCCCATAACGGAGAGTTTCTCGAAGAGCGAGCCGCCTGTGTCGGTTGGGTCAATCTCAATCGCGCGTTGGGCAAGCATCGGGCCGGTGTCTATGCCTTTGTCCATCAGCATAATGGTGATGCCGGTTTCATTATCCCCAGAGAGAATGGCGGCCTGGATGGGGGCCGCGCCGCGATGCCGGGGCAGCAGCGAGGCGTGGATGTTGACGCATCCGTGTTGGGGCAGGTTCAACACCTCGGGGCGCAGAATCTGTCCGAAAGCGGCCACCACAATCAGGCCGGGATCCCAATCTCGCAGCTTTTGCATGGCTCCGGGCGCGCGCAATTTTTCGGGCTGGTACACATCTAATCCCAGCTTCAGCGCGGCAATTTTGACCGGAGGCGGGGTGAGCGCGTTGCCGCGCCCGGCGGGCCGGTCGGGCTGGGTGATGACGCCCACAACGGGGTAATTGCCAGCGGCGAGCGCGCGCAGGGCCGGGACGGCGAAATCGGGCGAACCCATGAAGACGGTGCGTGGCAAGTTCATAGCCTGATTTTATTATGAAACTGGCCTGCAAGGCCACCGTTTCTCCCAAACTCGCTATAATGGGGGCGCACCGACCATCTTTTCTCCGAGGAAAACCATGAAAACACTGACCTTATCCGGCGCCTGGCAGTTCTGCCAAGCTGGGACCGAAAACTGGCTGCCCGCGACCGTTCCGGGCAGCGTGCATTCTGACCTGCTTGCCTTGGGCAAAATCCCCGACCCGTTTGTGGCGGATAACGAACTTAAAGTGATGTGGGTGGCCGAAACGGATTGGGAATACCGCCACGCCTTCACTGTTGACAAGCCCCTGCTGGCCGAACCGAACGTGAGCCTGGTCTGTGACGGTCTCGACACCCTGGCCGATGTTTACATCAATGGAACTTATCTCGGCCACGCCGATAACATGTTCCGCCAGTGGGAATGGGACGTAAAAGACCTGCTGCGCGCGGGCGAGAACGAAATCCGCATTTTCTTTGGCTCTCCCGTGCGCTTCATTACCGCCAAACAGGCCCAACTGCCCCTGCAAGGCGGCGGCGACATCCCTGGCGGGCCGCACCTGCGCAAAGCGCCCTGCCACTGGGGTTGGGATTGGGGACCCAAGCTGCCTCCCATCGGCATCTGGAAAGAAATTCGGCTGGAGGGCTTTTCCTCGCGGCTGGAAGATGTTCGCCTGCGGCAGCAGTTCGAGCAGGACGGCAGTGTGTCGATAACGGTGGACGTCATGGCTGAGTCCGCCGTGAGCGCGGAATTAACTGCCAGCCTGGAAATTGTTCACCCGGACGGGAGCCGGCAGTCGGTGGATGAGTCCTTGTTCTGGTTCGAGGATGATACCGAGCAATCCTGCAATCTCCAATTACCAATTACCAATCCCCAACTGTGGTGGCCGAGTGGCTATGGCGCGCAGCCGCTCTACGAGGTGGAAGTCATCTTGAAAGATGGAAAGAACGTTCTGGATCGGCGCAGCTACAAAATTGGCCTGCGCGTGATTGAGTTGCGCCAGGAACCCGACCAGTGGGGCCAGGAATTTACTTTCTACGTCAACGGCGTGCGCCTGTTCGCCAAAGGCGCCGACTGGATTCCAGCCGACTCGCTGCCGACGCGCATCACCAAAGAGTATCTGGAAATGCTGCTGAAGAGCGCGGTGGATGCCAACATGAACATGCTGCGCGTTTGGGGCGGCGGCTATTACCCCGAAGAGATGTTTTACGATTTGTGCGACCAATACGGCCTCCTGGTCTGGCAGGATTTCATGTTCGCCTGCGGCATTTACCCGGCGGACGCTGACTTTTTCGAGAATGTGCGCATCGAGGCAATTGAGAACATCCGTCGCCTGCGTCATCGCGCCAGCCTGGCGCTGTGGTGCGGCAACAATGAAATGGAGCAGGGCTGGTGCGATTGGGGCTGGAACAAGCCCGATGACCCGCTTAATCAGCGGCTCAAGGATGGCTACGACCGCATGTTCCACCACATGTTGCCCGAACTGCTTGAAGTCGAAGACCCCGATACGGTCTACATCCCCAGTTCGGCTACATCCAATACGCCATTCGATACCCCCAACGGCCAGGCACAGGGAGACTGCCATTATTGGGATGTCTGGCACGGGCGCAAGCCGTTTACCGCTTACCGGACGCAGTTCCCGCGCTTTATGAGTGAGTTCGGCTTCCAGGCGCTGCCGCCGCTCAAGACCATCGCCACCTACGCCGAGCCTGCCGACTGGAACATGACCTCCTACATCATGGAGCATCACCAGCGCAGCGGCTCGGGCAACGGCCTGATGATTGCCCAAATGACCGATACCTTCAGGATGCCCAAGGATTTCCCGGCGCTGGTTTACCTGAGCCTGCTGCTGCAGGCCGAAGGCATTCGCTACGGCGTGGAACACTGGCGGCGTAACCGCAGCCGGGTCAGCGGCACGCTGATTTGGCAACTGAACGACTGCTGGCCGGTGGCTTCGTGGGCCAGCCTCGACTATTTTGGCCGCTGGAAGGCGCTCCACTACGCCGCCAAACGTTTCTACGCTCCGCTGCTGCTCTCGGTTGAAGATTCTGGCAAGACGATGAAAGTCCATGTTACCAGCGATCGGATCGAGCCGGTCGATGTAACCGTCCGCTGGCGGCTGGAAACACTGGATGGCAAATCGCTGCAAAAGGGCGAACAAACCCTGCGCGCAGCGGCGCTGGTGGATACGCTGGTCGGCTCATATGATTTCGCGACGCTGGTCAATGCCGAAAACCAGAAAAAGGTCGTGTTCGTGGCCGAGATGTGGCAGGCTGGCAAACTCGCGGCCCGCAGCGTCACGCCTTTCGTGGCTAACAAACATCTCGAATTGCGCAAACCCGGCCTGAAGGCGCAGACGCGCGTCGAAGGGCAGACGCTCTTTGTTGATGTCTCCGCCAAATCCCTGGCCCGTTTTGTGGAATTGTCGATTGATGGATGCGATGCCGTTTTCAGCGACAATTACTTCGATGTTCCGGCTGGCGTTACCGTGACTGTGACCGCGCCGCTGCCCGAAGGTTGGTCCGGCAGCGCGGAGGCGCGCTCTTTGTACGATTCGTTTGCATAAACCGACCAGAATCAAAAGCCGGATGCACGCAGCATCCGGCTTTTTGCTTGTTCGTTCAGTGCTTACGCTTGTTTGGCTTGCGCCACCACCGCGGCAAAAGCCTGCGGGTCGCGGATGGCCAGGTCAGAAAGCATCTTGCGGTTGAGCGCAATGTTGGCCTTCTTCATGGCCGCCACGAGACGGCTGTAAGTCATACCGTTCAGGCGGGCGGCAGCGTTGATGCGCGCAATCCACAGGCGGCGCAGGTCGCGCTTGCGGGTGCGTCGGTCACGGGTGGCATACCACAGGCTCTTCAGCATCGCCTCATTGGCGCGCCGGAAGAGGAAATGGCGGGTTCCACGCTGACCCTTGGTGAGTTTCAAAACTTTCTTGTGGCGAAGATGTCCTCTCGGACCGCCTTTAACACGCATTTTTTAGAACCTCCTGCGAACCGCCGGGCGTCGGGGTAAGCGCGTTACGTCAAAACGCCTTACCAGCCAGTTGCGTACACCCGGTAGCCGCAAAACAAAACGGATACGAACGCCTACTTGAGATTCGGCACGAGACGGCGGATGCGCTTGATGAAGCCGCGTCCTTTGACGGCAATCATCTCAGAAAGCAACGCTTTGGTGCGGTTGGAGGTGCGGCGGCGCAGGTGGCTTTTGCCGCCCTTCGTGCGAACCAATTCGCCAGACCCGGTCAGGCGGAAACGCTTCGACGTGGCCTTGTGGGTCTTCAGTTTGAATTTACCAACTCTTGGCTTGCGAGGCACGGGACTTACTCCTTTCGACAAATTAACCGCGGGCTGCAACTTCTCCCGCGGGGACTAACGCTTTCCGTGGAGACGGGTTTTCTTATTCGACGGCTTCAGCGGCCTTTTCGGGCTTTTTGACAGGTTTAGCCTTTGCCGGGCCTAATACCACCAGCATCGTGCGGCCTTCCATCATGGGCGCCTGCTCAATGATGCTGACATCGGATAACGATTGGGCAATCTCGCGCAGGTCTTCGAGCGCAATTTCGGGATAATCCATCTCGCGTCCGCGAAACTTGACCGTCACGCGCACTTTGTGGCCCTGGAGCAGCCAGCGGCGCGCATCATCCACCTTGAAACCGCGATGGTGTTCGTTGGTCTTTGGTCGCAGGCGAATTTCCTTGATTTCGATCTTGGTCTGCGCTTTTTTCGCCTCGCGTTCTTTCTTTTCGCGCTCGTACAAGAACTTGCCAAAGTCCAACACGCGGCAAACAGGCGGCGCAGCATTGGGCGAGACCTCGACCAGGTCCAGTTCGGCGTCACGCGCAATTTGGATGGCCTGGCGCACGGGGACGACGCCCACGTTTTCACCGTTTGGCCCAATCAGGCGCACTTCCGGAACCCGGATGGCCTCGTTTACTCGAAAATCTTGCTCGGCTATATTCGTCTCCTTGAGAAAAATCGTTTGGCTGGCTTTTGAGCGGGCTGATGATACCACACTAAAGCACAATCCGTCAAATTTGTTTTCCGGCGTTAAATTTGATGTATAATCGCCGTGCCCGCCCCGGTAGTTCAATGGACAGAACCGGGCACTCCTAAGGCTCTAATGTGAGTTCGATTCTCGCCCGGGGCACAACCTTAAAAAATCCGCCAGGGGCTTGAAAATTTGTTTCCCCCGTAGTATTATAAATCCAGGCAGATGTCAGGGTGCCCCCCTCACCCTGGCATCTGTCTATTTAACCCTGAAACACAAGAGGACTGGCGCATTCATCACGCCAGTCCTCTTGTGTTTGCGCCATCAAGAAATTCAAAAGCCGCTGCCCAACAACCTGGGCATAAACAAGAACCCCAGCACGCAGCATGAGACAAAAAACAGGATTCCCGGCAACAAAATCACACCCAACGCCCGCCCAACCGGCAAGTCGTGAGACGCCATCAGGGCGCGCGCGTTCAATACAATCGAATAGATGCCAATTGGCGCGGCCAGGCACGTGCCAACAACCGGGATAATATTGAGCATGGTTGCCGTCAGCGAAACCGGCGCCATGTACGCCCCCAGCGCATAAGCGGTGCGGCTAAATGTGCCTTTGCCGCCGAACAAAATAGCCAGAAGGTTGTATATCCAGGCGTTGATTGCCAGCCCAATGACGCTCAAAAGCGGCGTAAGTATCGCCATGCCCAACCCTAACACGACCATCAGCGTGGTCATGCCCAGCCTTGCGGTAAATTGCTGGAACTCAGGCATGGCGCGTAATTCGGCAAACTGCGGATTGGTGAGTATCACCAGTGGAGAGAGTAGACCAGTTACAACGCTGATATAGGCTATCCACTCAAAGGCGCGACCCGCCCCGGCGTCGGGGTCATCGAAAATCGAAGCGTAGCCTGCCACCGATTGTGCGCTGACCGCCTGCCACCAGACCCGGTAAAACGGAAGCGAAACCCTGCGCGGCTGGGGTTTCGGCGCCTCCCGATGAAGCGGTTCCTGGAAGACTGGCGCACCAGTTCCGGCAGGCGCGGACTCTTGTTCAAGCGCGTCCCAATCGAAAGCCGGTTTCGACTCGCCGCGCGGCTGTTGCCAGCCTCCGCCAGGAGCCTCGGCGGTGGGCAGTTCCAACTCGGGATCGTCGAATGTGAGCGTCGATGTGGATTGAAATGCCGGTTGGGGGATGACCGGTTCGGAAACAGGTTCCGGCGCGTGGCGGCGCGCCCAATCTGGAATTCCGTCCTGAGGGGCTGCGGGAGTGGACGTCGGCGGATTCTCCGGCCTGGACTGGAGCGCGCGCAGGGCGCGTAAAGCCTGCGGGTTGCCGGGGTTGAGTTTAAGGCAGACTTCGAGGGTTTTGATGCGCTGCTCGCGCGTAGCGCAGGTTTCAACATACCAAAACCAGGCCTGGATATCTTGCGGATTAACCTTGAGAATCGGCTCCAGGATGCGCCGCGCCTCGTCTTTGCGTCCCTGGCGGATGAATTGGACGGCTTCGTTCAGGTTTGCCATGCGCGCCCTCCGTGCGGTTGGTGAAATCTATCCCAAGTCTAACCGTTGCCAGGCGCGCTTTCAATAGGAAATTCGTTTTGCCACAAAACTACAACGAACAATAGCGCTGAAACGGCCAGCAATGGATTACCCTCCCGCCCCAAAGCCAGCGCAACCCAGGGCAGGAGATAGGCCGCAAGCAGCGCGGCGCGCCCCGGAAGCGAGTGCACCTGCCTGACCAGGATTGCCAGCGGAACAAGCAGCAGGATGTAGTCATAATTCAGCAAGTATGGGTCAACCAGCAGGGTAAACGCAACTGCCAGCGACACCAACAAAGGCGCATCGGCCAGTTGCGCCCGAAAACGCCAGGAAAATAGACCCAGCAGCCCCACCCCCAGGAAAATGCTCACCAGCGCGGCCTGCGCCGTCTGCGGTTGGCCTGTCACCAGGCGCACCAGTCCTACCGGCAAACTGGCGCACAATCCGCATGACTGCACGCCTGGAATATCGCGGTACCGCAGCAGCGAACCGAGATAGGTCAGCGGCCAGCGCGCATCGGCCAGCAAGCCGACCGCCGCCAGCATCACGGCCAGGAGCACGGTAAAAAGAATCGCCCGGCGCGCAAACGCCTCCCGGCGCTGGAAAACCAGCCAGCCAAAGCCCGCCAGCGCCAGGAACAGCCCGATGTGCGGTTTGAAGGTCATCAATCCCAGCGCGGCGGCCAGCCCAAGCGGCGATTTGCGCCTCGCCGCCCAAAGGAACAGCGCCACCCCCAGCAGCACCGGCGCGGAATACTGTCCCACCATCAACAGCCCAAAAGCCGGGATAAACATCACCGCCGCCAGGATGCCAAACAGCCGCAGCGAGGTACGCCAGCGCGGCGTCAACAGCCAGGTCGCCGCCGCAATCATCGCCAGGTTGAGCAGGAACCACATCCGCGCCGCCACCGCAATTGGCAGCAGCGCCAGCGGCAGGGTCGCCAGCGCGTACCAGGGCGGGTACGGGTAGGGGTGGAACTCGAAATCGGGCCGGGTGAGCGCGCGCACCCATTCCAACTGCGCCGGGTAATCGTAAAGCGCAATCCCGTTCAGCAGGGCCTTATCCGAAAAATACATCACCGAAAAATCCTGGTAATACGGAATCGGCAGCGGGGCCAGGAAGGCAATCGCCAGCAGTACCGCAACCGGCAGGAAAATCCACTGCAACAGGAAAAAAATCTGTTTCATGGGCGCACCGTGATGGAGACCTGGGAGGCAGAAAGATGAACGACCGTCAGCGGGAACGGCAGGAAGAAGCCGGGAGAGAGTTCGAGGTTCGGATTTTCAGGGAACGCGAGAGACGGGATCGCATCGAGGAACGAATCCAGCGCGCGGACTTCCCCGGCTGATACCTGAATCTTGACCATTGGGCCGCCAGCCAACCCAAAGCGTACTTCGTCCGCCAGTCGTTCCAGGCGATACTTCGTGGCCCAGCCGGGCGTGAAGCGAGTCTGCGGCGCAAGCGCGAGTGGAATTTGGGTCTCGAAGGGTGTGGAGAAGGTCGCTTGCAGGCCGGTTTCGGTCAGCCGGTAGGTTTTCTCGCGCCCGTCAGCGGAGATAAAGCGAATCGAATTCTCTGTTATCCCGGCCTGGTACGGGCGAAAAGCATCATCCGCGTCTGAAAACGCGCCCATTATCTGGGCCGGGTCGGCGGCCTCGCCCTTCGACAAATCCCACTGCGAGCGGTCGCTCAAACCGATAAAAAACTGCGCCGTCGGGCCAATGATTTGCTCCGTCCCGGCAAATAAGAAAACCAATCGCCCGCCGCGCGGACTGAATACGGCGTAGAATTTGTCAGAAGCGAGAATGCACAGGTCGTTGCACTCACTCACCGGCGCAGGATTCTCCATCCAGCGCATGGCGGCTTCCAAAACGGCCACCAGCCCAATGTAGTTTTTCGCCAGGGCGGGGTCGGATTGGGAGAGCATTTCTTTTGTGTAATTTATGGAGTCAACAGGCAAACCTGTTGACTCGGATACGACCGGCAAGCCGGTCGACTCAAAATACGGCCGCGCCGCCAGCCAGGC
>Ga0116204_1001947_pt1 | contig 11422 bp, 11 predicted proteins | sample LakKivwa52mmetaG_FD_94481 | JGI IMG/M metagenome (GOLD analysis project Ga0116204, IMG submission 94481) | Anoxic lake water microbial communities from Lake Kivu, Rwanda to study Microbial Dark Matter (Phase II) - Lake Kivu water 52m metaG | ecosystem: Environmental > Aquatic > Freshwater > Lake... | reverse complement strand
CTACCAGGGGGTGCTCGGGCTGGGGGTGTGCCCGGACGACCAGCGCTGCCCGGGCTGGTTCCCGCCGGAGCAGGGCGACATCGACCGCGACGACATCGCCGCCAAGACCGCCGCGGGGTATTTTGACCTCGTGTTTTGCGACGTGAGGGCCGCGGCCTTTCTCCAGAAGCAGTTTTCCAGTCAGCCCGCCCGTCTGGCCATGATCGACGGGGAGGACCGTCCGGTGGGCATCACGCCTGGGCCGTTTGTGATCTTGCGGCGGGAAACCGACGGGAGTGATTTTTCCATTCCGCTGCCCATGGCCCTGCCGGAAGAAATTCTGCTGTGGATCTCATCGTTTGACCAAACCCCCAAAACCCACAGCATCGGCTTTTTGGGGTCCACGGCCGACGGGCAGCGCCGGGCCGTCGCCGAGGCCATCGCGGCCCGCTTTCCCGACGCCCTGCTGGCCGCCACGGCCATCCCCACCCCGGACAACCCGGCGCCCGGAGGGCGTTTGGGCCGCAACGACTACTACCGGGCCTTGCAGAGCTGCCGCTGCGTGCTGTCCCTTTCCGGGGCCGGTCACGACACGTTCCGGTTCTGGGAAAACGCGGCCTGCAACGCCGTGCATGTGAGTTTCCGCTTTCCCCTGTTCATCCCCGACGATTTCACAGAAGGCGATCAGATCCTGCGCTTTGACCATCCCGACCAGTTGTCCCGGCTCGTGGACAAGGCCATGGCCGATCCCGCGGTGGCCGCTGGCATCACCCAAGCGGGCCGGCGCCACCTGCTGGGCCGCCACCTCACCATCCACCGGGCCGCCTATGCCATCGACCGTGCCCGCCGGGCCTTGGGAGTCTAATCCGGTGGCCCTGGAGCAACCCGTTACGGCGCTTGAAACCTTCCTGGCCTCGGGGGCCCATTGCCATCGGGCCGGGGATTGGCAAAGGGCCGCTACGTTTTACCGCCGGGTGATCGATCTTGATCCCGGCCATGCCGATGCCTTGCACCTTCTGGGCCTGGTCCTGCGCGAGTTGGGCCAGACCGGTCCGGCCGCCGGCCTGATCGCGCGGGCTTCGGCCATCGCGCCCGGAGACAGCGAGATTCTGGCCAACCTCGCAACGGTCCTGGTCGATGCGGGCCGGCTTGAAGAAGCCGTCGCTGCGCTGGATCGGGCCATCGCCCTGGCGCCGGACCGGGCCGAACTTTACTACAATCTCGGGGTCTGCCGTCTGGCCCGCAAAGAGGGGCCGCGGGCCGCCCTTGCCTTTGAACGGGCGATTGCCCTGGACCCGGACCTGGCCGAGGCCCACAACAACCTGGGCACCATCCACCAAGCCGAAGGCAAGATCGAGGCGGCGGCCCGCTGCTTTTCCCGGGCCTTGTCCCTGGTGCCGGGCTATGTGGACGCCATGGGCAACCTGGCCGATTGCCTGGCATCGGCGGACCGGCTCGATCAGGCCCGCCAGTGGCTGGAACAGGCCATCGCCCTGGAACCGGACCGGGCCGCCCTGCACTACAACCTGGGCAATACCTACAAGGCCGCCGGGTGTTTGGAGGAGGCCGTGGGTTGCTTTGACCGGGCCCTCAAGCTTGCCCCCGATGATCCCATGGTGCGCTGGAACCGGTCCCTGGCCCTGCTGGCTGCCGGACGGTTCACCGAGGCCTGGCCCGATTACGAGCAGCGTTTTGCCAAACCCGACTGGCCAACGGTCTATCCCTTCCGCCACCGGCTGCCCCTGTGGGATGGCAAGCCGTTTGCCGGACGGCTCCTGGTTCACGACGAGCAGGGGTTTGGCGACGCGATGCAGTTCGTGCGCTTTTTGCCGCAAGTCAAGGCCATGGGCATGACCGTGGTCTTTGAAACCCGGCGGCCCCTGCGCGATCTGATGGCCACCGCAGCGGGTATGGACGAGATCGTGGACCGGCCGCTCGATGGCCCCGGTGACTGGGAATGCGTGGCCCGCGTTGCCTTGTTGAGTCTTGCCGGCAGGTTGAACACCACCCTGGACACGATTCCGGCCCAGGTGCCCTATCTGAGGGCCGATCGGCAAAAAAGCGACCACTGGCGCCACCGTCTGGCCGGGCCGGGGTTCAAGGTCGGTTTGGTGTGGGCCGGAAATCCCAACCACGGCAACGACAAAAATCGCTCCATCGCCCTGGAACGGTTCCGTGCGCTGGCCGGCATGGATGGGGTTCGGCTGTTTGGCCTTCAGAAAGGGCCGGCGTCAACCCAGCCAGGCCGTGATTTGCTTGAGGCGAGCCTTGGCGAAGAACTCGACGATTTTACCGATACCGCGGCCTTGATGAGCGCCTTGGACCTGATCATCACCGTGGACACGGCCGCGGCCCACCTGGCCGGTGCCCTGGCCCGGCCGGTCTGGGTCCTGGTGCCGGCCCTGCGCAGCGACTGGCGCTGGCTCACCGGCCGCAACGACAGCCCCTGGTACCCGACGATGCGGGTTTTACGCCAAAGCGGCGCCGGCCGATGGGAGGACACCCTGGCCGGTCTGGTCGCACCGATGCGGGCATTGGCTCTGTCTCAAGGACCGGCGTGCCGGTATCCCGCGTGCCAAGATCGCGGCAAGGGCGGATTCCGGTGAAGATCATTACCGCAGATGAGTACCTGACCCGCTACGGGGGCCGCGGCGCGGCGTTGCGCACGGAGGCCTACGGCCAAAACGGTGAGCCCTTCTGGTTTTACCGCATCGACAATGCGGCGCTTTTCGGCCGTTATCCCACCTGCCTGCCCTATCACGACGGGGGTTACGGGGCATTGGTCCTCGATGAATCCGACAATTACAACGGCACCCAAAAGGTGTTGGCCTACAACGTGGCCACCAGCGCCAACGGTGATTGCGTGCCGATTTTGGCCAGGGCCGACAACTGCGCGCTGCTTTTCCAGCATTGGACCGACCGGTTCTGGCACTGGATCACCGAGGCCCTTCCCAAGGTCATCGTTTTGGAGGACAACGGCTTTACCGGCAACTACATCGTGCCGGCCAAAAACGATTTCGTCGCTCAGTCCATGGCGATGCTGGGCATCGCCCCTGACCGGCTGGTTTGCTACAGCCCCAATATGGCGGTGACCAATCTGGTGATCACCCAGAAATTGATGGGTGTCTACAATTTAAAAGCTTACCCCGGCCTGATGGTTGCCCTGCGCCGCAGGCTGCTTGCCGGCAGCGGTGCCGGCAAAGACCCCGGGGGCCACGATCGCGTCTATATCCGCCGGACCCACCGCCGCAAAATTGTCAACGAGGAGGCCTTGCAGGCGCTTTTGCAGCGGTTCGGCTTTCATACCCTGGTTGCCGAGCAACTGCCGCTTGACCAGCAGATCCGCGCCATGGCCGGTGCCCGCTGCCTGGTCAGCCCCCACGGGGCCGGCGTCCTTCATTGCATCTTCATGCCGGAAGGTTCGACGATTGTCGAGATGTTCAACCCCAACTACATCAATCCGGTGATGCTGCCCTTTATCCGTTTGCTCAGGCACCACTATCACATGGTTCCCTCCCTTAAAATCGTCACCCCCTCCGCGCAGGACCCTGGCAACCCCGTCACACCGGACGACGACATCGAGGCCTTTTTGGAAGTGGTCGAAACGGTTCTAACAACGGCTTTGGAACCACGCCAACCCGATGTGCCAAGTCTTTGATGGCCGGCCCGTCATCATTTTGACAAACCCTGCGCGATACCAAGGGTTAATACCCGACCCGGACGAGCCGGAACCAAAGCTTTCCTTCGGGGCCGGGGGCCGGGTATCGGTATCGGAATCGGTATCGACAGAAAAACCGAAAAAAAAACGGCCCCCGACCCCGATACCGACCCCGATCGTTTCCGAAAAAGTTGACTCCGGCTCGTCCGGCCAGGGCGCAGGGGCCATCGGCCCGCCGTGGATCTGGATTGGTATGCTTATTGCAGAACATCGTGCTGACCTGTTTGCCAGCCGGCAACGGTGCCGCAGCGCTGCCATGGGAAGACGGTTGGGTGCGGCACCGCCGACCCGCAACCGCCGATCAAACGAGGATGGTTATGAAAGTATTGGCTTTGGGCGCGCATTTCGACGATGTAGAACTGGGATGCGGCGGAACCCTGCTCAAACACAAGGCACGCGGTGACGAAATCTGGATCATGGTGGTGACCCACTCCTCCTACCACAGTCCGAGCAAGCAGTTCGACCGCTCGCGGGATCAGGCCCGCAAGGAGGGGATCGACAGCGCCAAACTGCTGGGGGCCAACCTGATCTGTTTGGAAAAAGACCCCCTGGTGCTGTATCCCAGCGAACAGTTCGTCCTGGAGATCGAGGAGCATGTCAGCCGCATCAAGCCCGATCGGGTCTACACCCATCAGCACAACGACAGCCACGGGGACCACGCCGCGGTGGGCTACGTGTCGATGCGGGCCTGCCGCAAATGCGACCAGGTTTTACTGTACCGCAGCAACTGGTACATCATGGACAACTGCCAGGATGACGATTACTACGTGGACATCACCGAGCACATCGACGACAAGTTGACGTTGATCCGGTTGTTTGAATCGGAGATGAAAAACGTCAACTACTCATGGATCGATTTCGTCAAAAAGCAAAATTGCGCCGCCGGTGCCAAGATCCAAGCCGGCTATGCGGAAACCTTTCGCCTGTCCAAAATGGTGTGGAGGAACGGTTCGGTTTGAAGCTGGCCATTCACCAACCCGAGTTCATGCCCTGGACGGGCTTTTTTGCCAAGATGGCGCGGGCCGATGCCTACGTGGTGCTGGACCACGTGCAGTTCAAAAAGCGCTATTTTGAAAACCGCAACCGCATCGTGTCGGCCGGCGGCAAGGTGGGCTGGGTAGGCGTGCCGGTGATCTCCAAGGGGGCCTTCGATCAGGCCATCAATCAGGTGCGCATCGACAACAGCCAGCCCTGGCAGCGCAAGTTGCTGGGCACCATCGCCCACACCTATGCCAAGGCCCCCTGTTTTCAGCCGTATTTCGATGAACTGCAGGCCATCGTGACGGCCCGCCCCTTTGAGCGGCTCGTGGACCTGAACCTGGAACTGATCGGGTTTTTCCGCCGGCATCTTGGCATCGCCACGCCGATGGCCTTTTCTTCGACCATGGCCCTCAACGGCCACAAGGGCTCGGATCTGATCCTGGAGATCTGCCGGCAACACCATGCCCGGCAGTACTTGTGCGGGGCCAGCGGCAAAGATTACCTGGTGGCCGCGGATTTTCAACGGGCCGGCGTGGCCATCGCCTGGCTCAATTACCGGCCGGCCGCTTACCGGCAGTTGGGTGCGCCGTTTGTGGCCGGCATGTCTGCGCTGGATTTGCTTTTCAACCACGGCAAGGCCAGCGCCGCAGTGGTGATGGCCGCGTCCGTGAACAAGGAGACGACATGTACATCCTGGGCATGAACGATTCCAATTCGGCGGTGTCCCTCGTGCACGACGGCGATCTGGTGGCGGCCGTGCGCGAGGAGCGCTTTGACCGTCTCAAGTTTTCCGATGTGTTTCCGTCACGGGCGGTGGACTATTGCCTGAAAACCGCAAAGATCGGACTCAAGGACATCGATGCGGTGGTGTTCGCCTGGAACCCGGGCCATGAACTGGAACCGCAGGATTCCAGGGCCGCGGTGCGTTACCACAAGCATTTCCTCCACTACATCCCCAACAACCTGCTGGGCCACATCGGCGGGGATAAAAACAACAAACGCGTGGCCTCGATCAGTGAAACGATCCGTTTCACCGAAGGCGATCTCAAGATCCACTTCGTGCCCCATCATTTTGCCCATGCGGCTTCGGCGTTTTTCGTCTCCCCCTTCGACAGGGCCGCGGTCTTGACCATCGATGCCTATGGCGATGACATCACCCACCAGTTTTTCGTCGGGGAGGGCAACCGCCTGCGCGCCATCGGCCAAACCCGCTTCCCCCATTCGATGGGCCAGGTTTACGCCGCCGTGACCCAGTACCTGGGCTTTCGGCCCAACAGCGACGAGTGGAAGGTGATGGGCCTGGCCGCCTATGGCCAGCCCTCCCACGAAGACGTGTTTGCCCGCATGATCCGTTTTGACCGGCAAAAAGGCGAGCTGCGCTTCGACCTGGACTATTTCAGCTACTACGTCTGGAGCCCGCGGCGCTACACGGACCAGTTCACCGACACCTTCGGGCCGGAGCGCCATGCCGGTGAACCGCTGACCCAGCGTCACATGGACATTGCCGCCGGTTTTCAGCAACGGGTGGAGCAGGTGGTGCTGGAGATGTGCGCCTATTTGCAGGAAAAAACCGGCCTGGACAGCTTGTGCCTGGCCGGCGGTGTGGCGATGAACAGCAAGATGAACGGCCGCATCCAGCAGGAGGCTCCTTTCGATCGTGTCTGGATCCAGCCCAGCGCCGATGATGCCGGCTGTTCCCTGGGGGCTTGTTACTACCACTGGTGCCAGGTGCTTGACCGGCCGCGGCGGCTCGTCATGGACCATGACTACTGGGGGCCGGGCTATTCCAACGACCAGATCCGCCAGGCCTTGGACGATGCCATGGTGCCGTATCGGTGGCTCGATGATCCGGCCACCGCGGCCGCCACCGCCATCGCCGACAACAAGATCGTGGCCTGGTTCCAGGGGCGCATGGAATTTGGCCAGCGCGCCCTGGGCAACCGCTCGATTTTGGGCGATCCGCGGGATCCGCAGATGAAAGACAAGATCAACCGGCTGATCAAACACCGCGAGTGGTTCCGCCCCTTTGCGCCCTCGGTGCTGGCCGAGTACCAGGGCGATTTTTTCGCCTCCGACCGGATCAGCCCCTTCATGCAGCAGGTGATGGCCGTCAAGCCGGAAAAACGCGGTGTGATTCCGGCCGTGGTTCACCACGACGGCACCGGTCGGGTGCAAACCGTCACCCGCCAGGCCAACCCGCGCTACTGGGACCTGATCGAGGCCTTCCGCCGGGTCACCGGGGTGCCGGTGGTGCTCAACACCTCGTTCAACGACAACGACGAGCCGATCGTGTGCACGCCCAAGGACGCGCTGCGCACCTTTTTCGGCACGGGGCTTCATGAACTGTACATGGGCAATTTTTGCATCCGCAAAGCGGCCCTGGCCAACTGACAACGGAGAGGACCATGGGACGGGGGCCGACACAGGCGTTTTACCAAACTTTGCATGAAGACTACGTGGAGGGCACGCTGACCTGCCTGAAGCCTGAAACCATCCGCCGGGCGGTGAACAGCCGCTTTCCCAAGGTGATGAACATCGAGCCGACCAGCCGCTGCAACCTCAACTGCGTTTACTGCCCCAGAACCCGGGCCCGCAAGGGCGCCGGCGACATGGCCTGGCCGGTGTTCCAGCGGCTCATCGACGAGGCCGCGGAACACGAGCCGCTGATCATGCTGCACCTGTTCAAGGACGGCGAACCGTTTTTGCACCCGCGGATCATCGACATGATCCGCTATGCCAAAAAACGGCAAGTGGCCAAGACCGTCCGGCTCAACAGCAACGCCCTGTGCTGGGGCCCGCGCATGGTCGACGCCATCCTGGATGCCGGTTTGGACGACGTCACCGTGAGCCTGGATGCCGCGGATGGGCCCACCTACCACCGCCACAAGGGCGTGGACGCCCTGGCACGGGTGGAGGAAAACGTGCGCCGGCTGCTGGCAAGACGGGACCGCCGCGGGCTGGCCAAGCCCTTCGTGCGCGTGAAAATCATGGAGTTTGACGCGATCGATCCGGCTGAAATCCAGCGGTTTCACGCCAAGTGGCAGGGGTTGGCCGATGCGGTCCAGGTCACCGGCATCCACAACTGGAGCGGGGCCATCAAGGAACTGGCCGCCACGGATGAGACCTCCGCCGTGCGCTATCCCTGCGTGATCATGTGGTACTCGCTGGTGGTGAACTTCAACGGCCAAGTGACGGTCTGTTCGGTGGACTGGGACACGGCAATCAAGGTGGGCGACGTCAACACGCAATCGCTGGCCGAGATCTGGAATGCGGCGCCGATCCGGCAGGCCCGCCGGGCCCAGCTTGGCGGGGACATTTCCGGCTATCCGGTTTGCCGGGACTGCCTGGTCTGGGTGTCCAGCGGGGATATGACCGACTGGCTGGCCAGCCGGCACGAATCGTATCGCTAAACGGCGAACTGGAAGGGGAAACGGTCACCGATGGGTTCAAGTGCCAGTGAGCAGCGGGCGGGTATCATCGTGCAGGCCCGCCTGGGGTCTACCCGGCTGCCGGGCAAGGTGCTCGCCGAACTGTTGCCCGGGGTCACGGTGCTGGGATTATTGCTGGAGCGCCTGGCCCGCTGCCGCCAGGCCCGCTGTTTGGTGGTGGCCACCTCCCGCGAACCTTCCGATGATCGGTTGGCTGACTGGCTGCGGCAGCGCGGCATCGCGTTTTTTCGGGGCAGCGAAAGCGATTGTCTGGAACGCTGCCATCAGGCCGCAACCCTGGCCGGGATGGACCCGGTGGTGCGCATCACGGCCGATTGCCCCCTGGTGGTGCCCGAGGTGGTCGATGCCATGATCGCTTATTATCAGGCCAACCGGGATGCCCTGGACTACCTGAGCAACCGGCAGTACACCGATTTTCCCGAGGGCCTGGACGTGGAAGTGTTCAGCTTGGCCCTGCTCGAGGAAGCGGCCAACTGCGCGATTGCCGCCCGGGACCGCGAGCACATCAACTACTATTTTCTGGAGCGCGACCGGCGTTTCCGGATCCGCTACTTCAACCACGGGCTGGGACGGGACCTGTCGCGGTTCAAACTGAGCATCGACACGGCCCAGGATTTGGCGCACATCCGGGGCCTGCTCACCGCGCAGGGTCTGGGCCGGGATTTTTCGCTGGCCCGGTTGGCAGCGGCACTGGAACCAGATCGACCCCCAGGGGACCTGCCGCGCCCTGGTGCGGCTGGTGCCGTTCAACGGCCGCCTGGTGATGACCGACCCGTATGCGGTGGATGCCAACGCCAGGGTCTACCTTATCGTGGATGAATTCAGCCCCTGGCCCGGCAGCCAGGGGTGGTATTCCAATGAGGGCATAGACAAACTGCGGCAGGTCTGGCTGACCGGCAGCCGCGCCAACGGCAAAATGGTGCGGGTTCACCACAGCGCCGATGCCTGTTGCTTCGGATAGCGCCGCGGCGGCCTCTTGGCACCCGGATATCGGAAAGGATCACCACCGATGAAGATCAACCACCATCAGTTCTCGCTGGACACGCCGGAGCGCGACCGGCTCTGGGAAGAAAACCGCCGGCATTTCGCCGATTACTGCGTCAACCGCTTCCAGTGGTTCCACTACCCGCGCTGGGCCCATGTGGCCCCCTTTCCCCTGCACGTGGACTTTGAGGCCAGTTTCCGCTGCAACCTGAGCTGCCCGATGTGTTTTCGGCCCCACATCGCCCGCCAGGATTACGGAGACATGGATTTTGCACTCTTCCAAAAGGGCATCGACGAATGCGCGGCCCACGGCCTGTATTCGATCCGGCTGAGCTGGCGCGGGGAATCGACCCTCAACCCGCGCCTGGTCGACATGGTGCGTTATGCCAAGCAAAAGGGGATCAAGGAGGTCTCGTTGATCACCAACGGTTCGCGCCTGGAGGGGGCACTGGCCGAAGGGCTGATCCGGGCCGGCCTGGATTATCTGACCGTCTCGGTGGACGGGCTGGAACCCCATTACAACCGGCTGCGCAAGCCCCTGACCTTTGCCGACACCACCGCGCGGCTCAGGGCGTTTTACGAGCTGAAAAACCGCATCGGCAACGGTTTTCCCAAGGTGAAGATCCAGGGGATCTGGACCTATCTGGAACAAGACCCCGAGGCCTATTACCGGCATTTCAGGGACATCACCGATCAGGTGAGTTTCGATCCGGAAAACGACTACGCCCTCAAGGCGGTGTGCACGGATTCGCATTTTGTCTGCCAGTATCCCTGGCAGCGGATCACCGTCACCTGGAACGGGGAGATTCCCCTGTGCATTGCCGACTGGAACCTGGCCACGGCCATCGGGGATCTGAAAACCCGGTCCATCGCCCAGGTCTGGCAGGGCAAGGCCATGAGCGATTACCGCCAGGCCCAAATGGACCATCGCATCCTCGCCATCGCCTGTTGCCGGCGTTGCCACCGGCCCGGCACCGAGCAGGTGGGCGACAAACCGGCGGGCCGGGTTGCCGCGTAAGCCACCCCTCGTCCGGGTTGGCAAACAAGAACAAGGAGGACATGGAGCATGTCAACGGTAACGATCAACGGCCGGACGGTGGGAAACGGCCATCGGCCCTACATCATCGCCGAGGTGGGGATCAACCACAATGGCGATCCGGTCCTGGCCAGGGAAATGGTCGCCGCGGCCTGGGAAGCCGGGGCCGACGCGGTGAAGATCCAGACCTTCATCACCGAAAAATTTCTCCATCCGTCTCACCCGGGCTACCAGTATGACATCGACGCCCAGATCGATCACCGGGCCGAGGAGCAGATCTGGCGTTACGCCGCCGAGCATGGGATCAACCTTTTTTCCACCCCGGAAGAATTCGACAGCCTCAACTTCATCGCGGCCCACGATCCGGCGCTGATCAAAATCGCCGCCATGGATTTCAACTACAAGGACCTGGTCCAGGCCGCGGCCCGGCTGGCCAAGCCGATTATTCTCTCTTCCGGGATGAGCACGCTGGAAGAGGTGCTGCGCACCCTGCGCTGGGTGCACGAGGCCGGCAACGACCAGGCCGTCGTGCTGCACTGCGTGTCGTGCTACCCGGCCCCGGCCGAAGCTTGCAACCTCCAGGCCATCGCCACGATGAAGGCCGTGCTGGACTGCCCGGTCGGATTTTCCGACCACAGCGTCGGCATCCACGTCCCCCTGGCCGCGGTGGCCTTGGGGGCCGATGTGATCGAAAAACACTTCACCCTGGACAAAAACCTGCCCGGACCGGACCAGGCCGCTTCCATGGACCCGCAGGACCTGCGGGCCCTGGTGGCCCAGGCCGCCGAGGTTCGCACCGCCCTGGGCCACGGGCGCAAGGTGCCCGCCCCCCAGGAGGCCGGGCCACGCGAATTCAAGCGCCGGGGCATCTATGCAGCCGGGCCTCTGGCCGCCGGGACCCGGCTTGATCCGTCGCTGGTCGTCTTTTTTGCACCCTCACGGCCCGGCAGCCAGGTCACCGATTGGCCCCTGATGGCCGGCCGCTGCCTCAAGCGCGGGATCGGGGCCATGGCGCCGATCCTCTTGGACGACGTGGCGTGACGATGCCGGCGATGAAACCCAAATTGCTCTTCAGGGTCGATGGCGGCAGGGTCTGGGGGGTGTCCATGGGCCACTTGCACCGGGCCCTGATCCTGGCCAAGGCCCTGGCCGGGTCTTTTGAAATCGTGTTCGTCATGAAGGCCTTTGCCGACGGAGTGGCCCATGCTCTCGGCCACGGGGTGGCGGTGGATACCATCGCGGTGGACGACGACAGCGACGCGACCCTCATCACCT
>Ga0116204_1001944_pt1 | contig 11431 bp, 10 predicted proteins | sample LakKivwa52mmetaG_FD_94481 | JGI IMG/M metagenome (GOLD analysis project Ga0116204, IMG submission 94481) | Anoxic lake water microbial communities from Lake Kivu, Rwanda to study Microbial Dark Matter (Phase II) - Lake Kivu water 52m metaG | ecosystem: Environmental > Aquatic > Freshwater > Lake... | reverse complement strand
CTGATCATCTATTTCTCGGCCGAAGGCCGCGTCGATTTCCGCGACCTGGTCAAGGATCTCGCCAACGCGTTCCGCACCCGCATCGAGCTGCGCCAGGTCGGCGCCCGCGACGGCGCAAGGGTCTTGGGCGGCATCGGTCCGTGCGGCTTGCTCACGTGCTGCACGACGTTCTTGGGCGAGTTCGAAACCGTCTCGATCCGGATGGCGAAGAACCAGAACCTTTCGCTCAATCCGACCAACATCTCCGGCCTTTGCGGCAAACTCCTCTGTTGCATCCAGTACGAGGACGAGAACTACAAGCAGTACCGCAAGCAGCTCCCCAAGCAGGACAGCATCGTCAAGACACCCGACGGCGATGGCAAAGTCGTCGGCGTGAACTTCCTGACGCAGGACGTGAAGGTGTTCTTCCCCGGCAACGGCTACAGGACCTACCACGTCCGCGATTTGAACTTCAAAGCGCCGGAGGGCGACGTCGAACCAATCGTCAACGCCAAGGACCTGAAAGATCTCGAGGGATAAGTCCGTGGAAGCGGTGCATCAGCTGTTCGCCTACGACGGACTGAAGATCATCCAGCGCGACGATCTGACGAGCTTCTCGATCGATTCGCTGCTTCTTGCGGATTTCGTGCAAATCCCCAAGCGGGTCCGCACGATCGTCGATTTCGGCTGCGGAAACGCTCCCGTGCTTCTGTATCTTTCCATCAAGACTTCCAAGCCGATGATCGGGTTCGACATTCTCCCCGAGGCGGTCGATCTCGCCCGCCGCAGCGTCGCCTTGAACGGCCTGCAGGACCGAATCGAGATCCGCGAGGAAGACATCCGCACCCTGCACGAACGGTATGACGCCTCGGCTTTCGACCTGATCGTCTCCAATCCGCCCTTTTTCAAAGTTCACGAACAAAGCCCGCTCAACGAGTCGACCCTGTTTTCCGTCGCCCGGCACGAACTCACCCTCGATCTGGACACGCTCGTGCTTCAGGCCAAGCGGCTGCTTTCGACCGGCGGGCTGTTCTGCTTCATCCACCGCGTCGATCGGTTGGAAGACATCTTCCGCGTGCTGTCGCAGCGCAAGATGGCGATCAAGCGGCTCCGCTTCGTCTATCCCAAAGCCGGCGCCAACGCCGCCATGGTCCTGATCGAAGCGCGGAACAACGGATCCTCGACGGGTCTCAAGCTCGAACCGCCGTTCTTCGTTCTCGACGAACAAGGCCAAGAGACCGAAGCGATGAAAGCCATCCACCATTTTGGAAAGAAGGGCCACCATGAAGCGCGTCCTTAGTTTTCACAACGACCAGCCGACCCTCTACCTGATCGCCACCCCGATCGGCAATTTGGAAGACGTGACCCTCCGGGCGATCCGGATCTTGAAAGAGGTCGACGTCCTCTTCGCCGAAGACACGCGGGTGACGAAGAAACTGCTCACCCGCTACGAGATCGACCGAACCCTTCTCAGTTACCACGACCACAACAAGGATCTGATGGGACCGACGGCGATGGAAGCCTTCCTGAACGGCAAATCGATCGGCCTCGTCAGCGACGCCGGAACGCCGCTCGTCAACGATCCGGGCTACGAGCTCGTGCAGCTCGCCCGCAAGCACGGCTACAACGTCGTCGCGGTTCCCGGCCCTTCCGCGGTCTTGACCGCGCTGTCGATTTCGGGCCTTCCGCCCCACCCCTTCGTGTTCTACGGCTTTTTGCCCAACGCCAAGCTGAAGCGCGAAACCGAACTCAAACGCTACCTGAACAGCCCGGAAACGCTCGTCTTCTACGAATCGCCCCACCGCATGCAGGACACCCTGCACGAACTGGCCCGCATCCTGGGCGATCGCGATTGTTTCGTCGGCCGCGAACTCACCAAACTCTACGAAGAATCGATCCAAGGCACGCTTTTGGAACTCGCGGCGATCGAAGAATGGATCGGCGAAATCGTGTTGGTCGTCGGTCCGCCCAAAGCGGACGGCGCCATCCAACCGACCACGACGATCCGCGAGGACGTCGAGGCTCGGATCGCTTCCGGCATGCGCAAATCCGACGCGATGAAGGACGTCGCGAAACTTCGCGGCGTGCCCAAAAGCGTCGTCTACCGCGAATACCTGGACGAAACCGGCCAGGACAAGGAGGAATGAACATGCGCTTCCTATGCATTGCCACCGACGGCTTCGAAGATTTGGAAGCGATCGGCTCGATCGCGCTTCTCCGGCGCGCCGGCATCGAGGTCGACCTCGCCGGAGCGCTTGACCAATCCTTTGTCAAAGGCTCGCACAGGACGGTCGTGAAGACCGACCTCACGTTGACCGCCGCCGATCTTTCCGTCTATGACGGATTGCTTCTGCCGGGCGGGGGCCATGTCCGCGCCCTCGCGGAGATGCCCCGGGTGCTCGACACGATCCGCCGCTTTGCGGACGCCGGCAAGTGGTTGAGCGCAATCTGCGCCGCGCCGTCGCTTCTGGGCATGCTCGGCTTGCTTGACGGCAAACGCTACATCTCCTTCCCCGGCACCGAAATCCACATGCCCAAAGGCATCCGGACTCTCAAAGCCGCCGTGACCGACGGGAAGATCGTCACCGGCGCCGGAGCGGGCGCCACGATCGAGTTCGCTCTCGAAATCATCCGCGCCGTGCTCGGCGAGGAAACCGCCCAAACGATCATGAAGCGCACCATTTACCGCGCTTACGAATAGAGGACTGCCATGGACAAAACCTTTTACATCACCACGCCGATCTACTACCCGAGCGGAAAATTCCACATCGGCTCGGCCTACACGACCTGTCTGTGCGACACGATCGCACGATACAAGCAGCTTCAGGGCTACCAAACCCGGTTTCTGACCGGAACCGACGAGCACGGTCTCAAGATCCAGCAGGCCGCGCAGGCCGCCGGCAAGACCCCCCAGGACCACGTCGACTACATCGCGGGTCTCGCGAAGGATTTGTGGAAGCTGCTCAAGATCGAAAACGACGATTTCATCCGCACGACCGAGCCGCGTCACGAAAAGGTCGTCGAGCGGATTTTCGAGCGTCTGCTCGCCCAGGACGACATCTATCTGGGCGAATACAGCGGCTATTACTGCGTCCATGACGAAGCCTACTTCACGCCGACCCAACTGAAGGAAGGCAACGTCTGCCCCGACTGCGGAAGAGAGACGAAGATCGTCAAGGAAGAGACCTATTTCCTCCGTCTTTCGAAGTATCAGGACCGCCTCCTTCGGTTCATCGAGGACCATCCCGACTTCATCCAGCCCGAAACGCGGAAGAACGAAGTCATCGCCTTCGTCAAGGCCGGCTTGAACGACCTTAGCGTCTCGCGCACCGCGTTCGACTGGGGCGTCAAGGTGCCGTCCAATCCGAAGCATGTCGTCTACGTCTGGATCGACGCGCTTTCCAACTACATCAGCGCGCTCGGCTACGAGTCCAAGGACCCGTCGCTATACGAACGCTTCTGGGTCGAAGGCGACGAGGTCCTCCACGTCGTCGGGAAGGACATCCTGCGCTTCCACGCCGTCTACTGGCCAATCGTCCTGATGGCGCTAAACGTCCCCGTCAACTTCAAGCTGTTCGCCCACGGCTGGTACATGATGAAGGACGGCAAGATGTCCAAATCCAAAGGCAACGTCATCTATCCGGAACAACTGGTCGCCAAATACGGCCTCGATCCGTTCCGCTACTACATCGTGAAGGAACTTCCCTACGGCTCGGACGGGACGTTCACGCCCGAGGATTTCGTCGCCCGCGTCAACACCGAACTCGTCAACGACCTGGGCAACCTGGTCAGCCGCTCGATCACGATGGCGAAGAAGTATTTCGGCGGAATCGTCAAGAAGACCGCCCACGACCATCCCTACCGCGCGTTCGAGGCCGAACTCGAACAGATCGCCCTGGAAAGCCGCGCCGATTACGTCCTCAAGATGGACGAGTGGAAGGTCGCGAACGCCCTCGAGGCCGTCAGCCGGCTCGTCGCCCGCACGAACAAACTGATCGACGACACCTCGCCCTGGGCGCTCGCCAAGGAAGAGGCTTTGAAGCCCGTCCTCGAAAGCGTCCTCTACCATCTCCTCGAAAGCCTGCGCCTGGCCGCGATCCTCTACCGCCCGGTGTTGATCGAGTTCTCGCCGCGCATCTTCGAAGCGCTCGGCGTCGATCCGACGCTTCAATCGTTTGAAGCCTACGCGTTCGGCGTGAAGGATTCCTACGACGTCAACCGCGAAGCGCCGCACCTGATTCCGCGGCTCGATCTGGAAAAAGAAGTCCTCTACATCCAGTCCCTGATGAAGGGCGAAACGCCCAAGAAGAAAGAAGAAGCGCCGATCAAGAGCGAGATCACGATCGACGACTTCGCCAAGATCGACCTGCGCGTCGGCTTGGTCAAGGAAGCCAAGAAACATCCCAACGCGGCGAAGCTGCTCGTCCTGCAGGTCGACACCGGCGACCGCGTCCGCCAGATCGTCTCCGGCATCGCCGAGCACTACCAACCCGCCGACCTGATCGGGAAGAAGCTCGTCATCGTCGCCAATCTGATGCCCGTCAAATTGCGCGGCGAACTCTCCGAGGGGATGATTCTCGCCGGCGACACGAACGGCAAGATCGTCGTCCTTGAAGCCGGAAACGCCCTGGACGCGGGATCCGCGGTCAAGTGAGATGACCCGCGAAGCCGTTCGCAAGGAATCGAAAACCCTGGCTTCGACGATCGCCGGAACGCTGTTGATCGGGGTCGGCATCGCCCTCTTCATCAACCCCCAAAGGCTCTATTCCGGGGGCGTCACCGGGGCGTCGCAATTGATCGTCAACGCGGTCGAAGCGTTTTCGCCAAACCACCTCCGCGTCAACCTGGGGCTGGTCACGTTCCTGCTTCAGATTCCGCTGATGGTTCTCGGCTGGTTCAAACTCTCCAAGCGGTTCATCCTGTACACGATCCTTTCGGTGGTCCTGCTCTCCGGACTGCTCGCGATTCCCCACGGCCTCGCGATCCTGCAGACCGACAAGCTCGCCGCGGGATTGGTCGGCGCGATCCTCGTCGGCGTGGGCAACGGCGTGCTCTACCGCGTCGGCACGTCCTCGGGCGGGATGTCGATCCTCTACCAGTACCTGAGCCTCAAAACCGGAAAATCGGTCGGTAACTACCAGTTCCTGTTCAACGGACTGATCATCGTCGTCGCCGGATTCCTGTTCGGCGTCGAAACGGCGATCTACACCTTGATCACGCAGCTGATCACCGTGCTCGTCATCGACAAGGTCCACACCGCCTACAACTTCATGAAGCTCGAAGTCATCACCTCCGAAGGCGAGGCGATGGCCGATACCCTGGCCCAGACGATGCCCCACGGGATCACCGTGACCGACGCCGTCGGCTGGTACACCAAACAGAAGAAGATGATGATCCACACGGTCATCTCCGTCCACGAGATCGACCGCTACGTCAAGCTGATCGAAGCGATCGATCCCAAAGCCTTCATCATCATGGACGGCGTTGCCAAAGTAAAGGGCAACTTCAAGAAAAGAGTCATCATCTGACTTGGAAAACATTTGACAAGTCGAGGCTTATTTGGTATCCTTATAAAGGTACATTTTAGTTTATCCCACACAGCCTCTATAAACTAAAGGAGGACAAAACCAAAATGAAAACCTACATGGCAAATGAAGCAACGATTGAAAGAAAGTGGTTCGTCGTCGACGCCGCCGGCCAAAGACTTGGCCGTCTGGCGACTGAAGTCGTAACCGTTCTGCGCGGCAAGCACAAGCCGACGTTCACGCCCCACGTGGACTGCGGCGACTATGTGATCATCATCAATGCCGAAAAGATCGAACTGACGGGAAACAAATGGGAAGACAAGAAATACTACTCCCATTCGCATTACCGCGGCGGTCTCAGAACGCGCACGGCCAAGGAAATGATGGCGGATCGCCCGGAACGCATGGTGGAACTCGCCATCAAAGGCATGCTTCCCACCGGAAGACTCGGCAGGCAGCTCTACCGGAAGCTGTTCGTCTATGCCGGCAGCGAACACCAGCACGCGGCCCAACAGCCGTCCGTGATGGTTCTGAAGGGTTAAGGAGGAAACGACAATGGCAAAATCCGTCATGTATCGTGGCACCGGCCGTCGCAAGACCGCCGTCGCCCGCGTCATTCTCCGTCCCGGAAAAGGCGTGATCGTGATCAACGGACGCACGTTCGAAAATTACGTCATCAGCCCGCTCGCCCGTCTGGACATCCAGCAGCCGCTCGTGCTCACCGCGAATGAAACGACCTTCGACATCTCCGTCAACGTCTATGGCGGCGGGTTGATCGGTCAAGCCGGGGCCATCCGCCTTGGCATCACCCGCGCCTTGCTCGAAGTCAATCCCGAGTACCGCAAGATCCTGAAGCCCGCCGGTCTCATCACCCGCGACCCGCGCGTCAAGGAACGCAAGAAGTACGGTCTCAAAGGCGCCCGCCGCGCTCCGCAGTTCAGCAAACGTTAATCGAAGCCAAAAAAAACACAGGGTCTCCACAACCCCGTGTTTTTTTGTTTGATGATTAGTTGATCGGGCTTGGAAGCAGCGCGTCGATCGCCTCCAGGATCGTCTTGACGTCTTCGACCGAAAACGTCAGCGACATCGAGGGTTCCATGTCGGCCTGATACGTCAGAGTCGCGAAGGATTCGCCTTCTGCCAGCGAATAGCGGAGCGTGAGGCTTGCGCCGGCGTTTGTCCATTCGATCCGATGCGAAGGAATCAAGGGCAGGCCGCAGACGGCCTCGTCGAGTTTGGCGGCGTCTTGAAGAAGGATCAGCTGTTCCAACAGCGGGGCTTCCTCGGGGGACGCCTCGGAATAGGCGGGGACTTCGTTGACGATGCCGTCGAACCGCCAGGCTTCTTCCAGGACGAACACAGACAAATCGAGCGACTTCAGAAACGCGGCCGCATCGTTGACGACAACGTCCTCGACGAAGCGGATCGAAACCTTGTCGTCGTGTTTTTGAAGGATGACCAGCGCGTTTCCGACATCGATCTCGATCCATTCGAGGTGGGACCTGACGGCGGCCGATTTGACGAATCCGTAGAAGGCGACGAGCCCTTCGAAGTCGACCGGAAGGAAGCCTTCCTCATAGGATGTCACGCCGTCGAGAAGGTGGATCGGAAACGGGAACTCGAAGGACTGCTTGATCCAGCCGCCGCCGGCGACGGTGTCGCCGTAGGCGAGCTTCGGATCTTCGATCCGCAGTTCGTAGATCGTCGTTTCGCCTTGGTCGATCGGAATCAGCCAGAGCATGAACACGGAACTGCCGCGCTTGACGAAGAAACGCGAAGCGGGGGCATCCTCGTACAAAAAGTCCTTCAAACCGCGCACGAAATCGTAGAAGACTTCCGGATCGTCTTCGATCCAGATGCGGTCCGATTCGACGATGTGCGGGTATTCGAAGAGCGGCTCGTCGTTGACGAAGATCTTCTTGATCGTCGTCGCCTGACAGGCCGTCAGCGAAACGGCAAGGACGCAGAAGAGCGCGAAGACGGCGATGCGGTGCGTTGCGGGTCTCATGGCGGAATCCTCCGAGGGGGACGGGATGATTCCATTATACGGGGTGCGCGCGCTTTCGTCAATGCGGCTTGGGGTCGGAAAGCGCCCCACCGGTCATTTTGATTTCGCGGTTTTCGTTGTGTTTCGCGCCGCATTGTTATACAATGTTCTTGTTCGCTTCAGGAGGGATATCGATGGTTTTCGGCAGACACGTCAATAAATTCTATCTCAAATACGGGATTCTCTTCCTGCTCGGCGTCGCGGCGCTGATCATCGTCGACTGGTATCAGCTCCTGATCCCCGACATCACCGGCAACATCATCGAGGGCATCCAGTTCGGCACGTTGACCGACGAAGCGTTGAAGACGTTCATGCTCGACCTCGCGTTGATCGCGACCGTTCTCGTCGTCGGCCGCTTCCTGTGGCGCATCTTCATCATGGGCACGTCGCGGCGCGTCGACTACGAACTGCGCAACGACATGTTCCGGCATGCCGAAAAACTGTCGCAACGGTTCTACCAGGAAAACAAGAGCGGCGGACTGATGGCGCTCTTCACCAACGATCTGAACGCGGTCCGGATGGCCTTCGGCCCCGGACTGATGATGTTCTTCGACGTGCTGTTCCTCGGCGGAATGGCCTTTTACCGGATGTATCAGCTCGATGCCTCGCTCACCTTCTACGCCGTGATTCCCCTGCTCATGGTCAGTCTGCTCGCGGCGATGGTGTCGCGGATCACCGGCCGCAAGTTCAAGGACCGGCAAAAAGCCTTTGAGCACATGTCGGATTTCACCCAGGAAAACTTCTACGGCATCTCCGTCGTCAAGGCGTTCGTCAACGAACTCCGCGAGATCCGCGCGTTCAAGGACATCAACACCGAAAACTACGACAAGAACGTCTCCTTCATCAAAGCCTCGACCCTGATGCATGTCGGCATCGAGGTCTTCATCAACACGATCCGCGTGCTGATGCTCGGACTTGGCGGTTGGCTCGTCTACAAGACCTACACGACCGCCGGTCTCGATCCCATGGATCCGGCGTATTTCTCGGTCGGCGATCTGACCCGCTACATCGCCTATTTCGGGACGATGGTCTGGCCGATGATGGCGGTCGGACGACTGATCAACATGCGCAGCCAGGCGAACGCCTCGTTGTCGCGGATCAACTCGCTGCTCGATCAGAAGATCGAGATCCAGGACGCGCCCGACGCCGTCCAAGCCGGCGAGATCCGGGGCAAGATCACCTTCAACAACCTCACGTTCCGCTATCCCTCGGCCAAGGTCGACACGCTCAAAAACATCCAGCTGACGATCGAACAGGGCGAGATGGTCGGCGTCATCGGCCGCACCGGCTCGGGCAAGACGACCCTGGTCGATTTGCTCCTGCGCATCTACAACCTCAAGGCCAACGAGATCCTTTTGGACGACACCGACATCATGAAGCTGCCGATCCGGCTGATCCGCAACGAAATCGGCTACGTCCCGCAGGACAACTTCATCTTCTCCGACACGATCGAGAACAACATCGGCTTCTCCGCGGACGAGCTCGATTTGAACGTGATTTCCAAGATCGCGCAATACAGCGACGTCCACGACAACATCGTCGATTTCCCGGAAGGGTACCAGACCCTGGTCGGCGAACGGGGCGTCACGCTCTCGGGCGGACAGAAGCAGCGCATCTCGATCGCCCGGGCATTGCTCAAGGATCCGAAGATCCTGATTATGGACGACTCGTTCTCCGCCGTCGACACGAAGACCGAAGAGATGATCATCGCCAATCTGACGAAACTGAGGAAGGGCAAGACGACGATCGTCGTCGCCCACCGGATCTCGACGATCCGCAACGCCGACAAGATCGTGATTTTGGACGAAGGCCGACTCGTCGGCGTCGGTTCGCATGAAGGACTCTTGAAAACAAGTCCGCTCTACGAGGAAATGGTGCTTCGCCAACAGCTCGAGGCCGAAGTCGAGAGGGTGGTCGAACATGCCTAAGAAGGAATTCGAGGACATCGATTCGCTCCGCAACCGGCTTTACACCGACCGCGAGATCGTCAAGCGGATGCTCGTCTACGTCAAACCGTATCTGCTTCAATTGGCGATCGCCTTGGCGCTCGTGTTCGTGCTCGTCGGCCTCGATCTGATCGGACCGCTGTTCCTCGCGCGGGTGCTCGACGAACTCGGCAAGGCGACGATCGACTTCACGATGATCCTCGGGATCGTCGGGCTCTACGTCGTGGTTCTCGTCGTCAACGCGTTCCTCTCCTACCAGCAGAGCCTGCTTCTGCAGAAAACGGGCCAGAAGATCATCTTCAACATCCGCCGCGACGTGTTCGAGCACGTCGAGGGTCTCTCGATCGCGCAGTTCAACCGCGTTCCGATCGGGAAGCTCGTGACCCGCGTGACTTCGGACACCGACACCTTGAACAGCATGTACACCGACGTCCTGATCAATGCGCTTCGCAGCATCATGACCGTCGTCGGCGTCTTCGTGATCATGTTCACGCAGAACGCCCGCCTGACGCTCTTGATCAGCGCCGTCGTGCCCTTCGTCATCCTCGCGTCGGTCTTCTTCCGGTATTTTTCAAGGAAGGCCTATCGTCTCGTCCGCTACAACGTCTCTTCGATCAACGCGTTTCTGTCCGAACACCTATCGGGGATGAAGCTGATCCAGGTCTTCAACCGCGAGGAAGCGAAATACCAGCAGTTCAAGGAAAAGAACGTCCGCCTGCGCAAGAGCAACGTGTTGCAGACGGTCACGTTCGCCGTCTACCGGCCGCTCATGTACATGCTGTTCGTCGCGACCCTGATCGCCACCCTGTGGTACGGCGGAACGCTCGCGATGGCAGGCATCATCACCTACGGAACGCTGCTTGCGTTCACGCAGTACATCTCCAAGTTCTTCGATCCGATCCAGGATCTCGCGGAGAAGTTCGACACCCTGCAGGCGGCCTTCACCTCCGGCGAGCGCATCTTCGAACTGCTCGACATGAAGCCTCATGTCCGCGACAAGGAAGGCGCGATCGAACTGAGCGGCTTCCAAGGCCACATCGAGTTCCGAAACGTCTGGTTCGCCTACATCGGGGAGGACTGGATCTTGAAAGACGTCTCCTTCGTCGTCAAACCCAAGGAGACCGTGGCGTTCGTCGGCGCGACCGGCTCGGGCAAGACGACGATACTGTCCTTGATCGTGCGCAACTACGAGATCCAAAAAGGCCAGATCCTGATCGACGGCATCGACATCCGCGACATCAAGATCGCGTTGCTTCGCAAACACGTGGGCCAGATGATGCAGGACGTCTTCCTGTTCTCGGGCACCGTCGAGTCGAACATCCGCCTGCGCGACGATTCGATCACCGACCAGGAGATCGTCGAGGCGTGCCGCTACGTCAACGCGGACCGCTTCATCGATCAGCTGCCCGGCAAATACGACGAACTTGTCCGCGAACGCGGAAACAACTTCTCGACGGGCCAGCGCCAGCTGCTTTCCTTCGCCCGCACGCTTGTCCACCGTCCTTCGCTGATGATTTTGGACGAAGCGACGGCCAATATCGACACCGAGACCGAGGAACTGATCCAGGAATCGCTCAAAAAGCTGATGCACATCGGCACGATGATCATCGTCGCCCACCGGCTTTCGACGATCCAGCACGTCGACACGATCTTCGTGATGCAAAAGGGGAAGATCATCGAACAGGGCGATCATCAGGAGCTTTTGAAGCAAAAGGGCCATTACTACACACTCTATCGTCTGCAATACGACAAACGGTTCGCGATCCCGACAAGAACCGCGGCGAACTAGGACATGAAAATGTCCTTTTTTGTTCTCTAGGAAATTCTAATTGCACAAAAATACAAAATAGTACTTGTATACTAGATAATAAGAGAGCGGCTCTTGCTTTTGGAATCTTGAAATCGTTCCTTCCTTACCTCCCAAAAAACCACCG
>Ga0116204_1001943_pt1 | contig 11432 bp, 12 predicted proteins | sample LakKivwa52mmetaG_FD_94481 | JGI IMG/M metagenome (GOLD analysis project Ga0116204, IMG submission 94481) | Anoxic lake water microbial communities from Lake Kivu, Rwanda to study Microbial Dark Matter (Phase II) - Lake Kivu water 52m metaG | ecosystem: Environmental > Aquatic > Freshwater > Lake... | reverse complement strand
GTCTCCCTGGAGGCGCCCCTTATCGCCAACCTGTCCATCTGGAGCAATATTGCCCTGATCCGGCAATACCACGAGAATATGCCCCGGCATGAAGCAAGAGCTCTCACAGAGGATCTGCTCCGCCGGCTGGGCATGTCTTCGATTGTGGACAAGAGAAATCCGTCCCTGACGACACAAGAGCGTTTCTGCGCCATGCTCCTTCGGGCCTCGATGGTCCGGGATGCCATATTGGTTTTGGACAAGCCCTTCAGCATCCTCACCAACCTGCGGGACGGACGTTTTATTATGGAGAACCTGCGGAAGTTGGATGATTTGATTGCAGAGACTCATATTTTTGATTATAGTTGGGAAAAAGGACGTTACGGGGGCTGGGATGATACAGAAAGTTGAATTCAAGGTAGGACTCTTCATCATTATTGCCACCTTGCTGATCATGGCCTCCATCGGGTATGTCGCTTATAAGAAGGGGGTCTTCTCGAAGGTTTATACCTATACCCTTTCCTCAAACACCGCTGAAAATCTCACAGAGGGGATGCCGGTTGTGTTTTGGGGCTTCAACATCGGCCAGGTCAGCTCGATGGAGTTGACCGCGAAGGGGGTCCTCATCCATATCAAGATCCCGGAGCGGAATAACCGGGTGATCCGGGCCAACAGCAAATTCGTTCTCGACAAACCGCTGCTGGGAACCTCGCGGATCATTGTCACGACGGATAACCTCAACGACCCTCCCCTCTCGCCAAAGGTTTTTCCGGAGATTACGGTATCCAACGACATCAACGAACTGATCAAAAAGGTCCAGCCTATTGCCGAAAAACTGGACAGTATAGGCGCCAGTGTGGCGACGCTCACCGCGAACCTCGCAGATCCGCAGGGAGAGGTCACCCGCATCCTGAAAAACGTCGAGACGGTGACGGCCCATTTCTCAAAGAAAGAATCCCTTCTGGAGATGGCCGTCGGCACCAAGGACAGCGTCAACTCCATACAAGACATCTTAAGCAATGTTCGTGACATGACGGTTCATATGGACGGGATCCTCAAAAGGGTCGACACGCTGGCCGGGAAGAGCGATGAGGAGATCTACGGCCGGGACGGCGTTTTTCCTCTCGTGCGGAACATCCTTCGTGATCTTCTGGCAAAGCTGGCAAAAATCGACATCACGCTGGACAATCTCAACAAGATCAGCGGCGAAACTGCCGATTCGACGAAGGATCTGAAGCTCCTCCGGAATAATCTGGATGAAACGGTGACCGCGATCGGCCATCTGGTCGACCAACTGGATCGGATCATCCCCTTCCAGGACAAACCGGAGATCAAACTGCCATGAAGAAGATTGTCTGTCTGCTTTTTCTCTTTCTTCTGCTCGGGGGTTGCAGCTCAAAACCGACGCCGGGGTGGATCGTCGCGGGCAACCAGCAGCTCGAGGCATTCAAGCAGCAGTTTCTGACCGGCGGGCAGCCGGTCGTCACGGAGCGCCACTTCCGGAAAGCCGTCGAGGAGATCAAAAAAAGCGGAGATCTCGACCTCCTGGGAAAAGCCTGGTTGACGAGGATGGCCCTGGAGGTCGCCGTTCTGAGGGAAATGGGGGAAGAGGATTACCTGAAAGTCGCGGCTGCGCAACCGGTTCCCGCTAACAGAAATTTTTTTCTCTTCTTGAAGGGCCAAAAGGGTTCTGTGGATCGCTCGCTTTTGCCGGCGCAATACCGTCCATTTTTCGATGCTCTCCTGAGTGGAAATCCGGTTAAGGCGGAACAAACGATCACTGCCATGGAAGACGACCCACTCTCCCGGTTGATCGCCGCGGGGATTGCGGTGCGCTTCAATCTGGAAACCGAGGCAATCCTCAAGGCCGCGGTGGAAACCGCCTCTCGGAACGGCTGGAAAAGGGCCCTACTGGCTTGGCTCGAACGTCTGCGGTCCTTTCACGAAGCAGCAGGAGATGGTGCAAGAGCCGACGCCGTCCGCCTGCGTATCGACCTGATGAAATAGAGCGAACACTCCGTGGAGATTTCCGCACAGAGATGTCGAGAACTCAGAAAATTGTCTCTTATTTCTTCTGAAATCCCTGCTGTGATAAACGACCCCTATTTCATCCTTCTTGCGAGTCGAGTCCAACTGGTGATGTTCCAGTGAGGATCGAGGACCGTTTTCCCTTCGTCGGGTTGAAGACCGCATTTGGATGCGAAATAACGGTGGAAGGCAAGGCTTCCTGTCAGTTCCGGATGGAAAACGGTCACCAGGACATCAGGGGATTCGGCTGCTGCGATGAAATCATCGATGCGAAGCAGGATCTCGACTCCTTCTCCCACCTTGAGAATTTTGGGAGCGCGGATGAATGTGAGCGGCACCGGTTCGGGTGAGACCTTCGGAATAAGGGCTTCACATGCGAAACTGTCGAGCTGGCTTCCGAAACCGTTCCGCTGAACCTCGATATCTATCAGTCCGAGATGCGGCGCCTCATCCGTAAGAGTGCCGGCGAGGAGAATCGCTCCCGCACAGGTCCCCCAGAGTTTCATTCCCTCATGGAATTTCCGGATAATGACTGTTTCTATAGCAAAGATCTTTAGCAGTCTGGCGAGACATGTGCTTTCACCGCCGGGCAAGATGAGACCGGCCAAACCATCGAAATCCTGAATCTGCTTCACCCGCCGGGCGTTGATGCCGAGTCTCCGCAGGTGATCGATGTGTTCACAGACCCCCCCCTGCATGTCCAGAACACCGATGGCTTTTCCCAAGAAGGATGGTGATTGTACCCCTGTAGAATTCATCAATGGAATTGATCTATTCTTTCACTTCACCCGCCCTCGTTTACCAGCCCCGTCCGGCGAGGAGCTGTTCTTTTGGAATCGCTGCAATCTCGAGGCCGGGCATCGCGCCGCCAATCCCCATGGATGCCTCGAGGATCTTGGACGGATCGTTGAAATAGGCCGTGGCCTTGACAATAGCCCGTGCCCGCACGGAAGGGGTCGCCGATTTGAAGATTCCGGAACCGACAAAAACCCCGTCACAGCCGAGCTGCATCATCATTGCCGCATCGGCCGGCGTCGCAATTCCTCCCGCAGCAAAGTTGACCACCGGTAAACAGCCGAGTTCCCGGATCTTAAAGGCCAGCTCATAGGGGATCCCGTTGACCTTGGCGAAACCGGTCACCTCCTCCGCCGGCATGCCGACAAGCTGGCGGATCTCACGATTCATGGTTCGCATGTGTCGGACGGCCTCAACGACGTTTCCCGTGCCGGCCTCACCCTTGGTGCGGATCATCGCTGCTCCCTCGGCGATCCGGCGTAGCGCTTCGCCAAGGTTTCGTGCGCCGCAAACGAAGGGAATGGAAAAGCGGGTCTTGTCGATATGACACTCCTCATCGGCGGGTGTGAGGACCTCGCTTTCATCGATGTAGTCGATCTTCAGGGCCTCGAGGATCTGTGCCTCCACAAAATGGCCTATCCTGGCTTTCGCCATCACGGGGAGGGAGACGGCCTTTTTAATCGCGGCGATCATCGACGGGTCCGACATGCGGGCCACACCTCCATCCCGCCGGATGTCCGCCGGGACCCTCTCAAGTGCCATGACAGCCACAGCGCCCGCTTCTTCGGCGATCTTTGCCTGTTCCACATCGGTCACGTCCATGATGACGCCGCCTTTTAGCATCTGCGCTAGCTGGACATTCAATTCATATCTTTTTGCATCCACGATATATCGCCTCCTTGAGGGTAACGTTTGTTATCCTTACCTGTGATTATGTCATTTTATGCGAGAACGTCAAGGACTATTATCATCGGACAATTATCTCGTGTTTTGAGAACGGTATTGCTCACCATTTCACCAATACATTCGCGTCTTCACTCCATGGCCATGGAGAAATGCCTTGATCTCCTCGATGGTATGGGTTCGGTAGTGGACCATCGAGGCAACCAAGGCGGCGTCAGCCTCTCCCCGTGTGAGGACATCGAGGATGTGCTCCGGTCTTCCCGCACCGCCGGAGGCGATGACGGGAATGCCCACATGACTCGATATCAGCTTGGTCAAGTCGATTTCGTAACCGTTCTGTGTCCCGTCGGCATCGATGGAGTTGAGGCAAATCTCGCCTGCCCCGAGGCGCTCCGCCTCCTTCGCCCAAGCGAGGGCATCAAGGCCGGTTGAGGTCCTCCCACCGTGGATCACCATCTCGTAACCAGATGGAGTCTCGGAACTTTTACTGCACTTTTTTACATCCATACCGAGGACGATACACTGGCTGCCGAAGGCCCTTGCTCCTTCGGCGATGATAGCCGGGTTCTGAACTGCCTCCGTGTTGACGCTGATCTTCTCGGCGCCGGCCAAGATCACGCGCCGCATGTCCTCCACGGTCCGGATCCCGCCCCCCACCGAAAAGGGAATAAAGATCGTTTCTGCCACCCTGCGGACCATGTCTATCATGATTGAGCGGCCCTCGGCGGAGGCCGTGATGTCATAAAAGACGATCTCGTCCGCCCCCTGCTCGTAATACACGCGAGCCGCTTCGACCGGGTCGCCGATATCGATATTTCCTTTAAATTTTACACCTTTAGTCAGCTTACCCGCCCGGACGTCCAGACAGGGGATAATCCGTTTACTGAGCATGCTGCCCTCCCCAGCGGCAGAAATTGGCCAGGATGGCGAGGCCCGGACGGCCGCTTTTCTCCGGGTGAAACTGGACGGCGACGAGGTTTTTCTTCGCCACCACAGAGCAGAAATGGATGCCGTAGTCGGTCCAGCCGGCAGCCCAGCCCTCGTCCGCGGGCGAGGGGTAGAAAGCATGGACAAAGTAGAACTCTGCGGCCCCGGGAAGGCCTGCAAACACCGGGTGGTCCCGTCGGAAAACCACACGGTTCCAGCCCATGTGAGGAATCTTCAACCTTCGACCATCGCCTTCAAGATCCGCCGGGAACCGCCGGACTAAACCAGGCACGATACCCAGACAAGTTGTGTCATCCTCTTCGCTATGGTCGAAGATCACCTGGGTGCCGAGGCAAATCCCGAGAACCGGTTTTCCTTCCTGCACCCATTTCCGTAAATGAAGGTCCAGGCCGCTGTTGCGGAGATTTGTCATCGCTGCGCCCGCTGCGCCGACCCCGGGGAAGATGATGTGGCTTGCGTCATCGAGTATATGGTGATCATTTGTGATGATGCACGGTTCACGCAGAAATTCCAGCGCCCGGGCGACGCTGGTCAGGTTTCCCGCCTGATAGTCCACTATGCCGATCATTTTCGTCCCTCGTATTTTTTCCCCTGCCAGGAAGCACGCGCTTCAAGCTCCCGGTCTATCGCATTGAGTATTGCAAGCTTGTTTCTCGCCCACTCCGGTCCGAGAAAAATCTCGCGGTAACCGTCGGCGGTCAGCCGCTGGATGACCATCTCCGGGGGCAGTATCTCCAGGATGTCGCATACCGTCGCGACATACTCCTTGCGGCTCATCATAGACAGTTCCCCCTGTTCGTATCGCTCGCCGAAGACCGTCCCCCGTAACGCGAGGAGAGCGTGAATCTTGATTCCCTGTATCGGCAACGCGGCAACCGCGCGTGCCGTTTCCATCATATCTTCGTGCGATTCACCCGGCAGGCCCAGGATGATATGCGTGCAGATCTGGACCGGAGCGCCGCCGGTCCTTCTGACGGCATCGAGAAATGCCGCCGCATCATGACCCCGGTTGATCGCCATAAGGGTCCGGTTATGGATCGACTGGAGGCCGAATTCCAGCCAGACATCGCACCGCTCGGCATAGGACCGGATCAGGGCGAGCGTCTCGTCGGGGACGCAGTCCGGGCGTGTTCCGATGGCCAGACCGATGACATCCTCCTCGGCGAGCGCCTTGTCGTATAGGTCCCGCAATTTTTCCAGCGGCGCGTACGTGTTCGTAAAGGTCTGAAAATAGGCAATATACTTCTCCGCTTTTCCATTCCTGTGGTAAAACGCTTTTCCCCGGCGGATCTGCTCGCCGACGGAGGGAAGCTCCCCCGTTTGGCGGAGCATCGATCCCCTGCCGTCGCAATAGATGCATCCCCCCACTGCGACCCGGCCGTCCCGGTTCGGGCAGGCAAAACCGCCGTCGATCGGAAGCTTTTGCACCCGGCAGTGGAATCGATTAAACCAGTAGCTTTTCAGGTCGAAATAGCGCTTTGTATTGTTCCAGAAGGACGGTTTTGCCAAAGAAGCCTCATCATTTTAGTTGTGTTTTACCGGTCGACTATATTAAATTATCTCAGCAACTGCAAGGAATCTGTGGAGGAATCTGTCGATGGACAGAGAATATGACGTCATCGTCGTCGGGGGCGGCCATGCAGGCTGCGAGGCGGCCCTCGCGGCAGCGCGGATGGGTTGTGAGACGCTCCTGTTCAATATCAGCCTCGACTCGATTGCTCTGATGTCCTGCAATCCCGCGATCGGCGGTCTCGCCAAGAGTCAGCTCGTCAAGGAGGTCGACGCCCTGGGCGGTCAGATGGGCCGGATTGCCGACCGGACCGCTGTTCACTTCCGCCTCCTCAACGCTTCCAAAGGACCGGCCGTCCAATCCACACGCTTCCAGTGCGACAAGCAGCTCTACCGTCTCGCGATGAAGTCGGTCCTTGAAAAGGAGAAACATCTTGATCTCCTTCAAGGTCTGGTGGAGAGGCTCGTCGTCGAAGGCGGGGGGATCCGCGGCGTCGTCGATCAAACCGGGGTCTTCCACGCAGGCCGGACGGTGATCATCACCACCGGGACTTTCCTCGGCGGTCTGATCCACATCGGCAACGTGCGTTATCCGGCGGGACGCGCCGGCGAGATCGCTTCGCTGGGGCTGGCCGCCTCCCTGAGAGCGCTCGGTTTCGAAATGGGGCGGATGAAGACGGGGACCCCCCCAAGGCTGCGAGCCTCTACAATCGACTTTTCCCGCCTTGTCCGGCAGGACAGCGATCCCGATCCGGAGCCCTTTTCGTTCACCACCGAGAGGTTGCCCGAGGATCGCATTCCCTCCTTCTTCTCGGCAACGACGGCGGATACACACAGCTTCATCCGTGAAAATATTCGCTTTTCTCCACTCTACGCCGGGGTAATCAAGGGGATCGGCGCCCGCTACTGCCCCTCCCTCGAAGACAAGGTGATGCGCTTTACCGACAAGGAAAGTCACCCGGTCGTCCTCGAACAGGAAGGGTTGGAGACGGAGGAGATCTACGCCAAAGGGTTGGGGAACTCGCTTCCACCGGACCTCCAGGAGAAGATTGTCCACACCATTCCGGGTCTCGAGCATGCCAAGATCATGCGTCTTGCCTATGCGATCGAATACGACTTCGTCCAGCCGACCCAGCTCCGTCGGACCCTGGAGACGAAACGGGTGACCGGGCTCTATCTCGCAGGACAGATCAACGGAACTTCCGGTTACGAGGAGGCGGCGGCGCAGGGATTCTGGGCGGGCGTCAATGCCGCTCTCGCTATCCAGGGACGTTCCCCCTTCCTCCTGGACCGTTCAGAGGCCTATATGGGAGTGATGGTTGACGACCTTGTGACACGGGGTGTCGACGAACCCTACCGGATGTTCACTTCCCGCGCGGAGTACCGGCTGATCCTGCGGGAGGACAACGCGACGATCCGCCTGATGGGAAAAGGGCGCGAGCTCGGCCTGATCACACCGGAGCAGCACGGGGAGCTGAAGGAGCGGGTCAATCAGATAGAGAGAGGGGTACGACTTCTGTCGTCGGTCCGGATCTTTCCCGTTGCAACGATCAACCATACCCTTGCTGAACTGAATTCCCCGCCGATCAGGAATCCGGTCAGCCTCTTCCATCTCCTCAGGCGCAAAGAAATCGGCTACGACGACCTCTCCCCGTTCGAAGGCTGGGAGGCCATCGCCGACCGGGCGGTTAAAAGGCAGATCGAGATCGAGGCGAAGTACGAAGGATACATTCAAAGGCAGTCTGAACTTGTTCAGAAAATGAGGGACCTCGAAGGGATGAAGATCCCGGCAGATTTTGATTACTCCGTCGTGCCGGGGCTCTCGAACGAGCTAAAGGCCAAGCTCTTGCGGGTCGAGCCGGCCACGGTCGGTCAAGCCGAGCGGATCCCCGGAATGACGCAGGCCGCCCTCACGGCGATCCTTATCATGATCAAAAAGCGCGAACTGGAGTCCGCCGCTGTATAGTGAAATAAGGAGGAGAATGATGGGAGAGATTGTCCATACGTCAAAAATCCGAATCGTCAGGGAAAAAGGGCCGACCCGCAGGGCCATGATCGAGGGGTTCAATGAGCCTGTCTATTACGGCGTTCACGGCGGGATCAAGAAATTCTATAATGTCGAGCCGGAGAAGGAACACGCCGCCACACTGGATCACATTGTGGCCGCCACCGCGGGCTGAATGATGGGGACACTGGCCGCGTTGCTGGCCGGAAGAAAGATCCCGACCCCGGAAGACCGTTACTGGGCCGACGTAGAGGGGGAGATCGAGAATGTCGAGGGCGTCCTGAAGATCACCAGGATCGGCGTGACGTATCATCTCAAGACGCCGAGCGAAAAGGTGGAAGAGGCCCGGGAAGCCTTTTCCTCCTACATTAAAAAATGTCCCGCCGCGCAAAGCGTGATCGGCTGCATCCGGATCGAGGATGATCTCATTATCGAAGAGATGACCTGATCTGTTCAGAAATTATCGCATATATTCGGTCAACAGAAGGTTTGTGCTTTTTTCATATATGGACATCTTACACCTCAAGGATATTAGGCAATTCAGACATTGAAAATATCAACCATCGTCTCCAGGCAGGGACGCAAATCGAGGTCGTTCGCGCCGATCTGCAACCAGTCATCGGGGCGTTGATAGATGTCAAAACCTCGTCCGATCTTGATTTTCCACCCGTTGCTCAACCGGATCTCGCGGTCATGAAGAGCACTGTTCTCCTTAATCTCCAGAACGACATCGAACTGCTTCAGGCTGTCGGCGATGGTGAATAATTTCCCCATAGCCTCGTCTTTCTCCAACTGATTCTCGAAACGCGTCACCAAGGTTATCTTCTTGGGCTTGCCGATGCGAATGGCCGTTTCGCAGAAGCGTAAGAAATTGATGATCTGATGTTGCTGGCGGATATAAGGATCTTCGATTACGATTTCCTCTGCGCCTGGCAGGAAATCCCTGAAGATGCTCTCGTAGGAATATCCCGTTGCCCCGTAGTGGATTCGGTAATGCCGTTCCTTGGCCGCGGGCTGAGCCTCCATGATGATACCATCGCTCTCGGTGATCGGCATTTTCGCTTCATCGATGGAGGAAACTGGGGGCAATGGGGTCTTGATAGCCACCACAGGTGGTGAGATATCAGGTCGGGTGGCTTGATCATCTTGCAGCGCCGGCGTCCGGGTAGGAGTCTGCGTGGCCGCTGCATTGCGCGATTCGGGGCAGAAAACAATAATCAAGTTTCCACCTGGATCGAAATAGCCGAGGTTGATATCGGCGAATTCGTCATCCGGTTTTCTCTTGTTGAGCTGCTCCTTGACCCGCCGTCGCCCTTCAATGGTGTAAGCCAGGTATTTCTCGATAGCGGCGGCCAGGATCATAGATGACGATGATCCCCCGTTCCTGTGCTCGTCGTGCGAAGATTTCATTCCGGATATAGTCGCGGATGGAGGTGGGTGTATTCATCCTGTATGCCTGCCCCTTGTCATGAAAATGTCCTGATCATGTCTGGATTCATTCCTTCCAGTTCCTTTAAGTCGCTGAGCCTGACGACAACGCGCCTTACCTCCTGGTCTATCGAGGCATGCCCACTTATGGACAATTTACGGACAATTTACGGACAATTTACGGATCATGCTTGAATCATTGCGGTATTGTCAGGCAAAAGATAACGGGAAGGTTTTCCCGTTCCTTCGAGCCTCAATAACGACCGATCTTTCATTTTTTTCAGGATGTATCGTGCTTGAGTCTCGGTAACATTCAGCAATGCCTGACATTCCGCCCGCTTGATCGAACCGTGTTTCCGCACATAGGCCAAGATCTTCTCTTCATCCGTTTCAAGCGTCTCATGCAACGGCGGCGCCTCGACGGGGACATTTAACGTGTAATAGGCCCAGCGGCGCGTGCCGTGCAGATCGACCAGACCGTAGTCCGTCAGGCTGCGCAGCTCCCGCGTGGCCGTGACCGAATCCACATGGTTGAGTCGCTGATAATCGTTGTTGGTCATTCCCTGGTTATGGCGCAAATAGACAAGGGCCATCCTTTGATGGTCGTTCATCGGCTTCTCGGCAAACCGGTTCAGCCAGGCAACGGCCTCCGGATTCATCAGCGTGTGGCTTCGGAACGTCACACAGAAAGAAGAGCGGCGATCCCGAAAACGCGGGGGTTCGAGATTCGCCTGGCGCATCGCTTCGAGCATGGCGCTGACCCCGCTGCCCCGGTTCTCGACCAGATGCAGATCCTCCATCAGGCGCATAAGCCACCGGTTTCTTGTGGATTGGTCCACCTCCAGGTTCTCTTCCGTTACATTGCCGTAAAGGCCGCCCGGGCTTTGGATCTCCAGACGGTCGGCAAAAAGACGGATCTGGATATAGCTGCCGCGCACAAAATGGCTGTAATCGCGATGTGCGACGGCATTGACCAAGGCTTCGCGGATGACGACAGCCGGGTATTCCGGGATGTCTCGACGGAGCAGCCCCTCGATCAGACTGCTTTTGCGTATGGAGGCCAGAACGTGGTTCACGGCGGATTCGACCATTTCCGGTATAGGCCCTTCAAATTTTTGGTTATCCAGAAAACGCTCACCCCGCGGGGTTTTCTCCGTTTCCGACACACCGTAGAATTGAAGAAACGTAATGACAAGCTGCGGCTCGAACGCCTGGGGATAATTCCCGAAAACAAGCAAACCCGCCAAGGTGGGTCGAGTGATTCCATCAGCTTCCCGCACAATGCTCAACTGTTCGAGGATTTTTTCAAATGGCTGTTTGAGATAGCCCGCCTGCGGACGGGTTCGCTTCAACTCGGCCACACACTGCGTCAAGTGGTTCCGGTCGAGGTCCTCCAGAGTGGCATCCGGGACAATCTCCTGATCGATGGCCGGTTGGGTCCGGAAACTCGCATAGCCGTAAATTTCGTAATCGGTCATCTGCCGATTGGTGTTTCCGACGCGGATATAGGCCCCTTTTTGCAGACCGGCGGCTTTGTAGTAACACGGTTTCCGATTGGTGGGGACCTCAGAAATCTCGACGGCGACGACGGTTTTTCCTTCAAAATCCTTGACCGTGAATTCTGGTCTCAGCGGCGGCTCCATCTCCGATGCGGCAAGATGGCTGATTTCCTCCTGAAGGCGGTGCGCATTTCCGACGCCGACGTTTTCAAACCGTTTAGTATCGTTCAAAAGTCACGGCATTTGGATTTGCTGAATCGTGCCAAAGTATATTGAGAGGTTCAATGTGTAAGCGGAGGTAGGGCATGACCGGAACGGAATCCTCAAGAAATGGAGTG
>Ga0116204_1001940_pt1 | contig 11440 bp, 1 predicted proteins | sample LakKivwa52mmetaG_FD_94481 | JGI IMG/M metagenome (GOLD analysis project Ga0116204, IMG submission 94481) | Anoxic lake water microbial communities from Lake Kivu, Rwanda to study Microbial Dark Matter (Phase II) - Lake Kivu water 52m metaG | ecosystem: Environmental > Aquatic > Freshwater > Lake ... | reverse complement strand
TTATCCAATATAGAACTGGGAAAAATTACAATGATAGATGTAAATGGCCAAGATATCAGCCTTAAAACGAAATGAGAAGTTTAAATATGAAAATATTATCATTGTTTTTTTTGATTATCACTTGTGTATGGTCACAGCCCTCTATTTGGGTTGATGTTAATTCAGAAAGTATTGGCATTCAAACTAAGGTGTTAATACCCGCTACAGACAAAGATATTTACATAAGTATTCGTGGGGTTTCCCTAACAAATGTAAGGGGGTATCAATCACGAATTTGGATAGATACGTCCAAATTTTCCTTAATAGCCTGTCAATCAGATTTTGGGCTAGGGCGTGAAAAAAACTTTCTTAAAACTAGTGGCCTACAAATTCAGGGGTTATGCCAACAAAGCGAAAATAATGGAATACTGACAGATACTATTGATCTGGCTTATGTACTTCAAGGGACGGGAACTCAAGTTGTTGATGGGGATGGGTTATTAGGAGTTCTTGTTTTAAAAAACAAAATGAGTCATGATGATAGCGCAAAAATAAAAATTGTATCAACAGGTATAAGTGATGCTGATGGATTACAAATATCTAGTATAGCTCAAAAACAGGAGGGGCAAATTCACGTACTTTTTCCGAAGTACACAATACTTGCTCATGCAGGAAAAGGTGGAAAAATTACTCCTGATGGGCTAATGGGTACAACTTATGGTGCTTCGCAAATATTCGTTATTTCGAGTGACTCAAACTATAACATTAAAAGTGTGGTGGTCGATGGTGTAGACAAGGGTAGTATAGGTTCGTTTACATTTACAAATATTACAGAATCGCATTCAATCTCAGCATCATTTATCGGAAAACCAATACATGCCAGTGTTTTAGGTAAATTTGTTGATTCTGCCAGTAGTTTTCAGGATACCCTTATACATTTTGGGGACACTCTAAAAGCTAAATCTAAGAGTAGAGTTGGGTGGGCTTTTGATAAATGGATAATTTCAAAAGGAAAAGGGAAAATACAAGATAGTCTGTCTTCACATTTAGAATGCATACCCTTTTCAGACAGTATAGAAATCCAAGGTATCTATCAATTGATAACCTCGTTAAATTCACCAAACAATGTCAATGGTGCAATCCAAGCGCAATGGAGTCGAAATACTATACGAATTGGGTCTTCTGATTCTCAAAAAATAAACCAGATTCAGGAGATCCAACTCTTTTCCATTCGTGGCAACCTACTCAAATCCTGGAAACAGTATTCAACAAGTACCTCCACAAATACAATAACTTTAGAGCACCCTACTAGCTTACAGGGTGTATACCAGTTAATCATTAAGTACAAAAACAGACAAGATCGAGTTCTTGTCTATAAGGTGGGTAATTAATGCGTTCTAAAAAAATTTACTTTCTATTTTTTTTCTTGATCGCATGTGGAAGCAACCTTTCATTTGCTTTTGCTCCCGATACTGTTGTCACTAATCAAGCAAAATCGCAAAAATTTGACCCAGATAAAATCAAAGCCATTCCCACTAAAACTATGGAACGCTTTGATCCAAGCATATGGCTTTCTAATTCGCGTTTAAGTCAAAAATCATTAAACGAAAAACAATTTATTTCAGATTTAAACTTGGCTACAAACGCTAAGAAAATTGAATTTCGAATGAAACGTGTCCAAAAAGATCCTTTGGGGAACACGCATCTGCGCTTACAACAATTTATCCATGGTATTAAGGTTTATGGGGGAGACGTAGTGGTTCATTTTGATAAGAATGGCCAATATATGGGTTCTGGTGGCAAGTGGCTAGCTTTGTACAATGGCGCCATTCAGCCTAAAGTAAGTATTGGAAAAATTAAAAACCAAATAAAGGGAAAATATTCTGCCTGGAAAAAACTTGATTTCGAATTCGAGCCCGAGTTGGTCTTGTATCAAGGTAGGCTTGCTTTTACAGTTTATATAAAAGGTCAAACTGGAAAGCCAGAGAGGCAATTACAAATTATCGATGCAGAGAATGGAGAAATTATCCATGAAGAAAATCGAATTTTGCACTTAGCTCCAGGCCCACAAGGGTCTCATCGTTTTGTAACAGGAAACCGTTTGGTAGATGAAGATGGAAGCCTGATGCGTTTTCCATCTTGGAAGGATACTTTGGGTAACTATTTCCTATACCATAAAAATGAATTATGGGGAGTTTATGATGAAGATGCGAATGATTGGGGGCAACGGGCTGATTCATCTTGGTCCACAATCGATCGTTCTGCGATTTCAACCGCCAATAATATCAAAACTGTACAAAATTATGTTCGTACAGTTTTATTACAAAACAGTTACAACAACTCTGGTGCCTTTGCACGTTGTAATATTCATGTAGGGACAAATTATGTAAACGCATACTGGGATGGCTCGACCTTTAATTTTGGGGATGGAGATGGAGTTGTGGCAAACCCCTTAACAACGCTTGATATTGTTGCACATGAGTATGGGCATGCGATTACAGAAAACACATCCGATTTGATCTATAGTTATGAGTCTGGTGCGTTAAATGAATCCTATTCTGATATTTTTGGCGCTGTTGTGGAGTTCTTTGAACAACCTGATGGCAGATCAGCCTATCCTAGCGGAACCAATGGGCGAGCCGATTGGTTAATGGGGGAAGATTCTTGGTTAGATGGTGATGCGTTGCGAGATATGCGTAACCCCAACCGATTTGGTGATCCAAGCTATTACCGAGGAACCTATTGGTACACAGGATCAGGTGATAATGGTGGTGTGCATACCAATAGTAGTGTGCAAAACTTTGTTTTTTATATTCTTTCCGAGGGTGGAACAGGCATAAATGATGGGCATCCCTATACCGTAACGGGTATTGGTGTACAGGCTGCTGCTGCCATTGCCTTATATGCAAATATGTATTTACACTCTTCGTCTGATAATTATCAAAATGCGGCAGACCACTGGGCAGCTGCGGCAGAAATTTTAGGTTATTCAAAAAATTCAGTTGCACAAGCATGGGCCGCAGCAGGTGTTCGAATTTCTGAGGCATATGCATCACTGGTCACAGATACCTTAGATTTTGGAAAAGTTGGATTAAACGAATCGGATACTTTAAAATTGCAATTGTATAATGGCGGAAACCTAACAACAGTTCTTCGTGGTTTAACCTGGCATCGTGGCGGATTTTTTCGTCTACTTGATTCACTTCCACAAAGTATAAGCGGGGGAAATACACTTTCTTTACGAGTTCTCTTTCCGGCGCAAACATTGGGTTCTTTTGCAGATACATTGACGATACGCACATCTTCTCCCACGGACAGTGTTCTGCGAGCCTTTGTTCGAGGTTCGGTTACCCCTTCGAATGATATTAATGTTTTTCCTTACACCATTATCGATACGTTGGGAAGTGGTGATTCTATACAAAGGCCTTTGTTCATAGAAAATCGCGGTGCAGCAAATTTAAAATATCAGTTTAAGAGTGCTCCAAATGGATCATTGGTGATCAATGAATTTTGTAATGAACCTGATTTTATCGAGATTCGTAATTTTGGATCAACAATTAATTTGGCAGGATATAAGTTAAAGTGGATTGATAATGTTTCTACTAGTGATTCAATTACCTTTACCTCTGCCACAAGAATTTTGGAAGGAAAATTTCTAAGCATTCGCGAGTACACGGGTTCAAATAACGATTCAACCTATTATTACGGAAAAAATATTGCATGGGTAGAAGGCAGTATTGTCTCTATCTCCTTAATTTCTCCAAGCGGCCAAGGAATTGATTTTGTTAGAACTACAGGTAGCGCAACCTTACCTCCAGTGGGAACTAGCTGGTCAGGTACTGGAGTAAACTTTAGCAGTTATACCGCGTACCGAAGTTCAAACACAGATAGCAATGATCCAAATAATTGGTCTTACTCCAATAGTCCTTCCGAGTATCGTCTTAATCCCGGACAATCCAGTGTGGTTGCAAGCAATGCGGGTTGGTTGAGTGTGCTTCCTGATAGTGGAATTGTTGATTCATCTTCCATTGATACAATTCAAGTTTCATTACGATCCCTGAATAAATTAGCGGGAACATATCGGGATACACTAAAATTGATTCACAATGATAGGGACACGGTTTCCCCATTATTGATTCCTGTAACCATGACAGTGCGTGACGCACAAAGATTGCGTTTAAGTTCTAATAGAGTGGACTTTGATTCATGCTCGACTGATAATTCAAAATCATTTGTACTAGTGCTTCAAAACCCTGGTAATCAATACACCACCATCGATTCGATACGGGGACTTGATTTACCTTTTACAAGAATTGGCGCAGTACAAATCCCACCATTCGATTCGATTGTATGGACGATATCCTTTAATCCAACTGTTTTAGGGCTATTCCAAGACACACTCCATATATATAGTAATGCTACGGATAGTTCACACCAGTATGTCACTCTTCTGGGTAAGGGCATACAAGGCCCACGTATGACTATCTTACCAGACTCTTTATATTATTCACTCTCACCCGATGATTCTTCAGATACATCGAATGTTAAAGTTAAAAATTCAGGTGGTGATTTATTAAATGTGAAGATACAGAAGGTATTATACTCCGATGGACCATCCTTCAAGACCGAGAGTTTTAAAAATTCTGCTCCAAATAACACTTTAATAACGGCCGCAAATGAAATTGCGCATCCTTTTGTAAATGGAGAATTGATTATTGGATTAAAAAATGGAAAAAGGAGTTTTCAATCCCCTACTTACACAAGTCTGATTCAGTCTTTTGAGTCGGTTAAGCGAGCCCGCCGTAATGATGTACAAATTTCTAAAGGACGAGAAATTTTAAGGGTCAAATTATACACAAAGGATTCTTTGCAAACCTTAGAGGCCATATCTGCATTTCTCAAGGATTCTAATGTGGCCTACGCGCAACCAAACTATATACGCACTTTAAAGGCCATTCCCAATGACCCAAGTTTTAATTTACTATATGGATTACACAATGTGGGGCAAAGTGGTGGTTTAACCGATGCTGATGTTGATGCACCCGAGGCTTGGGACCTATCGATTGGAGATACAGTTGTTCCTATTGGTATTATTGACGCCGGTATAGACTATCGTCATCCCGATCTTAGGGATAATATATGGACAAATAGGGCTGAGTCTTTAGGTGTTGCAGGAGTAGATGATGACCGTAATGGATATATAGATGATATCCATGGGTACGATTTTATAAATAATGATTCTGACCCTATGGATGGCCATAGCCATGGTACACATGTTGCCGGAACCGTCGGTGCGGTCGGTAACAATGGGATAGGTGTTGTGGGTGTCAATTGGAAGGTTAAAATGGCGGCCCTCAAGATTTTTTCTGATGGTGGAAGTACTACCGACGCAGCGATCTTGAATGCTATTGATTATGCCAACACAATGGGGTTTCGGGCAACCAATAATAGCTGGGGTGGGGGACCCTTTTCACAGGCCATGTTTGATTTGATTGAAGAAGGAGGGGCACTTGGCTACCTGTTTATAGCAGCGGCAGGAAATGATGCATCAAGTAATGATACCTATCCTCATTATCCCTCAAATTATACTTTGAGTAATGTTATATCGGTTGCGGCGACAACGGATGATAATACACTGGCAAGTTTTTCAAATTATGGGCTTGTATCTGTCGACTTGGGCGCGCCTGGAGATCAAACCTATAGTACCATTCCCAGTTCCGGGTATGGATATAAAAGTGGTACTTCAATGGCAACTCCACATGTAACTGGCGCCGCGGCTTTGCTCATGAACCAACGCCCAACCTTATCGGGACTTGAAATTAAAGAAATACTCATGACATCTGTGGATTCAATAACTTCACTTCGCGGTAGAGTGGCCTCACACGGAAAACTCAATTTATACAATGCCTTACAAAAAGTTAAATCGAAATGGTTAAATGTAACCCCAACAAATCTTATCACAGTTAGACCAGGAGACTCATCCTATTTTCAAGTGAGTGTAAACCCCGAGGGTTTGGTTGCGGGTCGGTATTTAGGTAAGGCTATATTAAGTAGCAATGATCCATATCACTTGGCCGATACAATAAAAGTGGAACTTAATGTATCTAGTTGTAAATCTTTGACCATGTCATTGGATTCGTTAAAATATGGAAATATATGGATTGGACAAACGGACACTTTAGGGGTTTCCTTTGAAAACTCTTGTAATGACACCACTACCCTAACTTCAGCAAACTTGCCTAGTGGAATTGTTTTGGGAGCCACCATGCCTTTTAAAATTGCTCCATTTAAAAGTTTACCTGTAAAAGTTTTGTATACACCAACCTCTTTAGGTATTAAAAATGATTCGATCGTTTTTACTTCAAATGCAGATACTCTTCCGAATAAAACCTTATTCATTAATGCTTTAGTTTTAAATCCCCCAGCCGCAACCGTGTCTCCACTGGCATTCCACGACACTCTTTTTGCAGCTCAACAAAAATCTCACTTGATCCGAATTCGAAATTCAGGTGGAGATACTTTAAAATGGGCCCTTAACAATGTAGGTACTTCATCCACTTTTGTACCCTCTGCAGTCTATACTCAGGACCATTATCAAGAGTATTCCAAAGAACAACCAAGCGAGCTAAAGGGATTACCCATTTTAACAAATAAGGGAGGCCCTGATTCTGCTGGTTATCGGTGGATAGATTCGGGTGAGCCTGGTGGCCCAGCCTATGTATGGACCGATATCCGAACAACAGGTAGGTTGTTAAGTACCGTTTCTGGATGTGATGATTGTTCGGAACTGGTAAATTTGGGATTCCCCTTCAATTTTTATAATACCGATTATAGTAGTATTTATGTTAGTTCCAATGGTTATGTAACTTTTGGTTCGGGGTCTTCTGAGTATTCAAATACTCCTTTGCCTTCAACCAGTATGCCAAGGAATTTAGTGGCAGGACATTTCGACGACCTTTATCCATCTGGAATGGGTGATATTTACTTTCAGGAATTTTCAGATCGTGCGATCATACAATACACAGGAGTGGCTTATTATTCTGGTTCGGGAAGTGTAACCTTCCAAATTGTTTTATACAAAAATGGGCAAATCAACTTCTACTATAATTCTGTGACAAATTCAGGAATTAGCGCTACTGCCGGAATTCAAAATGGGACGCAAACGATTGGGCTCACAGTGGGATACAATACATCGTTTATACGTAGTAACCTTGCTGTAAATATTTCAAAAGCTCCAAGATGGTACTATGTCAATCAGCGCAGTGGGATCGTTTTGCCAGGAGATTCTTCTCAAGTCCAGCTAACTATAAAATCGAACAACCTTGATTATGGGGTTTATCAAGACTCCATCCTATGGGCAAGTAACGACCCCACCTTAGTTGGTTTTAGTATACCTGTTCGCATGGATTTGGTGGATTGTATAGGAACACGACATATCGCTTTTAGTGATACATCTATTTATCACCGAATGATGCCAACAGACACACTTAAGGATACACTAGTCGTATACAATCAAGGATCTTGTCCTATCAATATACAGACAAGTTTGATTGATTCTGGTAAAGTTTCGTTTAGTGGTGCAAGCAAGAGTTTAGATTTAAATAAACATGAAATAAGTCCAAATGCTCTACGTAAAAGGGTTTTACTTTGGACAACATATGCGGATATGACTTGGGAATTACCACAAACACTTGCCGCGATCAATACATATTTCACGAGTTATGATACAATAATGACACGGACAACCTCGGCAAGCGTTCTTGATTCCTTATTGCGAACAGTGGATGTATTTTTATTACCTGAGCAGGAATCGGCTACGGGATTAGGAGTAATTGGAACAACTTTTTCTTCTGTTCTAACACAATTTGTTAACCGTGGTGGTGTTGTTATTGGATGTGGAGATTATAATGGTCAGATGAACCAGTTTATGAGTAGTGCTGGGCTAATTAATTCAACCTATTATTCTTCATTGTCCTCAGGTACTCTTCTAGTCGACACTACAAAAATTATAACAGGTGGTTTATCGACCACTATGATTGGGCCTAGTATAACTATTGGCTTTACACTAGCAAATGGGACAAGTGCGGTTTCCTACTCAAACTATTCTGTGGTTGCATATCGAGCCATAGGCTCGGGTTATGCAGTACTAATTGGCTTTGATTATTCGACTACCAATGCCTCAGCTAGCAAAATTATTGCGAATGCAGTTCAGTTAGGATCAAGTGCATCGTGGATAGGTGCTCCAAATTTGACAGCTAGAATAGTTCCGGGAGATTCGTTAGGCCTTCCTTTACTTTGGGATGCTCGCCAAAAAATAGCAGGCCGTTATAAAGCCATTTTGAATGTTCAGCATAGCGCATCAAATCGAAGGACCCCGTATCCTATCAGTCTTTCAATGGATGTAGATTCTTTAAAAGTGATACAGGCTTCTAGTAACCGTCTACAATTTTCCCCCACTCGAATAGGTGAGTTTCAAAACAAGTCCTTTACACTGTACAATTTGGGAAATGCAAGCATACGCGTAGATTCTATCTATTCTAAAAGCATTCACTTTAGTATTAATAAGTCGCTACCCTTAATTATTTCTTTTAAGGACAGTGCAAATATTCCAGTGCATTTTGCACCTAAAAACCAAGGCATTTTGTTTGATACAGTAACTATTTTAAGTCATGCAGATAGTGGTCGAGTTCTTAAAATTGCTTTAGAAGGGAATGGGTTACCTTCTCCTAACATCAATCTTGATACCAATACATGGGAGTTTATCACCGCTTATGGAGGAAGCGATACCTCTAGTTTTAATATTGTAAATAATGGACAAGCAGATCTTTATTGGAATATTGCGTCTGAAGGGCAACTTAGAAGTCGAAGATTACAAGTACCTATACCTGGTACTCAAGTTCGAAGCTATACTGCAACCACCATGGATTTAAATTGTTCCTATTGGACTGATGCAGGAAATGACGCTTTTGATGATTTTGGTAATTTAACCCTAAATGTTGGGGGGGTAACCAGTTCTGTCTGTTTAAATGCAGATTCTGTCTGGTACACCATCAATGGCTATAGAGTGAATGTGGATTATGACTTTCCAGATAATCATATGTTGCGCATCCAATTAAAGCCAGATTCAACCCAGACCCAAAAAAGACGAATTGCCATATCTCTCTCGGGTGGTTTGGGTGCTGATGGAGCAGGAGTTGGAATTCTGGATACGATTCGAATTGGTGGTACAAGCCTTCCCTTTTACTATGTAGATGCCAATTTTCCCAACTATGAACCGAGAGTATTGGTCATGGTTGTCCCATCTAACCCCAAAGATGTAGATAGTCTTAGATACCGACTATCAAGCGGAGATTACCTGTATTTTAATGGTGGTGGAATTGAATTGCCTTCTACGGTTTATATTTCCCCATCTTATTTCCCAGTGGATACATTGAAAAATTGGCTCAGAAGAGATTTAGAGATTCAGGGTGTAGAATGGCTTCAGGTTGAAAAAAATACAGATACTGTTCGTGTTGGTGCAACGGGTGGAGTAAGAGGTTTCGCAAGGAATGTGCAGTATAGACCTGGACTTTATAGAGATAGCATATCGATTTTCCATAATGATCCGGATACCTTAAATCCAGTAAAGAAAAAAATTAGCTTAGAGGTAATGCCTGAAATTCAGTTTGCAAAGTCTAATCAAACTGTTTTGGAAAAGGATACTACCCTATCGATTCGTTTACGTCTCAATACTCCAGGGATCAAGAATGTGAGTGGTGTTCTGCGAATTACAGGTTCAGTTCAAAATAACGATTATCGAATGGATACTCTTCGATATACTATTCCCGCGGGCGATACATCCACACAAGTCAGTTTAAGAATTCTGGATGATTCAAGATATGAAGGTCAGGAATCCTTAGTGCTTCATTTAGATTCTGTTTCAGGGGCCTTTGCTTTTTCGCAGAATACACAAACCATATTCATTACAGATTCCGAACTGCCTCCTCGTATTGAGTTTACTTCCAGTATGCAGATTCTTGATGAAGGGGTTGGTGTTGCGCGTGCGATCGTTCGTATATTAGACAGTACTGATCTACAAGGAAAGTATAAGCTTAAAATTTCAGGAACAGCACTTTATCCTTTGGATCATAATTTACAATCGGAATGGAAATTTGTTAGCGTCGGTTCGACACTGGATACTGTAAGTTTTATGGTATACAATGATACTATTGATGAAATCGACGAAGTTATTCTAATTGAACTGGATTCAATGGAAAATTTGCGCCAAGGAACAGGAAATCAGCATCGTATAACACTTGTGGACAACGATTTACCCCCTAAACTTAAGTTTGTATCTAAATCAAAAGATGTATCAGAAGGAGATACAGTAGCCATTCTTGTTGGCTTAAGTGCACCAAGCTCAAAATCGATTCAATATTCCTATAGTACTATGGGGAGCGCCTTATTTCCAGAAGATCACAATCTGATTGGGGAATTCCATACTATTCTTCCTGGGCAAATAGCCGACACAATTAGATTTATTACCTACAAGAGTCCTACAGTTGAATTGCGAGAATATGTGGATATTTATACACATAGCTTGGTCAATGCTTTCCCAACCCTCGATACAACTCGTATTTATATCAATGAAATAGATACCTTATATGTTGGGTTTGCGGATTCATCGATTATAATGCGTGAAGGTGATTCTATAGATGTATTTGTTCGTATGAATCCTTCTGCGGAATTTTCTATTACCACAAAGATCGATACTCGTTCTGGTATTGATACATCATTATGGTCTGTTTTGTCGGATTCAGTTGTATTTAATGTGGGTGATACTTTACAAAAAATTAAAGTTGTAAGTAAACTCGACCATTGGTATGGAAAAACCCAACAAGGATTTTTACAACTTATAGCTCATCCAAATATAAAGTTGGGTCCTCATATAAAAACCTCATTTCAAACAACAAATTCAGAGCCTGCCCCTGTACTTACCTTTTCAGTACTTTTGGATACTGTTCCAGATAGTTACGGAATCAAAAAGGTGGTTGTAAGTCAAGATAAAAGGTCGATTTATAGAACAGTGTATCAAGCAAAACAAGCAGGAAGCGCTGTAAATCCAAGGGATTATCAATTGACTGGAGATTTAGCTATTGATTCTGGTAAATGGTCTGATACACTTTATGTTAATATTGTCGATGATACTCTTGGCGAAGCAAACAAGCTTTTAAAACTCATTTTATCCAATCCCGTTGCTGGAAGCATAGGAATTGATTCGGTTTACAATCTTATCATAACCAGTGATTTGGTAACCTTGCATTTATCCCATTTTGGGGATGGAACGGTTAATCCCTTGGATACAGTACTCACGGAAGGGCATACGGTAAGCATTAAGGCAATCGCGAATCCGCAGGTTAGATTTGATAAATGGACATTTATTTCGGGCTCTGTCCGTGGGTTAAATCTAGATTCCTCTATT
>Ga0116204_1001938_pt1 | contig 11444 bp, 10 predicted proteins | sample LakKivwa52mmetaG_FD_94481 | JGI IMG/M metagenome (GOLD analysis project Ga0116204, IMG submission 94481) | Anoxic lake water microbial communities from Lake Kivu, Rwanda to study Microbial Dark Matter (Phase II) - Lake Kivu water 52m metaG | ecosystem: Environmental > Aquatic > Freshwater > Lake... | reverse complement strand
CCTCTCGCCCTCTCGCCCTCTCGCCCTCTCGCCCTCTCGCCCTCTCGCCCTCTCGCCCTCTCGCCCTCTTCATCCTATGCGCCTCAGTATATTGACACCGGCCCCAGCAGTCCCATCGACTGCAAAGGCTGGATCTTATTCTTTTCATTGGTCCAGTATTGTGCAACAGGATTGTCGGTGAGCGATTTCATGTAATTACCCATTGTCGTTGCCACTATTATCTCAATTTCATTGTCACCCTGCTTCAGAAATTCACCGGTCCTGAATATCCTCCTTCCATACCACCGCACACCGCATTCCTTTCCGTTCACTTTCAGCTCTGCCAGACCATATACCTTACCCGTGTTGATCAGGAAATCACGCGGTTCATCAATGTTTATTGTGTTCCGGTAAACAACCGTTCCGGCAAAGTTCATGAAATCAGGCATATCCTTAATATCCTTAAGAGTATCGAGATGCATGTGTTTTACCGATCCGTCGCGGCAATGCCTGAATTCGGCGCTCCACCCTGTTTCAATCTTCTTTTCATCCGGTGATCCGGAGGGCAGGGGATCCCATCGCGGACCATCTTTATTCTTGTCAAATACAAACAGGAGCGACTGCGCCGGGCCAAGATCAATGTCGATGCCGTTGTCTTTCGAAAGATAGATCCTGCTCCTTTCTCCTGTCTCAGGATCCCATATCCAGCCGTATTTCCTTCCGGTAAGCTCGACCGAAAAAGTAAGCCGCGTCGGATGTGAATTATGGATATGTGAATTGATGATATAGAACACTTCACTTCCATCGTCAGCCCGGTACCTGTTCTGCATGACGAACGGGTCAGGGCTGCTGATTTTCACATAAGGCTTTAAACCATATTTTTCCTGTATTCCGGAATACCAGCCGATGAAATCTTTTTCAGGCTTTTTGAGGAAGATAAACCTGTCCGGAAATGCCTGCATCTTCTTCACATAACCCATTACTTCAGCATCTTTTTCCTGGTGATCCTTCCACCCCGGGGATTTTGACGGAACGGCCTCGACACAAAACACCCTTCCACCTGAATTCACAAATTCAAATAGTTTTTTTGCAGTCACCGGATCGAGACTGTCAACCTGGATCAGGAAGAGGGTGTGATATTTCCGGGGTCCGTACAGCATATATCCCTTTTTCATTTCTGCCTCGCGGATAACTCTCTGCGAAACGTAATCGCAGCCGCTGCCGTTCTTGTTGATTGCTTCCCACACAAGGGTCATGTAATCAGCGTGGGTGATATTCGGAAAAGGCTCCATCTGCGATCCTATAAGGCTCCACATGTCGTCGTTCGGAGGGAGGATTGCTATGTCGGCGAACATTGTAACATTTTGAAGAACAGCAGACAACCTGGCTTTGTACTCGTTGTAAAGGTTAAACCACGGCCACCAGGTGTTGTTCTCGTTGTAATAGCCGCCATACCTTATCCACCCGGGATATGGGGCTTCGGGAGGGGAATAATTGAATCCGTGGAAAACAGGATGTGTAACCCCCGATATTGTGCTCTGGTCGCCTCCGGCTTTCAGGAACTCGAGAGTGGTATTAAAAACGGTATAGGTATCGGTATTTTCCTCGCAGCTCACCAGCCTCTTGCCTTTAAGGTTGGCAGCTGATGAAACATATTTATTTATCATTGTATATGCCCTGCCCCGCCGGTAATCACTTTCAGGCATCTCTTCACCAATGCGGTGCTTCAGCCAGTTCATGGTCCATGTCTCGCATTCAGGGATATCATATTCAAAGCTGCCTTCGAGAGGGAAGAAGCTCCTTCCGTAAGCCTGGGCCCTTGATTTTACCTTCAGCCCCCTGCACCAGTCGACGTATGTTCCGGTAAAACGTTCTTCCAGCAGCTCTGCCTTAAGCATTTCGAAATCATACCTCATCCTGCGGATCATCTCCTCAAATTCAGGCGACAATGAAACGCCGTATTTAAAGTCGGTGACATTCCCCATTCCCCCGGTTTTAAAAAGAAGAAAAGGCAGGAAGGGAAAAATGTCATATCCTTTCCGTTTCCTGAACTCCTCCATCATATCCTCTGACCAGTTGGCTCCTTCAAGCTCCATGCTGTCGGTGAAGAGAGCCCTGATATGGTTTGACAGGGGACCGCATTTCTTTTCGATTCTCCCCGACATGTTATTAAGATATCTTTCTGTTGCAGCTTTGTTGTAATGATTGAGCACCGGCCCGGTTGCTCCCGGAGCGCCGTTTATAACCTGCATGAAGGCATTGATCCTGACCAGTCCGCAGAGCGCATGTCTTCCTTCAGGTATTTTTATTTTAATCGATTCCGCATCAGTCAGCCCGTTCAGATCAACCACCTGTTCGATTGATGAAAGAGGTTCGGGCACCAGCTTAAGTGATAATAATTCCATGGTCCTGCCGGGGAAGGGGGAGCTTACAGCCGGATCAGCTTCCCTGAAGATCTCGTACCTGGAGATCTCGTAATCAATGGGTCCTTTTAGTTTTTTTACAGCAATGACCGCTATTTGTGACCGTTCCTCTCCTTCAAGATATTCAGCTCCGAAGGGCCATCCTGAGCCGACAATGAGATCGCAGGTGATACCGAGTGACTTTGCCTCAGCAAAAACCACCCGCAGCATCTCAATCCATTCATCGCTCAGCCATACCAGGGAGGGTAAGCCGAGGTCGTCGCCTTCCGATCGTGAGGGGAACTCAACGGGATTGATCTCCACGCCGCCTATCCCGGCATCTTTGAGTAAACGGAGCTCCCTGATCAGCTCGCCTGCTTCAACCTTGTTGCCGTTCCACCACCACCGTACGAAAGGATGATAGTCCGGGGAAGGGTTACAGAATAATTCATACAGACCGGCGGAGGAGGGGAGGGGGGATACGCCGGAAGGATTGTGCAGAATGCCTGTTCTGCCCGAAGCGATTAATCCGCCAGAAAAGAGGGCACTTTGCGATATGAATTTCCTCCTGTTCAAGACATCTTACTTCTGGCATATTACTATGAACTCTTTCGAGTCTTCATTAAGCTCATTTCCGTGGAAGTCTCCGAGTATTTTATAATATTTGAAATCGGATCTTTCAACAAGATGCTCCAGCTCATACCTGAAAAAGTACCTGAGAGGTGTAAACCAATGTTCCTGCTTCTTCTCACCATCCTCATCCCACTCAAGAAGAAAATCAATGTTAATGAGCTGGTTGATCAGATCGGGCCTGGTTGAAACGGTACGTTTAACCCTTTTGCCGGGTTCATATTCACCGTTAAAATCTGTCTGGTTGGTGATACCATTCAGAAGAGCTTTCAGATCAGGAATAAAAGCATCAAAAATGAATCTTCCTCCCCTTTTCAGATGTAGGTAAACATTATTGATTGCTTTTATCTGATCTTCCTTTTCAATGAGATGCATGAAGACCCTGAAGGGAGCAACAATAAGGTCAAATTTCATGTTGAGCCTGAAGTCCACAATGCTCTGGAGGATGATCCTGGAATGGTCTTTTTTATCTAGTTTTCCGCGCAGTAAATTCATCATTGAGGGGCTTATATCGAGCCCGTATATGTCGGCGCCTTCACCAAGGGCGGTAGTAAAGAACCTGCCTGTTCCCGTGCCTATCTCAAGCACCCGGCCTTTTGTTTTGCGGATCTCTCCGATATAGAATGCCGAGTCGGCGCTGTCGCGCAGCTGATGATAGATAAGGTCGTAAAAGCGGGCAAATGTATCGGGGTATTCGTACGCCATTGGTTTTTCTACCAAATGTACACAATTCCGGCCAAAAGCCCGGTAATATTCAGAGACTGTCTCAGAAGGTTTATTTAACCGCAGAGCACGCTAAGCTAAATCATTGAAATATAATTCTTTGCGCTCTTTGCGGTTAATGATTTAAACTTTTAATACACCATCTAAAACAAATTCATCTGCTAATGCGCCGAGGCGCGAAGTATCTATGATCTATTTATAGTGGTTATACCAGAATAATGCCACATCGGCGTATGGATACGTTTCGCCTTTGAACAATTTAGTGCTGAAGAATTTTTTGCCCGTCATTGCTTCAATCTCCCTTTTGTTCCTCAGGTTGCCGGTGTTATATGCTGTTGCCAGGAACATGATCTTTGAACCGGTATCTGGCCATTCATTGCCGAATCTTCTTTCGCATAAAAGGTAAAAGGCGATTATATAATTCAGTTCTGTTTCAGGATTTTCGAGGTCGCTTATTATTGATGCCCGGTACAATCTTTTGTTCGGAAATGAAGATCTTTTCCTGAACAGTGCTTTAAGTTCCTTATCTGTTCCCGAGAAGACTCTCTCCTGTATTTCCTCTGCAAATGAAGGTTTTACCTGGAACACGCCTATTGAGAAGTTTGCATAGTCATCGCCGAGATTCCTGTAGAGGGTTTTCAGCATTGTTGTTTCCATTTTATCGCGGAGGGCGGAATAGCGGACCAGTTCCGGGAAGACGACAGCCACGGCTTCATCATAGGGGATATCAAATTTTGCCAGGGCAGGCCTGATCCAGCTGGTTTTTTCCTCGAGAAAAAGGAGTGCCTTCTGCCAGTCGTTTCCAAATATCACGGCGTAATCCGGCGGCTGATCCTGGCCCGACAGCTGCAGCCCGGCCAGCATCAGCAGCATGGCAAGAAGTTTTCCTGATATTTTGCCCGATATTGTCAACCGTGTCTACCAGGGTATCTTACACTGGACAATAGCATTTCTTTTTGGAGAATAATACATATAGACCAGGCTGACCTGTCCGCCGCTTTTTGTGAGGTGCGGATTGAAACAGTCGGGCAGTGATTTCCCGTCGCTGAATGTCAGCGTCCCATAGTTGTAATAAGCGTATTTAGTATTAGAAGAATTGACAAACACGTTACCTGCACCCGTCATTTCATTTGTAAGCCTGAAAAGAGTTTTACCCTGGAGTGTCCTGATAGAGTTGTATGTGGTAACGAGGATATCATCATATTTTGATGAACCGGAGAGATTACCCTGCTCCTGCAATGGATTAAAAGTGGCACCTTCAATATTTGTCACAAGTTTTGGCATCTGGCTTTCCGGTCCTCCTCCCTGCATCATCCTGCTGGTCATCTGCTGGCTGAATTTCATTGCCAGTTCCATGCGTTCCTGGTCGCTCTTTGCATTTTTCATCGCATCTTCCATCTTTTTGCCTTCATCTTCGGTAGCGGCAACATTCTCTATGGCCATGCAGGCGAATTTATCCCCGGATCGTGTAACAATGAAATCATGGATCTCGGCATAGGGTCCCCAGGTTTTGCCTCCCATCGTGATCTGGTACTTGTCTCCTGATTTGCTTATTATTCCCTTGTATCTTGTCAGCAGGGCGTTCATGTCTCTGCTGTCTGAGTTATAAATATTATACCCTGCGATACGGGGATCCCCATCCTTATAAGGCCCCTGTGTTGTTCCGTCCCTGACAATATAGTAATCACCCGACCTCCTGTCAAGCGCCAGGAATGAGCCGTCATCCATTGTTGTTATATTGAGTTCTTTATAATCAAGCTTGAACCTTCCTCCCATATCGAGCACATTTTCAGGCTGATCGCAGGCGCAAGCCGGTTCGGCTTCCTGCTTTGATGAGCTGCCGCCCGTTCCGAGAAGCTCATCTTTCATCGCCCCGGTTACTTTTTTCAGCAATGATCCCTGCGCGCTTAGGGGATTGGTATATACCAGGCAGATCAGTACAATGAACAACAAAGACCTTTTCATATTGAACTCAGGTTAATTTAACTGGATTATGGAATTGAATTACGATTTCTGTACGGTTAATAAAACAATTGTTATTCTGTTTTTGTTTCATCATTTGTTTTCTTCATCTGTTCGATATTCTTCAGGAAAGCCGGAGAATCGAAGGCAGGATTAAAGTCGGGGTTGACCGCGATCTCTCCTGTATTGTGGTTGATGAATCCCTTGACATATTGTTTTGGCAGTAGGAATACTGTATCTGCATTTTCATTCAGCGAGGTGGCAGTTTCGGTAAGGATATTCTCCACGGCCACCCCTTTCAGGCCATGCCGGTCGAGTATGGCAGAATAATAATCGACTATCCTGTCGGAGAGGCAGAGGATCATCATGTAGTTGCCGAAAGATTTGCGGTTGTTGTGCTTTATAAGAAGATCGAGCTTGTCGTTTGTGACCGGCAGGGCAGTTTTGTAAAAGGAATCGGCATACCTGAAACCTTCAGCCAGGATGTTCCTTGCGACAGTTTCTTCCTTTGTATAGTGAATGTACACCCTTGAATCAGGCTTGTTCACGAAAAGGAAATTCAGGGGTTCTTCTTCAAAAAGCCTGTCATTGAAAAAAGCGCTGTAATGTTGTATTCTTTTGATCTCATGAAGGAACCTGTTCATCTCTTCAGCATCCCAGCTCTTTTCAAGGCCGGAGAGCCGTTTTACTGTTGATTCAATGAACAGGTTCTTCTTTGCCATTTGCAAATGCAGGTAGATAATATACCCTACAAGTGCGGCAATCAAAGCAATAAGAAAAATATCTGTTCCCATTTTCTTTCAAAAAAAAAGATGAAGAGGCTAATAGTTCTCTTCCTTCAGCTGCATGAATGCCACTGGATGCAGGCATACCGGGCAGTTTTCATACGCTTTTGCAGCCTGGTAAACATATCCGCATTTTATGCATTTCCACCATACCTTGCCGTCTTTAACAAAGACTTTATCTTCCGATACGTTCTGAAGCAGCTTAAGGTACCTTCTTTCATGTTCAGCTTCCACTTTTGCTATCATCTTAAAGGCAGTGGCAGCCTCAGTGAAGCCCTCTTCTTCTGCAATCTTTGCAAAAGCCGGGTAAAGGTCAGACCACTCCTCGTGCTCCCCCTCGGCCGCGGCTTTAAGGTTTTCCATCGTGCTTCCGACCTTTCCTGCAGGATAACCTGCCGTTATTTCGGTCATGCCTCCTTCAAGAAAGCTGAAAAACCGGGTTGCATGCTCCTTCTCCTGCAGGGCAGTCTCTTCAAAGATGTTTGCGATCTGCTCAAAACCCTCTTTTCTGGCAGCCGCAGCAAACAGGTCATAGCGCATCCTCGCCTGTGATTCACCCGCGAATGATTTCAGCAGGTTCTGCTCAGTGCGGGTTCCTTTGATTGATTTAGACATACGATCATTGTTTTAATTGTTCGACTCTGACATATTTCAAATGTCCTGCAAATTACAAATTTTTCAGACTGATTGTAACCATTTACGATGTTTATCAGAAATCAAACCTGGGATTGTTTCATTTTTGGTAAGTAAATATTTAGCGATAACGAAGTTATGCTAACTTTTATTACCAAACCAATTTATTTTCAGTATGTTATTTGTCAGACCTTGTGTTTCCGGATCATCGGAACATAATTGTCATTCCTCCCCCTCCACTGCTGCCGAACCTCGGATTAACGACATTATTATAGATAGATCCAAAGGTATAAGTGAATCCGAACATGGTGAAATAATCAAACTGGGTTGCCAGCTGTTTCCTTCGGAGGAGAACCTCTTCTGCCGTTGCCCCGCCCTTTACCAGGCTGAGCTGGTCATGAATGATGGAGGCACCTCCTCCGAAATTGACAGAAAGACCTTTTGCAATCCTGAGATCAATGAACCCCTCAAGTGAGATGTTATTTTTCGACCAGTCGTGGAAATAATTGCTGTATTCGAGAGTGACATCAATTGATCCCCATTTCTGAATAACCTCATATGCAGCGGCGACAGAATGGAGCCAGAGGTTTTCCTTCATCTTATCATAAACAGTCGTGTCAATATATGCAGCATGGGTAAAACCTGCTTTGTACAGTAATCTCAGCTGCCTCCTTGTAGATTCGGAATAGGGGAAAATATTATATTCGATACCAGGCATTAAAATGTATGACAGCTTGCTGTTGCTGTAACTTGACGAGCCTGTAAAGAAAGTACCTCCGTATGACCAGTGCTCGGAGATGCTTTTCACGATAAGTCCGTTGATCGATTTGGAATTATTCTCGCTCCTGTAATTTTCACCTTCAATTTCATAGTTGTCAACACTGTAATTATATCGTCCTCTTATGCTGAACTTAAGATCATCCGTGATCCGGCTGACAATGATGTTCCCGTTCAGGTTGCTGGAGTTATATGATTTCTCCCCGTTGAGGAACCCGTTCAGTGAAGTCCTGAATACCCAGTTGTCCCATTTGTCGGTTGTAACGGTTTGTGACAGAGGCTCAGTGAATGAGATCTTAATGTACTTTGAAAGCGGTGTCTTTGCAACATACCTTGCAAGCCCCAGCTTAAGCGTATTGACCTCCTTCTGGCGGGTTTCCTCCTGAGTCTCACCAGGATGCCTGACAAATTTGAGCGTATCGGACATCCCTGCAAACCTGTTCTGACCGACAAAAAAGTAAGTGAACTCAGTGCCGCCCGACCCGGTACCCTGCCTCGTTGTAATGATGTAAACACCTGCATCCTTGATATCCCTGACATAGTTTATATATGGAATCTCCCTCCTTATGAAGTCAGTTGATTCCATGAAAACATTCAGTGCGTCTTTCCTGAGCGTGTCCGGTTGTGAGGCTTCCTGCGACAAGAGATTAACAGCGAGCAATATGCACGCTGATGTGGCGATAATTCTTTTCATGGCTGGCTAGTTAATTTTCTGTAAAACGGGAGTGAAGTTAATCAATGAATCGCTATAGCAATAGTGAAATGCAGGGATTAACATTACATTAACAAAAAAAGAAGGTGTTCTTTTGAAACACCCTCTTTTGTGAATATAAGGAATGAAAAACCAGGAAGAAAATCAGGTTGCTTGTTGCTGGTTCCTGGTTGCTGGTTAGATTCTTGTTTTTTTAACAAGGAACAAGGAACAAGGAACCAGGAACTATTTATTAAGGTTCGATATAGTTCAATCCATCGTCGGTCATCATCCAGAATCTGTTCTTCGAATCTGATACGAAATCATGATGATTCCATGGAAATGCAAGGCTCTCAACGGTTCTGTCCATATAAACTACAGTGCCTTGAGGTACGTTTACCGTTATGTGCACTTCGTCAAATGACCATTTGGAATCCGGCGGTACGGTGCAGAACTCATCAAGAGTGAGTCTTTTCCCCGAAATATTAAGATCATAAAGTAGTCTTTCGGCATTTTCAATGGCATCCATTCGGTTCCTGCCCGCCGAACGCCTTGTAATATTAACACTGGCTGAATTATCATCAGACGAGTTGATGAAGAGTCGCGACCTTATATATACTTCTTTTCTGTCGTCGTCGATCAACACCCTGTACTGATTATCGGGGACAGATATTTCGTTTTCAGCTTTCAGGTCAGACAGCTTTCTTCCCGAAACAATGAACAGGGTGTCGGGTGCCGTGCTGAAGTACTCTGTGGATGTTGTTTTTTCAGATTCCGCAAAGCCCACACCCTCGCTGAACATTATTATTGAAAGAGCTGCCAGGCTCATTACCCACAGAACAAGTGCCGTAAGCCATATATAGCCGTCCCGGACACTGAACCAGAAGATCATGCGGACACCACCGTAGATCATAGCCAGGAAAGGGATGCATACCACCATTGTTATCAGGACCTTTATCCATGGGACTGCTGCCGGGGTTACTACATAATGGAGGAAATCGGGAATATAGCTCAGATCAATTCCGTCAATGTTTGTTGAAAAGGCCCCCGGGTATCCGAAAACGAACACTATGATGAACGTAAGAAGTGCCATGAATCCTGTGATAACCAGGGCTGTGCCCAGTATGATCAGGATGATCCGTACAATAATGAAAATCACCTTCGCGAGAGCCCTGAATACCTCATTGAATACATTGCCTATTCTTGAGGTTGTCTGGTAACGCGGAGAACCCCCGTCTGCCTGTGATCTGAACCGGTTGCTGCCGCTTCCGTACATCTCCCGCTTACGGGCAGGAGTATCCGCAGATGGAAGAGCGATCCAGAGAGCCAGGTATACAAAGAAACCTATACCGAAGGTTAACGTGAAAACAATGAAGAGCAGCCTGAACCATACCGGGTCGGTTTCGGCATAGGCTCCAATGCCTCCGCAAACTCCTCCTATGACCTGGTCGTCGGGGTTTCTGAACAGTTTTCTTGGTCCGGGTGAGTGTGAATATGCCTTTTCCCCTCCGCCCTCATGGTCAAAATCTTCAGGTCTGCCAATCACCTGTATCATTGCCTCCACATTCTCCTTTGAAATGATGCCGGCTGTTCCTTTCTGTGACAGGAATATTTCAGCTATGCGGGATTCAATATCTTCAATTGTTTCATTGCCGCCTGGAACATTCCTGAACACACGGTCCATATCCTGCAGGTAATCGCGAAGCGTCCTGTAGGCTTCCTCTTCGATCTGAAATAGTGATCCGCCGAGATTAATTTTTATTGTCTTATCCATCTTCTTGATTTTTAGCTGGTTTGCAATAATTACTTCGAACGGATCAGATTGACCGATTCAACAAGTTCATCCCACGACCTGTCAAGTCCTGCCAGGTATTCTTTGCCTTCAGGCGTAAGCTCGTAATACTTGCGCGGAGGACCCTGCTGCGATTCCTCCCAGCGGTAGCTGAGCAACCCTGAGTTTTTAAGTCTTGTCAGAAGCGGGTAAAGTGTTCCTTCAACCACAATCACCTCCGCCTCCTTCAGTTTCCTGATGATATCACTTGCGTAGCATGAATTCCCCGATAATACCGAAAGTATACAGTATTCCAGGACCCCCTTCCGCATCTGTGCTTTTGTGTTTTCCAGATCCATAATTGTCATTTTTAAAATTTGCACTTCATTTTCATCCTTCCCGGTTTCTGTTTTACAGGTTCATTTTTTTCCTGACGGTATCGAATTCCGATTTCACTGAATCCTTTATGTTGTGGATATTAACAGGCTCTCCCTTCATCTCAATTTTCTGGGCTGTCGTTTTTGCTTCAGGGATCACTGCCCACAGTATCAGGTAGAGAAGGAGTCCAAAGCCTCCCATCATTGCCAGGATGACGAAAATGATCCTTACAAGCCATGGTTCCAGCCTCCAGTAGGCTCCCATGCCTGCGCATACACCTCCGAATATCCGCTTGTCGGGATCGCGGTACATCCTGTGGTATCCCCGTGAGGAGAATTTCTCGCGGGAAGAGGTTGCCTCATTGTCTGATATGTCCTCAGGCGTACCAAGCACTGATATGGCATACCGGACATCATCCATGGTGATCACCTGTTTATATGCAGTCAGCCTCGCGCGAAAGAGTTCACCCATCCTTGACTCTATGTCGGCCAGGATTTCCGACGAACTATCTTCTGCAGCGAAGTGAAGCTCAAGATTCCTGAGATATCTTTTCAGCTCAGCATATGCGTCTTCATCTATATTGAATGAATAGCCTCCGAGATTAATACTAACTGTTATTTTCATCAGTATATAATTTTTATTTTAATGGTCTGATGGAACCCACATGTCTGAAAATTATATACATACGTGTTTGTGTTTGCAATACATGTGGG
>Ga0116204_1001937_pt1 | contig 11447 bp, 9 predicted proteins | sample LakKivwa52mmetaG_FD_94481 | JGI IMG/M metagenome (GOLD analysis project Ga0116204, IMG submission 94481) | Anoxic lake water microbial communities from Lake Kivu, Rwanda to study Microbial Dark Matter (Phase II) - Lake Kivu water 52m metaG | ecosystem: Environmental > Aquatic > Freshwater > Lake ... | reverse complement strand
TTTTCGATGCGCAGGCGCAAGGTGAAACGGGCGTTGCCGGTTTTTTCCAGGTCCCCGTTGACCACTTTCATCCGGCTGGGAACGCGCTGGTCGCTTTCGATGAGCAGCTTCCAGTCATTGTCGCCGGGGTCATCCCCTTCGGCGTATTCCAGCCTCCAGACTGTGAATCCGTCGGTCGCGTCGGCGATGATCTCGACATCCACCTTTTCATCGGTCAGCACATCTCCGTCACGGATATTTTCGATGGACAGCATAACGCGCGGGGTGTTGGGGCTGCATTCTTCATCGGGGGTAAAGAAGATGGGACGGTCGAAGCCCATTTGCTCGGCCCAGGCGCGGCCTTCGTCGGTTTTCCGCAGCCAGAAACGCCCCTCGCGGTCTTCCACACGCATCGTCATTTTCTTATCGACGAAATCCTTGCACGAGTTATTGGCAACCAAGCCGCTCCAAGTGTCGAGGATGACTTCTTTCCACAGGTCTTCGCTGGCGGGCAGGGGCGGTTGGTCGGCGGAAAAAACTTCACTGCGCTGTTGCGGACACCACTGCGAAGGCTCCGCGCCAGAGACGGCACAAATCACTTTATCCACAATGCCGGGCGGGCGATTGAATGGGGCCGGGTTGTTGGTGATGCGCGGAATGGCTTGCTGCATGAATTGCGACCAGATGGGGGCCGCGCCAGTCAGGCCGGTGGTATTTTGCATGGGGGTGTAATCGGCGTTGCCCACCCACACGCCCACTGCCAGGTCGGGGGTATAGCCCATCGTCCAGTTATCTCTAAAGTCGTTGGTGGTGCCGGTTTTGGCGGCGGCGGGGAAGGGCAGGTTCAGCACCGAGTTAGAGCCGAACATGGGGCGGCGGGCGTTGTTGTCGGACATAATGGATGAGATAAGGAAGGCATGTTCCGGACGGATGACCTGATCGCCTTCGACTTGGGTGTATTCTTCGACAACTTTGCCGGTACTATCGACTACTTTCAAGATGGCAACCGGCGGAACGCGCGCGCCGTTGTTGGCAAAAACGGAAAACGCGCCGGTCATTTCCAGTACGCTGACTTCGCCTCCGCCCAGGGTAAGCGCCAGGCCGTAGTCATTGCGCGTAAAACTGGTAATGCCCAGTTTTTCGGCCATGCCAATCAAGCCTTCCCTGGCGGGGGTGTTCGGATCATCGTAAATACCCACCGCGTAAAGGGTTTTGACCGCGGGGATGTTGTAGGAGTTCGCCAGAGCGCTGCGCACCGTCACCGGCCCGTGGAAGCGGCGGTCGTAATTCTCCGGGATGTAAGGCTCACGCGGGTCGTTGGGGTCGCCGGAGGGCGGGAAACCGGTCGGGACATCCCAGATGAGGGTGGAGGCGGTCCAGCCTTTTTCAAAAGCTGCGAGATAGGTCAGCGGTTTGATGGATGAACCCGGCTGGCGGGTGGGGCTGGTCGCCATGTTCACCTGACCGTCAATTTCTTCGTTGTAGAAGTCGGGCGATCCGACCATCACCAGGATTTCACCGGTCTGCGGTTTGATGGCAACCAGCGCGCCGTTCTTGACATTTTTCCCTTCGGCAAAAAGCGCGCTGACCTGGCTGGTGACCAACTGCTGGGCAATGTCTTGCAAGGCTGGGTCGAGGGTGGTGTAAACGGTGAAACCGGAGCGGTAAATCGTTTGGGCGTCATACTTCGCTTCCAGTTGCGAGCGGATGTACTGCACCCAGTGCGGATAACGCATCTGGATGTTGGGCGCGGGGAAAGTGTAGTTTTCGATGTCCTGGGAGGCTTGCAGGGCTTCATCCACGCCAACGCAGACGCGCTGGGGGCTGTTGCTGACCTCGATGCAGTTTTTATCGGCGCTGAGGGTATACATCAGCACAATTACATCGCGGTGGCGGTTGAGGGTGGCGATGCGGTTGGAGTGAATGTCATAGACCGCCGGAGACTGCGGCAGCCCGGCCAGGAAGGAGGCCTGGGCCAGGTTCAGGTCGTCGGTCAGGATACCGTTGGGAGTGCCGGTCAACTGTCCGTCAATGGCCGGGCCGAAATACGTTTCGGCTGCGGCCTCGATGCCGTAGGCCAGGTTGCCGTAATAGATTTCGTTCAGGTACAGTTCCAGGATTTCATCCTTGCTATAGCGGCGGGTAATTTCAGCAGCAAGGATGATTTCGCGGATTTTGCGCAAGTAACTGCGCTGGGCGCGCTCTTCGGGCGAAAGCAGCAGGGCGCGCGCCAACTGCTGTGTAATGGTCGATGCCCCACCGCCCTGCCCACCGGTCTCGGTATTGGCCCAAATGGCGCGGAGGATGGCGATGGGGTCGAAACCGGGGTGGTTGTAGAATTCTTTGTCCTCGGTCGCGATAGTCGCGGCGATGACATAGGGCGAGATTTGGCTCAGTTTGACGGTGGTGCGGCGTCCGGCATTGGGGTCGAGAATCTCGTACAGGTTGTTGCCATTTCGGTCGAGGATGCGGGTGGTCTCGAATTGCGAGGAACGCGCCTGCAAATCCTCCACTGTCGGCAGGTCTGCCGCGATGGAAAAATAGGCGGCAACAGCGGCGATAGCCCCCAAAATACCAACTGCAACCAGCGCAAACAGGCTGATGACCAACCCACGCGCCAAACAACCCCAGCCGCCCCGGCGGGCGGGTTTTGTTGAGGCATGGGCAGGGGTGCGCCCAGGGCGTCTGCGGCCGGTGGTCGATTGGAGCGCCGCCGGGGTGACGCTTGTGGCGTTCAAGTCGACGGCTTCGACGGGTTCGACCTGGGAAAAGTTTGGTTCCGGGTAGAGCGGCGGCGGGCTGGGACGCTGCGACATCCCGCCGATTGGCATCATGGTTTGCGAATGGACAGGGGAGACGCGAGTCTCGCCGGGCTGGGGATTTTTATCCAGCCAATCCGGGTAAGCCGGCTCATCTTCGGGCTGACCGGGCGTCATCGTCCCGGTAAAATCGTTCCAGGCGGGCGGGTCTTCGGGTGCGGGGGTTGGCTTGTTGGGGCCGGAATTGGATGATTCCGGCTGGTCTTCGGGCCGGCCTTCGGGGGCAATGCGTCCGGTGAAATAATCGTCGGGTTGGTATTTGGATTCAGGCATGGTTTCACGCTGGTTTCGACTTGACCAAGACCGTCCAGGTTCCTTTCATGGCAGTATCGTTGGCCTGGTTGTTGACTTTGACAGAGAGGGTGACGCTGCCCCCGCCGATGCGTGGCAGAGACTTGGCTTCGGTCACTTCCATCTCGACATGGAGGGTATCGCCAAAGAAAACGGGCTTGACGAATTTCCACTCGTTGATTTCGCGGAAGGCAAGCACATTCGCGCCGAGGATGCCCGTCTGCACGGCCAGCCCGGAGGCGATGGACAGTCCCAGGATGCCGTGCGCGATGCGCTGTCCGAAAGGCGTCGACTTGGCAAACTCGGCGTCGGTGTGAATCTGGTTGAAGTCGCCGGATAGACCGGCAAAAGCGGCCACATCATGCTCGGTGACGGTGCGCCCGGCGGAGGTCAGCGTTTGGCCGGGTTGGAAATCATCGAAGAACAAACCGATACTCAGGGGTAAAGTGGACATGCGATTTCTCCTCGTTCTCTTATTATAAACGGCGAAACAGCGAAAAAAGTTTCGCTGCGGCCTCGATTTGGGCAGTTGCGTATATAATCGTAATGATTATCCAAAGGAGGTCTCAATGAACTGTCCCGTCTGCAAAACCGATTCGCTTGGCGAAATCACCCTCGTCTACGACCTGCCCGCCCGCCAATGCTCCACCTGCGCCGGGATTTCGCTCTCCTCGAACGCCTACATGGGCTGGCTGCGCGCCAGGGGGGATGATTTGCCCGAAAAACCGGCCTCCCAGCCGATGAATCCTTCGTGGGATGCCGACCTGCTGAAAATTTGCCCCGATTGCGGGCGGCTGATGCGGCGCTTCAAGATTTTCCCGGATATCGATTATTACCTCGACCGGTGCAGTAACTGCAACGGTATCTGGTTCGACCAGCGCGAATGGGAGGCGCTGGCCGAGCGTAACCTGCATGATAACCTGCACGAGTTCTTCACCCGTCCCTGGCAGGACACCGTGCGCGCCGGCGAGGCCAAAACCCGCATGGAGGCCATCTACTTGCTGAAATTCGGCGCGCCGGATTACGAAAAAATCAAAGACATCCGCGCCTGGATTCAGGAACATCCCCAGCGCAACATGCTGCTGGCCTTTTTGCAGGCTGAAGACCCGCATCAAATCTGATGGAACCGATTCACTTTCTCGATGAACCAATCACCGTCCGCTTCGAGACGCCGCCCGCGCGCGAGAAACTGCCGCCCTGCCCGGACGGTTTCACGTGGCGGGGGCAGGATTACCGCGTGACGGAAAAACTCTCCGAGTGGAGCGATTTCACCCGGCGCGGCAGGATGGCGCGCAATATGCGACCGGCCCATGCGGAGGCGGCAGCCAGTCGCGGCTCGCTCAATGTCGGTCGCTTCTATTTCCGGGTGCGGGTCGATACGGGACAGGTCTTCGACATCTACTATGACCGCGCCATGAAAGACCTCGACCACCGCAAAGGGGAATGGGTGATTTACCGGGAAATGGCGGAATAAGCGCAAAAACACCCATCGGTTTCATGGTTTAATCTGTTGAATTAGATCACCCATGTCCCCACCCCCGAATCCCTTGCCCGTGAAAGCATGGACACCCAGTTGGCCGCCTGCGGCTGGATTGTGACGAGGGTGGATGGGAAGGGTGTCGAGCGGGCAGGTACAGCTTGTCGAAACTTTGTCGAGACACGACCCGCCTGCTTGCGCCTCCGTAGGGGCTGGCCCTGGCCTACGGACGCAAAAAATCGCGCGGCAAGTGGGATATGCTGGTTATCTTGCTCGCGCTGTCCCTGGCGGTGGGGGTGAGTCTCGCGGCGTGTGGCGATGGGCATGAAGGCAGCGAAACCGTGACGCAGGGCAACCTGACCGCCCAGGTCACCTGGGAGTCGTCCCGGCGAAATGACACGGTCTACGCCTCCCTGACGCTGACCGCCAGGATTCCCGGCGCAATGGGCGCTCCGGACGAACTCGTGACTCTGCATTGCGTGGGGACGTTGACGCCAATCCGCACGCCATCGCCGACGCCAACGCCGACGCCGGGGACGATTGACGATAAATTAGCTATGTACGGAGTTAAGTTAACGGAAAACTGGCTCGACGAACATAAAGATTCAGTTTTTGTCGCTGTTCAACTCGTTGGAGATGCGTTTGCCAGAGCAAGAAAAATTGGCGAAACATCCGCCAGTGCTTTCAAGGCTGTTTATGGTAAGGTTCATATTGGATGGGGAAATTGTTCTGAATGTTTAGGGAACGGGGGCTATACCTATGGATATCAGTCAAAAGGAGATTATTACTTGATTAGATTTGTTTCTTTATCTGATCCGGGACTATACGCTAATTACAAGCTTCGCCAAGTCAATAATGTTATTCACGAGTTGGGGCACCTTTTTAATCATGTTATGGACAGGGCTCCAGAAAACTTATTGACGAATGATACAGATCCTTATAAAGAAGGGTATAACGAATTGTTGGTGCGAGGCACGGATCGAAATTTTCACTATGGTTTTGCAAGCAGCCTTAACGAGCGTGTTTGGGTGCAAAATCCTTCTAATTTGCCAACCGAGGTCTTTGCCGATCAGTTTTTAGGATGGGTATGTAATAAATGGGAAATTGACAGCAAAGGTAACTTGACTGACGCTGGCGCTGCCCGATCAGATTGGATGATTAAAAATATGACCGAGTGGTTAAAGCCATGAATTGCTTTTGATGATGAAAGGGATAAATTATGAAAACTTATAACTTGTTGATAGTTTTTCTGCTCTTGGTAACAGGCTGTTCATCGAACACGGGGTTCGCAGCAACATCGCCCACTCCCCAACCTGCTTCAACATCCACTCCACAGCCCGTCATTATGCCAACCATGACTCAGCCTGCCGTCTTTACGCCAACACTGACACCAACGACAACGCTTATGCCTGGTTCAGGCCATGTAATTTCTACGCCTTCCCAAAAAGACAGCGAGCAAATCACCTTGGGCTTGTTACAAACAAATAATGGCTGTGATTTACCCTGCTGGTGGGGAATCACACCTAATCAGACCAACTGGAAAGAAGCAGAGGAATTACTTAAGCCTTTCAGTTACATTACTTTGCGAGAATCTGCAACTTGGTCAATGTATTCTGTACGCTCCCCCCTTTCAGAAGAATATTCGGAGGTGGACGCAGTGCGGATGATCTTTGCCGTGCAACAAGGCGTAGTAAAAGAGATTGAGACCGGTTATTTTAACGAAAAAACATATCATCTATCGTCTTTCCTGCAAAAATATGGAGTTCCTTCAAGAGTTTTGGTTTCCACATATAGTTCTGATTCTGGCATGCCCAAAAACCAGGTTCCTTTGAGTATTGACTTGTATTATCCAGAAAAGGGAATAAACGCTTGGTATGCCACCGATGCTACCGTAAAAGGGACGCAAATATATGGGTGTCTGGAAAGGAGTCCCGCTCTATTTTTGTGGTCGCCAAACGAGCATACCCAGTCAATTGACTATATTTTAGGCTGGGACAAAAATTACATTCCTTATATGGATGTCTATGATGCTACAGGCTTGGATGTTCAGGGCTTTTATGATAAATATAAAAATCCAGAAAATGAGCCGTGTTTGCAGACTCCAACGAATTTATGGCCAGGTCAGTAGCATGGTTTTTCTATAACATTGTTTTCCTGCTCGGCGTGGTTTTCTGTCCATGCCGAGTTTTTTGGATGGCAACGGCAGCCTGATTCTGTCCACGCCGGGCGACCCTTCGACAGGCTCAGGGGTTGCCAACGGCGCCAAACGCTACACCTACAATACCGCCGGATTCCTGCTGAAAGTCGAAACCTATACCAATTCCTGGCAGACCCAGGCCGAGATGCTGTACGACGGCCTCGGAAACCGCCTGGAAATGACCTCCGCCGGCCTGACCACCCAGTACGAACTCGACGGCGGACGCGTCCTGTCCGCGGATGCCGCCGGGAACGTCACCTACTACCTCTATGGACTCGGCCCCATCGGCGAACTCACCGATGCCTGGAGCTATTCCCTGCCCGACGGCGCAGGCACCCCGCGCCAACTGACGGATGCCGCTGGCGAAGTCACCTTTGCCGTCTCCTACACGCCTTGGGGAGATACTTTAGAGACCTTCGGAACGGGCCGCTTCACACAGGGCTACTTTGGCGGTATGATGGATTCAGCCACCGGCCTGCTCTATGTGGGCAACGGCCAATACTATGACCCGGCGACCGGCCGCTTCCTGACCCGCGACGCCCGCCCGGGCCAGAACAACCCCTACATCCCCGTCGACCCAACCGGCGCATTACTTGGCCCGCTGGCACTTTTGGCCCTGGCCTACGGACGCAAGAAATCGCGCGGCAAGTGGGATACGCTGGTTATCTTGCTCGTGCTGTCCCTGTCCCTGGGCGTGGGGTTGGCGGCGTGTGGCTCCGAAATGGGAATTGTAGTGACGCCAGTGGGAGATGTTGACGCGGTTGTCTCCTGGATTCCAAAGGACAATGGAGATTTGGCCGCCTCCCTCACCCTGGTTGGCAATCTTCCAGGGGCGAATGGAACCCCGGAGCGAACCGTCATTTTGACTTGCTGGGGTACGTTGACGCCAATTTTAGTTCCAGACGAGATGGATGGGTCGCTTCCGTGGGGAAAGAAAAGCTCATCCCTTTATAAACTTTACCTAGCGTTGCATGAAACAAAAACAGACGATAAGGGTAAAACTACATGGTGGTGGAAAGAATATGGGCAAGACGGTAACTATACTCTTGTAGATTTTGTAGCTACAATGATGATAAGAGAAGTGGAAATATTGCCAAGTCGTCCCAATATCGATATGAAACTATACGTTGAAGCTATGGGGCGCCATGCATATCGTTGGTGTGATAAAGTTGATGAGCAGGTTGAACCCGATTATCTTTGTAACTCAGGGAAAAATAAGAGATTGATGTATTTCGCGGTGTCATGGAGTCAGGTTGTTATAAAGATTGAAGGGAGGTGGAATAATGGTAAAGGTGAAACGATAGACACTCTATTCGATGAGGGTAAAGATTATAACTATGGTCCCGCAGGTCGAGAATGGGCATTGAAAATTGCAAGCGCCATGCATAACCCACAAGAAGACTGGAAAATATTTGATAAGGATGCGCCATACGACGCAGGTAACATCGACCCTCAAGTAATCAATTTCCAACAAGTGGATTCTATGCACAAAGATTATCAGCATTATGCGCTATATGAGTTTCCAAAAGGCAGCAATAAGCCCGGTACATTCTTTATCACCACTTACTGCGAAACACTTTTTCTTCAAGGTGATATAAACAACTTTAATAGTTGGGGTTGTAAACTTTTACCAAATGGAGGCTAACCATCAGATGAAAATGATAAATCTGTCTAAATCCAGATTATTTGTAGCAATCTATCTGGTTTTGATAAGTATCCCATTTCCCGGATGCTCATATACCCAGAAAACAGATTTTCCCGCGACATCCACGTTACCCCCTGCCGAGGCGACGGCAATGCCATCGCCAACAGACAAACCACTTCCAAGTCAAATGCCGTTATCAACTGATACGCCTGGGTCGTCAAGTAAGATTCTGGACAAATGTATAGAAATAATCCAGTCGCCTTTACCCAAACTTCGGGGGAGTTTGGTTTTGCAGCATTTCATTCATGGCCCTTTGTCGAAATCGGAAATTTCCTTGCTGGATTTGGAAATCAACAAAGAAAAATTTATTTCCAAACCAGGCGGTGAATATTTCAATAACGAAACTGTCTCTCCGGTGGGTACTTATTTTGCCGCCGAAACCGTTACTTTTTCGTCAAATCACGATTACCAACAAGGGCCAATCGTAATTTTCGATTCGGACGGGAATTTGGTTGCCAGAGTAGAGTTGAAACAACCATCTTATGGATTTACATGGCTGAACGAAGAACAAATTCTCATGAACTATCCTTATGAAGACGATAATCCTGTTTTTCTAATTTCTCCCTTTAAAGGCATACAGGAAAAGATTCGACCTTTTATAACTGACATTTTTTATCCTAGCGATACCTCTTTCTTGGAATGGGGGTTCTATGGGACGCATAAAAACGTATACGATCCTTATATGACTCGTGCGTTATACCCATCAAGTGATGAGAATGGGCCAACTATTGTTTTGCGTGACTTGGAAAAAAAGATAGATTTGGCATCTTTTTCTACCCTTTCTACCCACGGGAACTCGCCAACATGGTCTCTGGACGGGGGAAAAATAGCCATTGCGCTAAACGTAGCTCCATTTGTATCTGGGGGAGATGTACCCTACAAGTACGAAATCTTTGTGATTAATCGCAATGGCAAAAAATTACTTACTACCAATTTGGGATCTTTTTCAGAAACAACCCATATTATGAACTTGTCCTGGTCTCCGAATGGGCGCTATATTGCTTTTTGGTACACCAACGACAAAAATCGCTTATTCACCAATTTACAACTGGCAATATTGGACACGGAAACCCTGACTACCAGCCGCTATTGCGTCAATAGCGGGGATGATTACCTTCGTTTCCCGCCTATTTGGTCACCTTCCAGTGACTACTTGATACTTCCCTACAAAGCATCGGAACAGGAAGAAACTTTTTCTTCATTACTGCTCAACATTTCTAACGGCAAAGCATGGATAATTAAACTGAATTATGAGCCTTTGGGATGGCTACAATAAATCGCCGCCTGGAACTACACCCTACCCGACGGCGCCAACACCCCGCGCCAAATGACGGATGCCGCCGGCGAAGTCACCTTTGCCGCCTCCTACACCCCCTGCCCACAGGGTGCTTCGCAAGGACGATACCCTCGAAACTCACGGAACCGGCAGTTTCACCCAGGGCTACTTCGGTGGTATCACCCTGGCACCGCCCGCCAGGGCAGGTGTGGACGCTGCCACCGGCCTGATTTATGTCGGCAACGGCCAGTATTATGACCCCGCCACCGGACGCTTCCTGACCCGCGACGCCCGCCCGGAGCAAAACAACCCCTACACCCCCATCGACCCAACCAGTGCATTACTCGGCCCCCTGGCCCTGCTCGCCCTGGCCTACGGATGTCAAGAAATCACGCGGCAAGTGGGATATGCTGGTTATCTTGCTCGTGCTGGAAACCGAAACAACGAAAAACCAGCCCGGAGTCAATCTCCGGGCTGGTTGGCAGGCAAACCAACTTACGCAAAATCAAGAAAATGGGGAGGCGCGTACAGCCGCCGCTTGCGCATTGGCTCCGGGGATTGGGTTTCGCACAAAATGCGCAGCCGCTTCATGCTGGATGCGGCCTCCAGCATAAAAAACGGCTCGGAAAGCGCGCCGATTTCCTGCGTCCAGGCTGGTGGGTTTTGTCCCTGGCGTTGGGCCAGTAATTCGACCAGGGCGGCAGAAATCACCAGGACTTTTGCGTCCCCGGTCTGTGGGCGGCTAAGCTCGCTGGCCGGACGGCCCGAACGAACCCAATCCTGAACCAGGCTGCGTAACAGCAGCGAGTCACGCTTGAGAGCGGCTTGTGCCAATTGCTCAATCAGTTCCATACAAGGACTCCCATAAATCCATGAAAGCATACTGGGCGGTCAATTCATCGCCCGGCACAAGATAGGGTTCTATTTCCTTCCAAACTTCAGCGCTTTTTTGTCCAGAGCCAATTTCTTCCAGTAATCGGCGGGCATCGGCAATATCGATGTCATCCCGCCAGGCGCATAACTTCATGGCGAGCAGTTGCGGCAAGGAAGGCGCAGCGACCTCTATGCCGGGAGAACGAAACAGGCTGGGACCTTGGGTCAGGCCGACCATATAGCCTTTGGCGCCATCGTTGAGCCAATCCTCGGGCCATTCATACTCTTCAGCAACCTGGCGCGCCCAATTACGAACCAGTCGCGCTTCTTCTGGGGAGAGAATAATCACATCCACATCGCGCGTGGATTGCCGGGCGTCGAAACCAAGCACCATCGCTGCGCCGCCAACCAGCATAAGTCGAATGGAGAAGCCACGCTGCCCTGCCAATTCACCCAGGCGTTACAGGCCATTTTGAATCTCAGGCTTCGAAAATGTTGCCATACCGACATTATACAACAGCGAATAGCGAAAGTTTTCCTTCCCTGCGCCGAACTCGACAGCCTCCTGGCGGGGACAGGCGGCCGCGTTTTGTCCACGGACGCCGCCGGGAACATCACCTACCCTGCTCGCCCTGGCCTACGGACGCAAAAAATCGCGCGGCAAGTGGGATACGCTGGTTGTTTTGCTCGTGCAGGGGCGGGACTGTGGGCAAAGGACATTGTCCCCTCAAGGGGGGTGCGAACCACTCTTAAGCGAAAAGACCCTCGCGGGAGGAGGGTCTTAGCTGGGGGCAAAGGACATTGTCCCCTCAAGGGGGGTGCGAACCACT
>Ga0116204_1001935_pt1 | contig 11456 bp, 9 predicted proteins | sample LakKivwa52mmetaG_FD_94481 | JGI IMG/M metagenome (GOLD analysis project Ga0116204, IMG submission 94481) | Anoxic lake water microbial communities from Lake Kivu, Rwanda to study Microbial Dark Matter (Phase II) - Lake Kivu water 52m metaG | ecosystem: Environmental > Aquatic > Freshwater > Lake ... | reverse complement strand
CATAAAACACCATTGGCACCTTCGCGCACCGAGAAAAACTTGTTGCTGAAAATGATACCGTTTGTTACATCAGTATCCTGAATACGATATCGAGTAAAATTATCCTGAATGGGATTGTACAGTGCCAGACCATCGGTTGTACAAATCCAGATTCGGCCTTTACTATCCTGAAAAACATCATAAATGCGGTTGTCGGGAAGGCTGTTAATGTCGTTACTATTGTGGTAGTAATTTCGGAATTGACCTGTGTAAGGATCCAGTTTTCCCAATCCATGAAAAGTTCCAACCCATATACTGCTGTTTCCGGGAAACACAGCAAGCACAAAATCATCCGGAATGGAAGCCGGATTGGATGGCTGATGCCTGTAGTGTGTAAATTTACCACTTGCCGTATGATAACGATTCAACCCATTGTAGCGTGTACCAATCCACATATTTCCCGATGCATCGCGCCGGATAGTGCGTATCTGATTTCCTGAAATACTATTTGTATTGCCGGGCTGATTTTTTAAATGACTATACGTCATTTGCTCGCGGTTGTATATGCTCACACCACCTTCGGTTCCAATCCAGATATTGCCTTTTGTATCTTCCTCAAAAGCCCAGACCGAATTGTTTATCAAGCTATTGGGATTATTTGGGTTGCTTCGGAATGTTCGGAAACGAGGCGCCTTGCTATTGAGTTTATTAAGGCCGTAGAAAGTTCCAACCCACATGATACCACTTTTGTCGGTGAAAATATCAAAAACGCGGTTGTCGCTTAAACTGGCCCTTATGTTTGCAATGTTTGAAAAACGACTAAGTTCTCCTGTAACAGTATTGAGCTGAAAAAGCCCCTGCCCATTGGTGCCGGCCCATAACATACCACCCTGTTGATAGGTAAGAGCCAGGATTTCGAGTGTTTGAGCGTTGCTCTCGCTGTTTGTTAACGCCTCAGGAACATAAAACAGACCCGTTGTAGGATTAAAGCTTGCAATACCTTTGCGGGTTCCAACCCATATCTGCCCTCCTTTTCCAAAAGCAATTCTATTCACTTGATTATCAGGAAGCGAACGAGGATCTCCCTTTTGGTGGAAATATCTGGTAACTTTATTGGTGCTGGCTTCAAAAAATGCCAATCCATGCTGGGTGGCCACCCAAAAGTTATTGGCTGAATCCTGCAACATCATGTTAAAATGATTTCCACGAACCATATCACCATAATCGCGGCTGAATACATGCCTAAATCGCAGAGTTTGCGGATCAAGCTCGTTCAGACCATTGGCAGTACTGATCCAAAGCCTGCCGTTTCGGTCGGAGGTAATATGATTGATCCAATTGTTGCTCAGGGATGTGCTGTCGCCAGGTACCGATCTAAAAATATGAATAGTATTGCTGTCGAGATCAAGCATATTCAAACCATCCTCAGTGCCAATCCACAGCTTAGTTTCAAACTGATACAAGGCTCTGATTGACTCATTACTGAGCCCTTGTTCCTTGTTGTAGCCGATAAAACTGTATCCGTCAAAACGGTTTAATCCGTCCCATGTTCCAAACCACATATAGCCTTGATCGTCCTGATGAATGCAATAAACCGTATTTTGACTAAGCCCCTGTTCGATACGGATGTTTTCGCTCAGATAGCGCGTAAAAAACTGATTGCCTTGTCCAAAGGTCCGGACGGTAAGCAGCAGCAATGCAAAGCACACTAGCTGCGGATACAAAAAATTGATATTCAATCCATTGCCCCCATAATATTCAGGAGTTTCCTTCACTTAAAACCTTTTTCGTTTTAGATTTTTATTGAGTCTTTTTCTTTCCTTCTCACGCTGCTTCATCATTCTACGGGTATCATCAGCCTGTCGTTTCTGGTGATCCTGCACCATTTGCCTATATGCCTTTGCTTCCTGCTTTTTCCTCTGAGCCTCCTTCTTTTGCTGGGCTTTCATTGTTTTGGAAGCCTTACTGCTGCTGCAGCCCGAAAAGAGCAACAGGATCAGAATCAGTGAGAATGACAGCCATTTTGCAAATTTCATCTTTCTATGTAAAAACTGAACGAAATTAGGCAATTTATAAATTTGTCAATCGTTTAAGCATTATTGTAGCAGGGTTGATTGCTTTTTGATGTCATGCAATTCGTTACTGCATTCATTATGAGCACAAAAAGCAAATACAATGGTATGTATTTCAGTAAATTAAGTTTTATTCTTACCTTTAAGCCCGAAAGTAATACACAGCATAATTTTTAAAAATGCAATGATGGTTGGTTTTTCATGGAGATACTTCTGCCTGCTGTTAGTAACAGTAATAGTGCTTGTTGGGTGTACCAAAGAAGAACGCAATCCGAACATACCGGATGTGTTCATAAATTTTACGATTGATCCGAATTCAACGTTCTATCAGCCATTGAATACGGCAGGTGGGTGGATGTATCTGACTTCCGAACCCCCCAGCCGCGGTATTATTATTCACCGCATCAATCTGACCGAATTTGTGGCCTTCGACCGGATTCCGCCCAATGATCCGAATAAATGCTGCGATGGAAACAACTGTACCCGGCTGATCGTTGACGGCCATTATCCATTTGCCAAGGATACTTGCACAGAAACTTTGTATTCTTTGCTTGATGGTAGTATCTTTCAGGGTGTGGGCCGTTATCCGATGATTCGTTATAACACGGTGTACAACGGCGGTTTGTTGCGTGTTTTCAACTGAAAATGCAATTCTGTTGTTAGATATGCAAAAATTGGCCAGATAAAGAATCCGGCCAATTTTGCTTATAAAAATAACCAAGAGGTCAGGCTGACATTTTTCTGCGTTGTGTGTTGCGACCACGTTGAACCTGAACCTTTTTTTGTGGCACAGCTCCTTCAATTTGCAGGTAGGGATGGTTATCAACGATGGGAATCTTGCATGAAATAAGTTTCTCGATATCCTTTAGCTCAGCCCTTTCATCCACATCACAAAAAGCAATGGCAGTGCCATCGTGTCCTGCCCTTCCGGTGCGGCCGATACGGTGAATATAGGTTTCGGGAACATCCGGCAAATCATAATTAAACACATGCGTAAGTTCATCAATATCAATGCCTCTGGCTGCAATATCGGTTGCAACAAGCACTTTCAGGTTTCCCTTTTTAAAGTCGTTCAATGCATTTTGACGGGCGTTCTGGCTTTTGTTTCCATGAATTGCCGCTGCCTTTATATTCGACCTGAGCAGAAATTTCACCACCCTGTCGGCGCCATGTTTTGTGCGTGTAAATACCAGTGCTGTTGGAATTCTTTTTTCCTGCAATAAATGCAGCAGCAGGTTTGGTTTGTCCGTTTTATTAGTAAAGTAAAGGCTTTGCACAATTTTGTCCACGGTAGAAGTTGGAGGGGTAACCTCCACTTTAGCGGGATTGGTGAGCATTGATTTGGCGAGTTTTTGGATTTCGGGTGGCATTGTTGCCGAAAAGAACAGGGTTTGGCGTTTGGCCGGCAGTTGTTCAATAACCCGCTTTACATCATGAATAAAACCCATATCCAGCATACGATCGGCTTCGTCGAGCACAAAAATTTCGAGATGGCGCAGGTTGATAAAACCCTGCCCTATCAGGTCGAGCAGTCGACCGGGAGTGGCTACCAATATATCAACACCGCGACGCAGTGCATTGGTTTGATGCAATTGCGAAACGCCTCCAAAAATTACAGTATGTCGGATTCTGGTAAATTTTCCGTACGCGGCTATACTTTCATTAATTTGAATTGCCAACTCACGGGTGGGTGTAAGTACCAGCGCTTTTATGCCAGGTTTCGGTTGTTTCTGCTGCTCCAGCAGCTGAACTATGGGTATTGCAAAAGCAGCGGTTTTTCCGGTTCCGGTTTGTGCGCAACCCTGAAGGTCGCGCCCGTCGAGAATATAGGGGATAGCCTGTTGCTGTATGGGAGTTGGTACCAAGTATCCCTCAACTGTCAATGCTTTCATGACAGGTTCAATCAAGTTTAGGTTTTTAAAAGACATTAAAATTTGTGATAAATGTGGCCGGAAAAGACGTTGCATTTTCTGCACCGGCGAAAAGATTTTATATAGGTTACGGCTTACAACCTGCCGTTTTCAGTTTTAGAACTGACTGCAAAGATACGCTAATTAAGGTCTCATCAAAATTAAATGACATAAAGGGCTTTATTTCAAGGATTTAATCTATTACAATTAACTTAATAACAATAGTTTATCACTGCCGGGCGAATCAATGACATTGCTAGAAATACTGATGTTGCGGATATTCAAACCATGCCATTTAGGCCACGACTGTGAACAGAACACCCAACCGGGGGTCGTATCTCGGAAACCATCATTATGCAAGCTCCTTCGTCGCTGACTAGATGATCCCACAACTCGCAACCCTCCATCTCTTCGGCTCTTTAGCCGCCGACGAGATGGAGGGTTGCAGTGCTTACTTTCGTGGTATCAGCAGTTCATATTGCTCAGCTGTAGCTCCGGCAAGGCAGGCATCAATAATACGATGACCCAGTTCCGATAATTCCGGCGTTCGGTATTGTTCCAGTTCTTTTCGGAAGAAATCGTTCAGTATTTCAGCACCTTTATTATATCCTTCCATTCCAAGTTCTGGTTGTTTGTAAGTTTTAAGGAAGCGTGAGGGGATTTTTGAACCTTCAATTGTAAGGTATTCAAGTTCATAACCCAAAAGGGAACAAGGTGCAGGGCCAATCTGATCGGGTCTGAACTTTGAGTTGCCTCTGCGTGTGAGGTATTCACGCATAAGAAGTTGTGCTCTGAAACCTACCTTCCAGGCGCCTACATACTGATTAGGTGTAAGCACATATCGTGTATCAGTTTTTGAAGCAATTTGCTCCAGCAGCAGGTTTGCATGCCGCACTTTTTTACCGGTTGCAAACGGCCAGTATGACCCCACACCTTCGCTTTCCATTCCTTTACTGCTCGAAATAATACTGGGGTTTGCATGTCCGCGTGGCGATACTAACCGCCATAGCCATGCAAGTGCCGGAGGCAAGATGTGAAACAATCCCAAAATTCCGTAGGTAGGGTTTTCGGCTGTGCTGATAGGGGTGCGAACGCCAAAGCTTCTCACATCAATGTGTACCGGCTGGTTCACTGTTCCTTCAAACAACTCGCGGGGAACAATAACCCGTGGATTCGGACATGGTTTCCCCGGCGCATCCTCAATATGATTCCAGATGAGGGCAGTGCCACCGGGATGTGTTTTTATATTGAGAAAAAGCAGTGGTTTCTGTGCATTGATCGTAATACGCTCGAGCACAGGGTCGATTCCGTAGCCTGTTATATTATCCGTGCGGATAAACCATGCGTTTTCTGCATCCAGCAGGCGAAGACGCTTGCTCTCGGTTTGCAGGCTTGGGTGCACGGTTGCCATATCGTCGGCAATAGGCTGAATCTGGCAGAATCGTGGAATTTGTATGCTGCGCTGTTCAGCAGTGATGGCATTTGTACCAATAAGGACATCGCCGCTGGGTTCGCGAACAATGTGCTGAAGCATTTCACTTTTTCCGCCCCCGCTGGCACCTTCATGCATAAAACGGGTTATGTTATCGTAAGGACTAATCGACTCTACCGCCGAACAGTGCGTAGTACTCCAGCCTTCGTTCTCGCCAATGGTGAGCAGCACCCCGTAAATTCCTTTTTTGGCACTTGGACCAGGATAGAGGTTGTACGAAAAAATCTCGTAAATATCGTTCAAGCGGTTATGAACCACGATTTGTTTGCCGTTAAAGTGAGTATGCCGGAATGTGGGCGCAACATACACCACTGTGTATATGGATGCAGATGCAGGTATTTCGTCAGCAGCTACAATTTTTTGCAGCATGGCAAGTCCCATCGCAAAAAATCCTGCATTGGCAGGAGCAACGGCCATTCCGTAAGGGCTGTTTTCGAGGCGACCAATGCGGAAAAAGAAATAGGCCAGTTCCTGATTCTTCAGCCATTCGAAAGTTTCATTGCGCAAACCTTCAAAACTATACCCCAAACGGTCAGCAAATCGCTCTTTATCCGTTGGCAATTCATCCGCAATGAGCATGGTATCCGGATCGCGCCGGCGCATGTATGCCTCAGTATAGTTGGCCGAAATACCGTTGGTTACCCTATGAACAATGGCTTCGGTATAGAGTCCTTTTCCCGGAATCTCATAGGAAACATCAAACTGAAGCTTATCCTTGCCACCAACGGCAGCATCGGCAATCTGTTCATAGCTTTCAAAAAAATGAACCTCTTTACGGCAATTTTCCAGTAGTACTTTTGCCTCTGTGGGAATATGAAATTGATGTTGAATTTTCATTGTTATGGATTTTAGGTGTGTAACAAAAGTACTTCACGGGCACGCGATGTGACAGCTGCCACATCAACAATCGGGCATTTGTGTGCTTACAACGGTTGCGGTAATTGTTACCGAAACTGCCATGATATTGCCTTCGGTCTCTTTCAGAACAATGATTTTTGCAGATCAGCGCAAGTAATGTGTTGATGAATATCAACATTAATACATGCGACTAATAGTTTGTAAAGTCTAAATTTGCAGGCGGGTTGTCCCAACTGTGTTTGAATAAAATACGCTGATTATGAATTCATTGATACTTTCAACAGCAACCAGGATTTTACTGCCTGTTTTGCTTGTTTTTTCCATTTTCATTTTAATTCGCGGACATCAGGAGCCGGGAGGCGGATTTGTAGGGGGCTTGATCGCTTCCATGGCTTTTGCACTATACACCCTTTCGAATGGTGTAGCAGCCGCCAAGAATATTTTTCCGCGCAGCCCAAGCACACTCATTATTGCAGGGCTGTCAACATCGCTGGGCAGCGGACTGGTTTCGCTGTTCATGGGAAAGCCAGCATTTACCGGAATATGGGGAAATTATGAGTTTCCGGTTATCGGTCCGCTCAGCACGGTTTTCTTCTTTGATATAGGCGTTTATTTGGTGGTGCTGGGCGTTTCCACCAGTATCATTTTCACACTCAAACAAAAAGAGTAAATATATGGATGCATTGCTTGCCATTTTGATCGGAGGGCTTTTTGCTGCCTCGGTGTACATGATACTCCGGCGCAGTATTATCAAACTCATTATCGGGCTTCTGCTTCTGGGAAATGCCTGTAACCTGCTTATTTTCACGATTGGTAAAACCATAAGGGGAAAGGCTCCGCTGATTGAAGAAGGAGCAAAAAAGGTTACGGAAACGGTTGCAGATCCTATTCCCCAGGCACTTATTCTTACGGCTATTGTTATTGGCTTTGGGTTGAGTGCATTCACCATCGTGCTTATTCAGCAGGTTTACCAGTCGGTAGGCGTGGATGATTCCGATAAACTCCAATCTACTGACAATTAACATTTAACGGCTTTTGTATGAACATCTTACTTATAGCACCTATCGTTTATCCGCTGCTTCTGGGAATACTAACTTTGGGCGTTTGGCACTACCGTCGAATTCAAATGATCATCAATCTTGTTGGATCATTTGGGTTGATGGTTATTGGATTTCTGTTGCTCGGCCAGGTAATGAAAAACGGCATTCAGGTTAGCCAGATTGGAAATTGGACTGCACCCTTTGGCATTTCCATAGTTGCCGATACGTTCAGTGCAATTATGGTTACCATTACAGGCGTTATGGCTTTTGCCATTTCCATTTATTCGGTTTCGTCGGTTTCGCCCAGGTTTATGAACCGCGAACAAGAACTCCGTCGCTCTCAGTTTGCCTACTATCCGCTGTTGAACCTCATGTATATGGGCATCAACGGAGCCTTTATAACCGGCGATTTATTCAATATGTATGTTTGGTTCGAAGTGATGCTGATTTCATCCTTTGTACTGCTTGCACTGGGTGGCGACAAAAACCAGATTGAGGGTACCTTTAAATATGTAACTATCAATCTTTTATCGTCTGCATTTTTCCTGATTGGTGTTGGTTTACTTTACGGCATCACCGGTACGTTAAACATGGCTGATCTTGCCGTGAAAATCCATCAGGTTGAAAATCAAGGACTTGTTACCGTAATTGCCATGTTTTTCCTGATCAGCTTCGGGATTAAAGCGGCAGTATTTCCACTGTATTTTTGGTTGCCGGCATCGTATCATACTCCACCCATCAGTGTTTCGGCCATTTTTGCGGGCATGCTTACCAAGGTGGGTGTTTATTCACTGATCAGGGTTTTTACGCTCATTTTTATTACCGATGTAGGATATACACACACGATCATTCTTTGGATTTCGATACTCACGATGGTTACCGGTGTGTTAGGGGCTGCATCGCAGTATGACAGCCGCAGGATACTTTCCTTCCATATTATCAGTCAGATTGGATACATGACGCTGGGTTTGGCACTTTACACACCACTGGCACTGGCCGGAGCAGTTTTTTACATCATGCACCATATAATTGTAAAGTCTAATCTGTTTTTAATCAGCGGAATAATGAACCGGGTTGGTGGCAGTTTCGACATCAGAAGATTGGGATCGCTGGCCAATACCTATCCTTTTCTTGCGGTTTTATTTTTGATTCCTGCCCTTTCGCTGGCCGGAATTCCACCACTGTCGGGCTTTTGGTCGAAGTTTTTTGTGGTAAAGGCCGGCTTGGATATTTCAGAGAACTTTGCTGTTTTTGTGGCCCTTGCTGTTGGCTTGCTTACCTTGTATTCCATGACAAAAATCTGGAATGAGGCTTTCTGGAAAAACCGGTCCGACAATGCTTTTCCACCCATGGAAACCGGTTTGTTTTCGCGTGGCAATCTTTATATGACCATTCCGGTGATAATGCTTGCCATAATTACTCTTTTGATCGGCTTCTGGCCCGATCCATTCTACCGTCTTGCCGATCAGGCATCCCTTGAACTGATGAACCCATCCATGTATATTGAAGCTGTGTTAGGAGGTAAACCATGAGATATTTATTGATCAACATTTTTTTCGCCTTTCTTTGGCTGATGCTCACCATGCGTTTTGGTTTATCCGACTTTGTTTTCGGTTATGCCATGGGCTATCTGGTAATCTGGTTTTTAAACCGTAAAAAACCTTCAAAGCCGGCATACGCTGTGTTTATCCCTCGCTTTTCGAGCTTTATGCTTTTGTTTATCAAGGAAGTAGTTAAAGGAAGCCTGCGTATTGGCTACGATATAATAACTCCAAACCATTATATGAAACCGGGTATTATTGCCCTGCCACTGGAAGCAAAAACCGATCTGGAAATTATGGCACTGGCCAACATTATCACCCTTACACCGGGAACAACAAGTCTTGCGGTTTCCGCTGACAAAAAAATACTGTATGTATACAATGTTTATCTGGAAGATGACATCCAAAAAAGCATTGATGAAATTAAAAACGGACTTGAGAAAAAACTACTGGAGGTAATGCGATGATGATTGAAACATTGATATATTATTTCATTCTCCCTGTGCTGAGCCTGGCTATGCTGCTCATTTTCATCAGGGTTATCAAAGGGCCGAGTTTGATGGATCGTGTGGTTGCACTCGATCTGCTGGTAATTGTCAGCATCGCTCTTTTGTCGGCTTACGCCGTACTTTTCGATAAAAAGGTAATGATCAATATTGCCCTGGTTTTGGCACTGATCACTTTTTTGAGCACTGTAGGTTTCACCTATTATTACATCAAGGGGAAGAGGGAAAAAGACGATTTCGACATCAACTAAATCAATGCAAAATGATTACCTATTTAATGATATTTTTTCTGGTGCTGGGTTCGCTGGTAATTTTAATAGCCTCCATCGGCTTGCTCAAAATGCCTGATATCTACCTTAGGATGTCTGCTTCAACCATTGCAGCCACCTTTGGAGTAGCCACCATGCTTGTTGGCGTGGCCCTGTTTTTTGCTGATGCCGGAGTTGCGCTGCACATACTCGGATTAATTATCCTGCTGATTCTTACTGTTCCGGTTGGTGCACATACCATGGGTCGTTCTGCATATATTGCAGGACTTCCAATGTGGAAGAAAACCAGGCACGACGCCCTTAAAAACAAATATATCACCGAAATCGACAGATTTGCACCGGCCGGTACAAAGGGTGAAAACGATAGTTCCGAAGGAAATTCACAAAATAAGGAGGAGGATGCTGTATGATGTGGATGATGATCAGCGGCTTTGCATTTGCAGCCGCAGCACCATTTATTTTTAAACTGATTCCAAATGCTACCGGCAAGCTGCTCAGCTTGTTGCCACTCAGCTATTTTGTTTATCTTCTAGGTTTTATTCCCTCCGTTTCGGGAGGTAATAACCTTGTTTTCACTTACACCTGGTTTGCATCAATGGGCATTAACCAGCACTTTGTGGTTGATGGGCTAAGCCTTACATTTAGCTTGATTATCAGTGGTATAGGCGCTATTATATTATTTTATGCCAGCGGATATCTGCATGGTCACGCCAAAGAAGCCCGTTTTTATGGCTATCTTTTATTTTTCATGACCTCCATGTTGGGAGTTGTGTTGTCGGACAACATCATTGCTTTGTTCATTTTCTGGGAATTAACCAGTATCAGCTCTTATCTGCTCATTGGATTTAACCATGAATCAGAGCGTTCGCGGTATGCCGCGCTACAGGCCCTGCTGATTACCGGAGGCGGCGGGCTGGCACTAATGGCCGGACTTATCATGATGGGTTCTGCGGCGGGAACCTATAGTCTTTCAGGCATACTTGCCAATGCAGGACTCATACAACACAGCTCGCTTTTTGTTCCGATTTTAATACTGGTGCTTGCCGGAGCTTTTACTAAATCGGCACAGTTTCCATTCCATTTCTGGCTTCCGAATGCAATGGAAGCTCCAACCCCTGTGAGTGCCTATCTTCACTCAGCAACCATGGTTAAAGCAGGGGTATTTCTGATTGCACGCCTCAACCCGGTGTTTTCCGGACATGAATTTTGGCACACCTCACTGCTGATAGCAGGAGGCATAACCATGCTTATGGGAGCCGCTATGGCAACAGGCCAAACCGATTTAAAACGAATCCTGGCCTACACTACTGTAAGTGCATTGGGCATCATGGTGTTTCTGATCGGATTGGGAAGTGCTTATGCAATTACTGCTGCTATCAGTTTTATCCTGGTGCACGCCATGTACAAAGGCGGATTGTTTTTGGTAGCAGGTGCAATTGACCACGAAACCGGCACCCGCAACATCACACAGCTTGGTGGGCTGAGATCGAAGCTGCCCTTTGTTTTTGCAGGAGCAATGCTGGCTGCCTTGTCTTATGCCGGAATCCCTCCTTTTCTGGGCTTTATTGGGAAAGAACTCATATACGAAGCCACTGCACATTCATCCACGGCGGCAGCAGCATTTACCATTCTTGCCTTATTAACCAATATGTTTTTGGTAGCCACAGCCATGCTTGTAGTGGTGAAACCATTTTTTGGAAGCTTTAAGCATACCCCCAAACATCCTCACCATGCGCCAGTTACACTCTGGCTCGGACCAGCCATACTGGGCAGTGCAGGTTTACTGTTT
>Ga0116204_1001934_pt1 | contig 11465 bp, 9 predicted proteins | sample LakKivwa52mmetaG_FD_94481 | JGI IMG/M metagenome (GOLD analysis project Ga0116204, IMG submission 94481) | Anoxic lake water microbial communities from Lake Kivu, Rwanda to study Microbial Dark Matter (Phase II) - Lake Kivu water 52m metaG | ecosystem: Environmental > Aquatic > Freshwater > Lake ... | reverse complement strand
GAAATTTGCATTTGTATTAATTCCGCTAACGATCCCATTAACGTAAAATCCAGATTTGTTTTTTTGTTCATGATTATTTTTATCAGCCAAAGCAAAGACAAGTTTATAGATTAAAAACAGATTAGCAATAGCTAAGATAACGATAATGACTTGATAATTAAGAGATTTATTCATCTTCAATGAATTAAGGGTTTACAATTATTGTGTTTTTTTGCTCTGCTCATTTTTACGACTTTAGCTGAATCTCTCAGATTAGTTACCCTAGGCTGTTTATAAATGCGATGCACACAAAATGCTGATCGAAAGAATGGTTTTCAGTTTTCCTACCGTACTCCGAAGGAGTCACATGTTTACAGAATTAACCATTTTATGTAAAAGTAACGACCCCAACGGGGTCGAATTTTCAGATATTATATTCACTAAAGTAATCATAGATTAAAATAAATAACTATGCTTTTCTTGATCAAAAGCACCAAGAATCTAGCACGAACAAGTGTATTTACGCAGATGGGTCAAATTTAATAAAATGTGCGGTATAGATTGCAAATCCACACGAGCAGGGTTATGAAATTTGAAGTTTCGGCTCATGGAACAAATAAAGTAACTTTCTTTACTTCGTACCAAATGATGCAATCGTGCGGTAGCGGAGCCTGCTCTCCGCCAAAACCTAACAACCACAAGCCAAAATCATTCAACGTATAATCCTCCAATGATCAATACAAAAATTCTCCAAAACCGGTTCTGATTGTCAGTCTTTTAGCATCACTGGCTTCAACACGCCCAATTATCCTTGCAGCTACTCCAAACGAGCTCGAAATCTCAATCAAAGCCGCAGCCGTGCATTTATCTGTATAAACTTCCATCCTGTGACCCATATTGAACACCTTGTACATTTCGTGCCAACTTGTACCCGAAGCTTCCTGAATCATGCGAAACAGCGGCGGAAGCTCGAATAGATTGTCCTTGATGATGTGCAGCCGATCGGTAAAATGCATAACCTTGGTTTGTCCACCACCGCTGCAATGGATAAGCCCATTGATTTTTGGGCGGTATTCCTGCAAAAACGCTTTCATAATGGGCGCATAGGTTCGCGTGGGAGCCAAAACCATTTGTCCGGCATTCACACCAGAAACTTCTGTTGGATCGGTCAGACCATATTTTCCACAATAGACCAGCTCATGGGGCAGAAGCGGATCGAAGCTTTCGGGATATTTACCTGCCAGAACCTTCGAAAACACATCATGACGTGCCGATGTAAGTCCGTTGCTACCCATGCCACCATTATAGGCATGCTCGTAATTTGCCTGCCCATAGGAGGCCAAACCTACAATGACATCACCTGGCTGAATATTATTTTCAATTACATCAGATCGCTTCAACCTGACAGTAACCGTGCTGTCAACAATAATAGTACGCACCAAATCGCCAACATCGGCGGTTTCGCCACCGGTACTGTGGATGCCGATGCCCATATCACGCAGTTGGGCCAAAAACTTTTCTGTTCCGTTGATGATGGCAGCAATCACCTCCCCGGGTATCAGGCTTTTGTTACGTCCGATGGTTGACGAAAGCAGTATATTATCAGTTGCTCCCACACAAAGCAGGTCATCGGTATTCATCACAATCGCATCCTGCGCGATTCCTTCCCAAACACTCAGGTCGCCGGTTTCTTTCCAGTACAGATATGCCAGTGCTGATTTGGTGCCGGCACCATCGGCATGCATGATATTGCAAAATCCGGGATCTCCCCCCAGTATATCGGGAATAATTTTACAAAAAGCATTGGGATACAAACCCTTATCAACACCTTTTATTGCTTGATGCACATCCTCTTTTCCAGCCGAAACACCTCTTTGTCTGTACCTTTGAGCGGCTTCCATCCTACTTGAAAATGAGTTTTTTAAGCTGAGAATTAAATTCAAATTCGCCCATACGACTCAACAATCGCTGTCCGAAAACGATATCTCCATCCAGCTTGTGCTTAACCGTAATCTCCACATCTTTGAGTGTGCGGTTGGCAATACTGACCTCTTTCAGCGTAAACACAGCCCCATCGGCAATCGAGCCTGCTTTCAGCATCTGTTCGGCATCGCCCAAAAGATTATCGCGGCTGATGATGCCCTTGCTCAAAAACTCCATTGCCTTGGCAAGTGAGAAGCTTGCACTTTCGTTTCGCAAATAGATGAACTTCTCATTGTAACCATCTATACGACAATTGACTTCGAATGCCCCATCGCGGTTAATGACAAATGACACCTGATTATCTTCAGGATTGATGGCAATTTCAAGCTGATTGGCAATGGGGATGTTAGAGGCTTTTGGAACAAAATCCTTACTGAGCACCCTGAATTCCGTTCTGCGGTTAAGTTGATGGGCTGCTTCTTTTTCATCATTCGATCGCAGCCCGTTGATAAACTCTTCGGTGAGCACACTGCCCCTTTTAAAAGTAAATCCATTCACAATAAAATCGCGCTCCAGACTGCGTGGCACACGTTCGCCATAACCTTTGGCAACCAGTCTGTCAGGGTCAACCCCGCGAAGAATCAGGTAATCCACTACTGATTGTGCACGACGCTGCGAAAGAATGTCGTTGCGCTCTTCGGTATCGCGGTTATCGGTATGAGAAGCCAGCTCAATAATGATGGTTGGATTCTTTTGCAGTGTTTCGATTAAGCCCTGCAGCGAATCCTCATACTGTGGCAGCAGCTCCCAGCGGGCCAGCTCGTAAAGAATGTCGGGCAAAGCAATTGGCACCTGCGGTATAGGTTCGAGCATAAAATCTTTTACAAAGTCACGGCTAAACTCAACTCCAACAGTGGTTTCAACAGCAGTTGCCGTGAAATAATTAGTCTTGTCGACAAAGATCTCGTAGGTCGTATTTTTGCTCAACTGGGTGTTTCCAAAAAGGTAATAGCCTTTGTCGTTGGTGCGGGTGCTCACGGAGGTACCGTTCGAGCCGACCAGTTTTACGCTGGCATCCTCAATAAACTGGAGGGTTTTGTCATCCTTGATGGTACCGCCGAGGGTAAACAGCACAGGAGGTTCAATAAAGTAATACAGATTGTCAATTCCTCTGATGTTATTGCGATTGCTTGCCAGAAAGCCCCTTTCTTCAGTGGGGTGAAAGATGATGCTGAAATCATCGAAAACCGAATTGATCGGATGCTTCATATTGGTTGGTTTTCCCCAGTTTCCAGCACTGTCGACGGTTGTCATAAAAATATCAAAACCGCCCATTCCTCCATGACCGTTTGAGGCAAAAAACAAGGTAGTATCATTGCGCAGGAAAGGAAAAATCTCATCCCCACGTGAATTCACCACAGGACCCAGATTGAGCGGTCGCCCAAAAGGCTGCGATTTGTTGTCGCGCACACTTACATAGATATCTTTTCCTCCGAAACCATCTCTGCGGTCGGCGGAAAAATACAAAATCAGCTCATTGTTGCTCAGTGTTGGGTGACCAACGATATCTAAGCTGTCAACGCCTCTGATTTCGACCGGACTTGCCTGACCCCAGCTCCTTCCGCTGCGGGTACTCATAAAAATCCGACAGCCGGAAGCCTGACCGGGTGTGTTGTTGCATCGTGTAAAATACAGATTGTTAAAGGAGCCTGCCAGGAAAGGGGCGCCTTCATTGGCTTTTGTATTGATTATTTCAGAATTATCCAGTAAAACCGGGGTGCTCCATTGCTCATTCCTGTCCAAACGCGAGAGATATAAATCGCTGAAATTCTGATTGGTCCACCTGTCTTTTTCCTTACCGGTTGAGCCATCGCGGGTTGAGGTGAAAATAATCTCATTATAGTTAGTGGATGCCCATGCAGGTGCAAAATCGGCTTCACGGGAGTTAAGCTTTTTGATAGCACTCACTTCAAAACGGGATGGGTTGGCCAGCCAATCTTCAATCAAAGCGGCCGATTCAGCACCCAGCAAACCGCGTGGATCTTCGGGTACACGCTCAGCATACTGATTATAATACTCTATTGCTTCACTGTACTTTTGATTCATTTTCAGCAGATCAGCATAAATCAGCAGAATTTCCGGATTGCGTTGTGGCAGCTCCGAGCGCATCACCCTGCGGTAGGTGGCCTCCGCACGTCTGAAATTACCGGTTAAGCGGTAGCTTTCAGCCAAACGCCAGCTTATTCTGTCGCGTTCTTCATTGTTCTTCTTAACACGACTGAAGGCTTTCTTGTAGCGGTCAATCGCAAGCGAGTATTGCTTGCGGCTGAAGGCCTCATCCGCGCTTTTGGCAACATTCCGCTGAGCTTGCAGCTCAGGCATCATGGCCACAAACAACAGAACAGTTAAAGCAGTAAAAAAAAGTTTCTTCATCCTTTCAATCAACTTTATAATGTGCTAACGTTGGCATGTTCGTTTTATTGGCTTCAACCGTGCTCTCCTAAACCTTTTGATCGTCACCGGCATTTTCCTTCAGCTCAGGTAAAATTTCATCAGTAGCAGCGGCAACCTCGCCTTCGATTTTTTGTTCCAAAGCTGCTTTCTCTTTGAGAAACTCCTGATAGCGACTTTCACGCTCTATCTTCTGAACCTCTTTATTGATTTCGTTCTTAAATCCCGCAGAAGCCCTTTTCATTTCATTAATAGTTTTTCCTATGGTACGTGCCACCTCGGGCAGCCGCTGAGGACCTAAAACAACAAATAAAACCAACAGGATCAACAGTATTTCACCTGTACTGAAATCAAAGAAAAGCAGCATACTCAGTTTGTTGAACCCACAAAAATAGCAATAAATGCGATGGTAACAACCAATCTGTCACACAGCTTTATCATTTTCACTTCAAACTTACCGCTTCTGTCAAAAAAGGCAAAAAAAAGAAGTCCGGACAGAAATACCGCCCGGACTTGCCTGATTATTTTTGGCTTACGCTTGTAAAGCAATGAGCTAGCTCTTTTTGGCGTTCTTTGCGGCAGCAGTATTCTTCTCAGCCTCCTGTTCCTGTTTGGAACCTCCCAAAAGGTCGTACACAATTGGTGATGCATTAAATACAGATGAATATGTACCAAACAGAATACCCATCAACAAGGCAAACACAAAACCACGGATAACCTCACCACCAAAGATGGCAATAATTAACAGTACCAAGATCGTGGTACCTGATGTGTTGATGGTACGAACCAAGGTTTGGTTCAAGCCATCGTTCATGTTTATCTTAAGCAGTTTCTTGGGATGAAGGCCTACATTCTCACGAATACGGTCGAAGATAATTACCGTATCGTTGATTGAATAACCGATGATGGTAAGTATTGCCGCAATGAATGACTGATCAACCTCCATGCTGAAAGGCAGAATATGATGGAACAGCGAGAACAACCCTAACACAATGATGGTATCGTGCGCCAATGCAATCAAACCGGCCAGTCCATACTGCCATTTCTTAAACCTGATAGCAATATACACAAAGATGATTAAAAGAGCGAAAACAATGGCCATGATCGCTTTGTTTCGGATATCGCTTGCAATGGTTGGCCCTATTTTTTGTGAACTAAGAATTCCAATTACTTTATCAGCACTTGACTCTTCGTCTGAGGTAAACTGGTTGTAGCTAATAGGATTCGCAAAGAAATCCTTCAGACTGCTGTATAGCATCGACTGAACGATGGAATCCGCTTCGCGTGTTTCATCGTCAATCATAAATTTGGTCGTAATTTTAACCTGACGACTGGGACCAAAGGTCTTTACTTCGGGAGTATTGTCAACAAACTCAGTGCTCAGTGCTTTACGAAGATCGTTAACGGTAACATCCTGGTCAAAACGAACAAGATAAGTCCGACCTCCGGTGAAGTCAACACCGTAGTTCAACCCTCTGATGCCGAGCGATGCAAGGCTGACAACAATCAAAATAACCGAAAATACATAGGCTTTCTTGCGCATGGAAAGGAAGTCGAAATGCACATCAGACAAAAAGTTGAGGGTGAGCTTATTCCCGAAATTGATCTTTTTGTTATGGTCAAGACGATACACAAAAATGATGCGTGAAATCAGAATCGCTGTAAACAGTGAGGTTAACAAACCAATGATAAGAGTGGTGGCAAAACCCTGAACCGGTCCTGTTCCAAAAACATACAGCACGATACCTGTGAGTAATGTTGTTACGTTACCGTCGATAATGGCAGAGTATGCATTTTTATAACCGTCCTCAATAGCAAGTCGCATACCTTTTCCGGCAGCAATTTCTTCCTTGATACGTTCGTAGATAATTACGTTGGCATCAACGGCCATACCCAGTGTAAGTACGATACCGGCAATACCTGGCAATGTCAGCACTGCTCCCAGGGAAGCCAGCACACCAAAGAGGAAGAAAATATTGGTAAACAACGCAAGGTCGGCAATAAATCCTGACATGCCATAGAAAAATACCATATAGACAAGCACCAGGAAGAATGCCAGAACGAATGACCATAATCCGGCATTTACTGCCTCACGGCCAAGTGATGGCCCCACAACCGCTTCTTCCAGAATTCTGGATGGAGCAGGCAGTTTACCGGCTTTCAAAATATTTGCAAGGTCCTGTGCTTCTTCTATAGTCATTTCACCCCCTGAGATAGAAGACCTACCACTTGGTATTTCATCATTAACAACAGGAAATGAATACACATAATCATCAAGGACAATGGCAATCTGACGGCCAATATTCTCACCTGTCAGTCGCTTCCATGATTTGGCACCTTCGCTGTTCATCTGAATGGTAACCTCTATACGTCCATTCTGATCATAATCCTGACGTGCATCAACAATCACTTCACCACCCAAAGCGGCTTTGTTGTCACGCGATGCTTTCAAGGCAACAAGTTCCAGCACTCCTGGTTGTCCGGCTTCACCACCACGTGGCTTTACAGTCCAGGCAAGCTTCATATTACGTGGGAAAACTCCCTCTACCCTGCGCAACAAATTGTTGATACGGGCAGTATCTTTTACCATTGCCTGTCCGACTCTTGCGGTGTTACCCGGGAAAAAGCGTCCCTGCTCATCCTGCACAAACGATGGCATCAGATAGGCATACAACGGATTCTCTTTGGCGTAGTCCTCAAAACTCTGATCTTTATTGTCAGCCGATTCTTCTTTCAGTTTGTCGGCGAGGCTTAAAGTATCAGCAGTTTGGGTGGTGTCAGCTTCTGGTAGTTCAACTGTTTCAGGCTCTTCCATGGTGCTTTCTGCATCTGTTTGCTCAACATTGCTGCTGTTACTCGCATTAAGCTGTGCAAGGCGTTTGTTGGCCTCATCAAAAAAAGTATATAGCTCAGAGAAATTATAGGTTTCCCAAAATTCGAGCTGAGCCGTTCCCTGCAGTAGTTTACGAACACGCTTGGGGTCTTTGATACCTGGCAACTCTACCAAAATGCGGCCTGATGTTGCTAAACGCTGAATGTTGGGCTGTGTAACGCCAAAACGGTCAATACGGGTGCGCAGGATTTGAAACGAGCGGTCAACTGCGGCTTCAGCTTCTTCACGAATTACCGAAAGGACTTCATCATTGGATGAATTGGTCGTGATACCTTTGTCCTTGAACTCAAAAAGAAAAATGGAAGCCAAACGCGCATTTGGATCTGCTTCATTGAAGGACTCACCAAACAGGGTTACAAAATCCTTTTGACTGTTCCGTTGTTTTTGCACAGCTAATTCCATTGCCTGACGGAAAACCGGATCTTTACTGTACCCCGACAAAGCATCAATGATATCACGCACCGATACCTCAAGTACAACGTTCATTCCGCCCTTCAGGTCAAGACCGAGGTTAATCTCGCGATCCTTGGCTTGCTTGTATGTATATTTTCCGATCAACAGGTTGTAAACCACCTGAGTTTCCATCGAATCAAGATAATAGGTTTCTCTTGCATCAATGATGGAATCCAACAGGTGCTTAAATAATAACTGATCGCCCTGGGCAAGTTCCGTTGCAAGTACTGTTGCAGCCTCCGATTGTGCATATACCCTTGCTTTGCGTTCCACCCTGTTGGTTATAAAGGTGAAAGACAACTGATAGAGTGATACAATGGCCAGAGCAATTGCAAAGACTTTGATAGCTCCTTTGTTTTGCATTTCTGAATTTGATTAGATTGACTTACTCTTCTCTTAGTTTTTTTTGAGGGTGCAAAATTAGAATAATATTTGACAACTGCCAATAATTCAGTAACGAATTCAATTTTTAGCGCATATCGCTCCATTGGTTTCTAGTGCAACAAAACTTATGTCTTGAGTTGATTGTGGCATATCCAGCGCCCATAAAGTGGCTTTTATCCTGTTGGCAATTGACTGAAACAATACACCAAATTCACTACTGTCGCGCAATCTGTCAGTAATCCTGCTTGTTGTTAATAAAATATCAAGAAAAACAGATTGTCCGTAATTCGGCCAATTTAGTCTATCTTTGCGGCGATTTTTAAAACACAAAAAAACTTACATCATGAAAAAGAACACTTTTCAATTAATACTGCTGGCTGCAGGTTTCAGCCTGATGCTTAGCAGTTGTGGCGGTGCATCCGAAACAAAAACCGAAAGCACAGAAGCCCCCAAAACAGAAGAAGCAGTTGTTGTTGAAACCCAGCCATTTGCATTAGGTGAAAAAATCTACAACGAAAAATGTATTGTTTGCCACATGGCTACCGGCGAAGGTGTTGCCGGTGCGTTCCCTTCACTCAAAGGTTCTGATTTTCTCCAAAACAATCGTCTGGGAGCTGTTGCTCAGGCACTTAACGGATCACCCGGCGGAAGCGTAATCAACGGTGTAAAATACAGTGCACCCATGCCGCCTCAGGTAAATACTATTGAGGAAGCAGTAGCAGTGATCAATTATATTGCCAACCACTTTGGTAATGAATTTGGAACTATCACTGTGGAAGATGCCAAAGACATCGTGATTAATCCCAGGTAGTTAGCTTTGCCTTTCGTTGTAAATGCTTCCACTTAACCTGTTGCTGCAAAAACACCTATTATTATAGGTGAGAAAAACGAAGGGCTAAACCAACGAATACCTTTTAAAGTATTGTGTCAAATCTAAAAAACAACAATTGATATGAAAAAGTTTAGCTACATTTTAGTCCTGGCCCTGATAGGGCTGATGGTTGGATGCGGGGCTCCGCAAAGCCATCAACACGATCATGATCACGATACGGAGGCACTCCCTTCAACCGGATCATTTGGCGAGGCAATTACCAAAGATGGTGCTGTTGCAGTGGTTGAAATTGCCGGCCTGATCAACAGCGACGAAGCCATTGAGGTGAAAGTATACGGTAAAATTCTTGAGGTTTGCCAGCACACTGGCTGCTGGCTCACTTTCGATCTTGGCAATGGAGAAGAGATTATGGTTAATATGAAGGACCATGATTTTTATGTACCAATGGATGCCGCCGGAAAAACTGCCTGGGTTGAAGGACTTGCCATTCGTGAGCTGATTTCGGTAGAACTGCTGAAGCACTATGCCGAAGACGCCGGACGCAGTCAGGAATACATTGATGCCATCACCGAAGATGCCTGGAAATACACCATCGAAGCTAAAGGCGTAATAATAGAATAGTCAGCGCTGTTTTACATAAAAAAACCTCCTTAATGAATGCTAAGGAGGTTTTTTTTATGCCTTTTAATTTCAGCTAAACAGCCACTTATCAATACAAATGATTGTATTTCAATAAAATAAATCAATCTCTGCAGGAGGCAATTTTCTGACAAAGCCGATACCTTATCGCAGCTGTACAGCAGTACCATAGGATGGCCGTGTACCTTTTTGAAGATTGTTCAATCTGTAAAGACGTTCCAGACGTATCCCATAAAGCTGTGCTACGGCGTGCATGCTTTCTCCTTCCCTGAACACATGCGTAGTATGTTCAGCTGATTTGCGCCGTTTTTTCTCGAGGTATACAATCTGACCCTGCTTAAGGTTTTCCCTTTTGCTGAACTCATTGTATTTCACAATCTGCCAGCTGTAAATATCAAATTCGGCTGCAAGTGATTGTATTTGATCGCCCTCACGGGCAAAAACCAGCTTCCGACTATTATTCTGATGAATAAATCTCCCGTTTTTCGATTTTCCAACCACCTGAAAATCACTTGGATTAATTGTAATAAAGCTGTGATCCTCAATAGCTTCAGGGTCATCTTTTGTAACTGCGATAATTGGCTCGGCAACTTGCATAGCCTGAATATCATATTGTTGCAGCTGATGACGTTCGATAATCCTGATCAACAGTTCAGGATAGCGCGGATTGGTGGCATAACCGGCCTTGCTTAGTCCGTTGGCCCAGGCAGTATAATCCAGGATGTCCAGCTCAAAAAGCCCGGCATAACGCGGACGAAGAGTTATAAAAAGTGAGTGATCGTGAAACGACTCCTCTGGAAACGCATAAGCCCTGAAACACTCATTTTTTTCATCATCATCCATGTAATATGTATTACCTTCCCATCCACGGTGGCATTTTATACCAAAATGATTGTTGGCCTGACGCGCTAGCGCACTGTTACCCGATCCGGATTCAAGTATTCCCTGCGCCAGCGTTATAGATGCCGGAATTTTGAACTCCTGCATCTTTCGAATCGCAATGGCATGGTAACGCTCGATATACTGCTCAGCAGAAATTCTATCCTGCGATTGAACCTGAACTGCTGTAACAATTAAGAAAAATAGCAAAAAAGCCTTATTTATCATCTCACTGTATCAATCTCCGGACGCGAAAATACAGCGAAAAGGCTTACCAATAGCGGCTATATGTCAGTTTTAGTTAGCAATGCAGCGGTTGGGTATGGCAGAGCATCTGACAAGAATACGAAAATCAGCCATTTCTTTTTTACCTTTACAGCGTATTAACAACACTTATGGACCCTATCAGAAAGTACTTTCCATCGTTAAACCTTGTTCAGCTTCAACAGTTTGAGGCTCTCCTTCCCTTTTATCTTGAATGGAACAGCCGCATCAACGTGATTTCACGAAAGGACATGGAAAATTTTTACCTGCACCATGTGCTGCACAGCCTTGCCATTGCCTGCTATGTGCGTTTTGTACCGGGTACTAAAGTGTTAGATGTAGGAACCGGAGGCGGGTTTCCGGGCATTCCGCTTTCAATCATGTTTCCCGATTCGAGCTTTCATATGGTGGACAGTATCGGAAAAAAAATCACTGTGGTGAATGAAGCTATCGCACATTTGGGACTCACCAATGCGATTGCTGAAAAAGTCCGGGCAGAAAGCCTTAAAAGCCGCTATGATTTTATTGTAAGCAGGGCTGTTACCAGTTTGCCCGAATTTTTAACCTGGACTCAGCAGCGCTATCATGGAAACAGTAAAAACAGTGTTGCCAACGGTATCATATATCTGAAAGGCGGCGAAATTTCAGAAGAATTAAAGCTGCTTCCCAAAAAACTCATTACCAGAAAAATTGCTTTAAGCAGCTATTTTTCAGAAGATTGGTATTTAACCAAATACCTTGTACACATTTACTAGCTCATGTAAATTG
>Ga0116204_1001931_pt1 | contig 11468 bp, 10 predicted proteins | sample LakKivwa52mmetaG_FD_94481 | JGI IMG/M metagenome (GOLD analysis project Ga0116204, IMG submission 94481) | Anoxic lake water microbial communities from Lake Kivu, Rwanda to study Microbial Dark Matter (Phase II) - Lake Kivu water 52m metaG | ecosystem: Environmental > Aquatic > Freshwater > Lake... | reverse complement strand
CTGCCGCAGGGCGGCCGGGGTGGTGTTGGAGGTGCGGAATCCCAGCGTATCGGTGACGATGCCGGTGGCGAGGTTGGCGGCGACCTCCCGGCTGATTTCCAGTCCCCAGCGGGGCAGGTGGTCGGTCAGGACAGCAGCGGTGGCGACGGCTTCCGGCTCGACGAGATTCAAGTCGCCAAATCGCTCGTTGGTGATGTGATGGTCGATGTTGATATGGGGCTTGCGCGCAGATTCGAACTGCTTGCCGGTGCGACGGAAATCGGCGCAATCGACGGTGACGAACAGGTCGAATCCGTCTTGCGGTTGTTTTTTGACCTGGTCACTGCCCGGCAGGTGCCGGAAGGAAGCCGGGAGGCCGTCGCTCAAGACCATCTGGACGGTTTTTCCCGCTGCCTGGAGCGCCAATCCCAGCCCGAGCAGTGAGCCAATCGCGTCGCCATCCGGCCGGACGTGCGAGACGATGAGGATGTTTTGGGCGGTGTCGAAACTGGTTTTGATGGCGGTATCTAATTCAGAAATCATGCAATTCCCTCTACTCTTTGCGTTCCTCGCGCAATTGCTTGAACAACTTCTCCATGTGGTCGGCGTTTTCGGGGGTTGGGTCCCAGTGGAAGCGCAGGCGCGGGAAGGCGCGCAGTTCGACACGCGCAGACAGGGCTCGGCGCAAGAATCCGCTGGCAGATTCGAGTCCCGCCAGCACTTCGGCGGAACGGCTTTTGCCTTCTACGGCGGAAACATAAATATCGGCAAAGGCCAGTTCGCGGTCGACGCGCACGTCAGTCACGAAAATCTGGCGCAGGCGCGGATCATTCATCTCCCGAAGGAGCAGGTCAGACATCTCTTCGCGGATGCGGTCGGCAATTTTTTGTAAGCGAATACCAGAGGGCATAGTGATTTTCGATTTCGGATTTACGATTTTGGATTACGATTTTGGATTACGATTTTGGATGGAGTTGGAGCCCGGCAGAGAACGCCGCCAGACTCCAACCTTAAATCTGGTTTGAAAAATTTGTTCGCACGTTGCAGTAATCGTACACGCTTTGTCGGGTTTCGTCAATCAGTTATTTTTCTCAAGGATGTAACATTCGATGATGTCGCCAACGATGATGTCGTGGAAGTTTTTCAGCCCTATGCCACACTCCAGGCCGTTGCGGACTTCGCGCACATCATCCTTTTCGTGCTTAAGCGAGGCCACTTCGCCCTCGAATACGATATCACCGCTGCGCATCAAGCGGATTTTTCCGTTGCGGCGCAGTTCGCCATCCACCACACGGCAACCGGCGATTTTGCCCACCTTCGAGATGGGGAAAACGGCCAGGACATGTGCCTTGCCAACATGTTTCTCGACAAACTCCGGCTGGAGCATGCCTTTGAGGGCTTTTTCGATGTCTTCGGTCAGACGGTAGATGATGTCGTACAGGCGGATGGAGACGCCCTCGGTCTCCGCCAGGCGGCGGGCGGCCACTTCAGCCTGGACGCTGAACCCAATCAGGATGGCTTTCGAGGCAGCGGCCAGCATGACATCGTTCTCGCCAATATTGCCAGTTTCGGCGTACAGGATTTTGATGGCGATTTCGGTGCTGGCCTTGCCAAGTTCGTTGATTTCCTTGACGATTGGCTCCAGCGACCCCTGCACATCGGCTTTCACAATCAGGCGCAGTTCTTTCAATTCACCAGCCTTGAACCGCGCAAACAGGTCTTCAAGCGACATCTTGGCGGCGGCATCCTGGTTCTTCAGGGCTTCCTGGCGTTTCAGGACAATCTCACGCGCCACGCGCTCATTTTCGACGACTTCGAACACTTCACCTGCGGCAGGCACGCCGCTCAAACCCAGCACCGAAACCGGGATGGATGGCCCCGCCTTCTGTACTGGCTTACCGCGATAGTCATACATAGCCTTCAAGCGGCCCTGCGCCAGGCCGGCCACCACAACATTCCCGTTTTTCAAGGTTCCATTTTGCACCAGCAGGCTGGCCATGACACCTTTGGTTTTATCCACGTTGGCTTCGATGACGGTCCCAATCACCTTGCCGCCCGGGTTGGCTCGGATGTCGAAACTATCGGCCACCAGCAGGATGGAGGCCAGCAGGTCATCGATTCCCATCTTTTGCTTGGCCGAAACCGGCACGACGATGGTATTGCCGCCCCATTCATCGGGGACGAGTTCCAGTTCGGCCAGTTGATTCTTGACCCGATCGAGATTGGCGTTGGCTTTGTCAATTTTATTGAGCGCCACAATCATCGGCACGCGGGCAGCTTTGGCATGGGCAATCGCTTCGCGGGTTTGCGGCATCACGCCATCGTCGGCCGCCACCACCAGGACGACGATATCCGCGCCCTGGGCGCCGCGCGCGCGCATCGCTGTAAAAGCGGCATGGCCGGGCGTATCGAGGAAGCTAATCAGGCGGCCTTCTCTTTCGACCTGGTATGCGCTAATGTGCTGGGTAATGCCGCCAGCTTCCCCTCCGGCGACATTGGTCTGCCGGATAGCGTCGAGCAGGGAGGTCTTGCCATGGTCGACATGCCCCAGGATGGTGACGACTGGGGGACGCGCCACCAGGTCGACGTCTTTCTCATTGGCTATTTTCTGCCGCCAGAGCGGTACTTCCCCAACTTCCTTCTTCTCTTCGACTTCCTGCTGTTCAGGAATCGCGTCGAACCCAAATTCTGCCGCGACAATGGCAGCGGTGTCATAATCAATGGTCTGGTTGATAGAGGCCATCACACCGTTGACCATCAGTTTTTTAATGGCATCGATGGGGCTGATACCCATCTTCTGGGCCAGGTCACGGACGCCAATGGCTGCCGGGATTTCGATTTGTTTTGCACTCATGAGGACACCTCCTGCAATGAAACTGCCTATCCGCGCGGGATGAAAGCCTGGAGCGTGCCTCATGCGCAAAAAAATCACATCGCGCTGCTCCCAGGCGCCGTTCCCGCAAGGGACTCGGCGGAGTCGTCCGGCAGGCCGGCCATATAGTTTTCCAGCCTCTGCCGGTCTTCGGCTGTCAGGGAAACACGCAACGCACTTGCCAGCGCCCCTTTCAGCCCGCGTTCCCAACAGGACTTGTGGTCATGCAGGTAAGCCCCCCGGCCATTCACTTTGCCCGAAGGGTCGATGAAGACCCCATCAGGCCGCCGCACAATGCGGGTTAGCGTGCGCTTGGCCAGCACAGTGCGGCATCCGACACAAGTTCGTTGGGGAATATGTTTGACAGGTTTGATAGGTTTTTTATTCACGTCAACACCGGATTGACGAAGGTACCTTCCTTACCAATTTATGTAAACGACTACCAATCTTCGAACACACCATCGCCGCGTTTGTGTTTTTTGCGTCCCACGACTTCACCGCGGTCTTCGTCGAATTGGTACTCGACCGATTTCTTGCCCTTCTTGCCCTTCTTGTCCTTCTTGTCGGCATCATCTTCAGAGGCAGGGGTGAAAGATTCGGGACGCAATGTGAACAGTTCCGCGAAGGTTGCTTCGGCGCCGGTTTCTTCCTCGGCAGGGGCAACAGGCACGGTGACTTCGGCCTCCACAACTGCCTCAGGAGCGGCTTCCGCCACAGGCTCTTCCACTACCGGGGCAACCGCTTCGGCGGCTGCTTCAGCCGGGACAGGTTCCTCCGCTTGGAGGGCCGCTTCAGCCACGGCGGTATTAATCGCCTGCATGGCTTTGGGACCGATGCCGGGCAACCCCAGCACCCTGTCGGGAGAAATCTTCATCGCCAGCAGCAGGTCGCCGGCAGTGCGGTAATCGGCTTCGGTCAGGATATTGTAAACGTGTTCGGGCAGTCCCAGGACATCCAACGACTGCTCGAAGGCTGAATCGGGTATTCCAGCGCGGGCTTCGGCCAACTTTTCGGCCGATTCCTGCTCGACAGCGCGCTGTCGTTCGATGGCGCGGCGCTCCACCCGATCGACGAACTGCGCCAATCCCTGGTATTCTTCCGGGGTCAGCGGGCGTCCTTCGGCTTTTTTCGCCAGGATTTCGCCGATGTGCGGCTGGTTGTCCTTCTCGGCCTGCGCCGTCAGTTCCATCGAAGGTTCGGTTTGCAGGCGGTTCAGCGCATCAGAGGCAGCCTCGCTCACGCTCTTGATGTCGATGCGCCAGCCGGTCAGCTTGGCTGCCAGGCGGGCGTTCTGCCCGTCGCGGCCAATCGCCAGCGAGAGTTGGTCCTCCATCACCACAACGGTGGCAGTCTTTTCACCATCGGACAGGTACACGCCGCTGACTCGCGCCGGGCTGATGGCTTTGGAGATATACGCCACCGGGTCGGGATTCCACTCTATGATGTCGATTTTTTCGTCGTGCAGTTCCTTGACAATCGCCTGGATACGAACGCCTTTGACGCCCACGCACGCGCCTACCGGGTCGACCCCTGCCTGGGTAGCGGAAACCGCCACTTTGGCGCGCTGCCCTGGTTCGCGCGCAATGGCGCGGATTTCGACAATGCCGTGATAGATTTCAGGGACTTCGTTTTCGAGCAGGCGGCGCAGGAAGTTGCGGTGCGCGCGCGAAAGGATAATCTGTGGGCCGCGCGAACCGTCCTTGATTTCCATTATGATGGAACGCACCCGGTCATGCACGCGGAAGCGCTCGCCGGGGATTTTCTGGTTGGCAGGCATCACGCCTTCGGCCTTCATATCCAGCCCGATGGTGGTGCTTTGTGGGTTGGTGGCCTGCACCACGCCGCTGACAATTTCACCCAACTGGCGCTCGAAATACTGCATTTGCGCGCCGCGCTCCGCCTCGCGGATGCGCTGTTGGATGACCTGCCGGGCGGTTTGGGCAGCAACGCGGCCAAAATCGCGGGGGGTGGTCTCCACAATTACCATATCGTTCACCTGGCAAATCGGGTTGACTTTGCGCGCTTCTTCAAGCAGCACTTCGGTGCGCTCATCCAGCACGCTCTCCACCACCTCTTTTTCGGCGTAAACCACCACCTTGCCGGTGTCTGGGTCTACTTTCGCTTCCACATGTTGGGCGCTGGAAGCGTTGACTGCGCGGCGGTAGGCCGAGACCATGGCCGATTCCAGCGCGCCCAAAATAACTTCTTTCGGAAGTTGTTTCTCTTCCAGCACTTCGTTGAAAGCCAGACTAAACTCGTTTTTCATGCCTGCACGAACTCCCGCGTGAACAAACTCGGATAATTGTACCTTTTCAAGCAAAAAAGTGGGGGACGCCCACTTTTTCGGTGCTTGCGGTATTGGTCGAACGAATTAGATTCTAGCACAAAGCCCAAAAACGTGCAAGATTGAATGAACTTGGATACAATCGGGCACATGACCAACCTGACCGGCCCCGAAAAATCCCGTTATGTCCAAGACCTGTTTACTCGTATCGCCCATCGCTATGATTTGATGAACCGGCTGATGACGGGCGGGCAGGATATCCGCTGGCGGAAGGAAGTCATCCGCCGCGCCGCCCTCCGCCCGCGCGCCGCGCTGTTAGACCTGGGTGCCGGGACAGGCGACCTGGCCCGCGAAGCCCTCGCCCAGCAGCCGACAGCCCGCGTGACCGCTGCCGATTTCACCCTGGAGATGATGCGCGCCGGGAGGAAGGATACCGATACTTTCGCCTGGTCCGCCGCCGACGCATTGCATTTACCCTTTGGCAACGAACAATTCGAGGCAGTTGTCTCCGGTTTCCTGATGCGCAACGTGGTGGATAATATATCCGCCCTGCGCGAGCAATACCGGGTGTTGAAACCGAAAGGGCGCATCGTCATCCTCGATACAACGCGCCCCAAAAAGAACCTGCTCTCGCCCTTCATCTGGCTGCACTTGCACGTGGTCATCCCAGGGCTTGGAACATTGCTTTCCGGCCAGCGCGATGCCTATACCTATCTGCCCGATTCGACCGAAGCCTTCCTGAGCGCGGAAGAACTGGCCGCGCGCATGGCCGTCGCCGGGTTCAAGTGCATCGGCTACAAAAGACTCATGTTTGGGACGATTGCCATCCACTGGGGGGAGAAGTAAGCAAGCAAAAGAGCAAGTAAGCAGGCGAGGCTACCAGATTACTTCAACCACTTTTGCAGCGGTGATGGCGCGGTCACGGGTGATTAATGTTGCCCCATTTAAGACTGCGCTGGCTACAATCATACGGTCATGCATTTCTGGGATGCTGGACAGGGTGCGCAGCTTCAAAGTCGCCGCGTAATCGAAATCGACAAATTCAACGTTGGGGCTGTTGTCAATTGCGTCAAGAATTTTATCCAGGTCGGCCTCAATTGGCTTATTTTCGATGGTGAAAATCAACTCGGCCATGACAATCACTGGAATGAGCAACCTGGCCTTGCCGTTGGCAATCTCATCAAATACTCGCCGGGCATTCTCCCCCAACTTTCGCGGTTGGTGAAATGCCCAGAGCAAGGCGTGGGTATCCGTCATATAAACGGTCATGTTATTCGAGGGTTTTCGCTAACCGATGGAGTCTGGCTTTTGATTTTCGCCGCGCCCGGGCCAGTGACTGCTCCAGTTCCAGCCCATCCATAGATTCCCACATGCCAAGCAATGAGGCAAAGCCCGGCCTGGCATTTACAGACGGCGTGACTTTAACCCTCAATTCCACCAGGCTATTTTCAGGCAAATTCAAGGCTTTCTTGGGCTTCAAAACGCCCTTCTCATAAACCGCTTGGACAGTAAACATGGTCATAACGGCCTCCGTTTGTATTATAGCATTTCCCGCACCCGGTTATTCTGCCGAAGAGTAATTAAAACATGCCCCGGCAGGTTTTCTTCGCCTGGGGCATGTTCCTGCTTGCTGACTGATTACCAGCCTGCCACCATCGAAATTCCCAGCCCAAACAGCATAAACAACAGTTGTATCCCAAACAAAATGGCAAAGACATAAGCCACGACTTGCATCGTGGATGTTCCCGCCGCGGTGCGCACTTCCTGGCCCTCGGAGAGTTGCCGCACCATCTGGGCCGCCGCCGAGACGCCGTTGCGCGGGAAGCCGCCCGGCCAGTACCAGCGCGGAGTTTCGACCGGCACGATGATTTTGTGTCCGTCGTACTCTTTCAGCCACAGGCGCAAGGCTTCGGGCGGGTTGAAGGCCAGCGTGCTGGGCAGTACCACCGCCCGGGCCGCCTCGGCCCCTTCGGGCAGACCGTCTTCCAGAGGCAGGACCACCGCCGGGACGTTGGGCGCGACCTGTTTAATGGCTTCCTGCATCAGCGGGGCGAACCCGCTGCCAGCCTGCTCGAAGACCAGCACCGGGAACTGCTCCTGGAGGGCCAGGAGCGACTCGGCCTTGCGTCCGCCATCGCGCCGCAGCGCCGACCAGTGATAAACGAGGAAAGCGGCAAATAAGACCAGTAGTTGCAGCGCGTTCAGCACATCGCGGGTGAAGTTATTCCCCGCCGCGCCAAGCAGGGCATACAGGAGGTTGTAAAACAGCCCAATGGCCGAAACCATCCCGCCGATGACTGCGGCAAAAATCACCAGGTACAGGTACGAGCGGCGCACCAGCGAGCGGCGGGCGTTATCGCCGCTCTCGTCTTTGGAGAGCGCCTCGGCCTGCATGGGACGCCAGGCCAGCAGCCAGAGCGGCAGGCCGACCAGCAGGGTGGCAAGCGCGGCGCTCAAGCGCTCACGCAGCGTATCGCCCCACAGGACGGACGAACTGACCAGCGTCTCGATGAGGAACGAGAACAGGAGCGCCAGCCCGGTGAAGGCGGCCACCAGGCCAATCAGCGAGAGGATGTAAAAGTAGAAGCGCTTCAACCCGGCGCGGCGGCCAGCCGATTCCACGCCGCGGATTTCGCGCCCGAGCCAGTTTCCGTAATAGGCCCAGACCACCCCCAGCGGAACGCCAATCGAAACCGGCCCGCCCAGGCGCGAGAGCAGTTCGGCCAGCGGAAAGGACTGCCCCAGCGCCAGGCGCAGCAAAATATCGACCAGCACCCCGGCAGAGGACAGGACGGTGACAACGCCCGCCAGCGAAAGGAGATACAAGACGCCCAGGCGCAGGTGCGAGCCGGTTTCCTGCGGCTCTTCCAACGCACGCTGGCTGGACTGCCAGGCCCAAAACCAGATGGGCGCGCCAACCAGGGTGAGAGCCAGGCCGTTGATGAAAATTTCACGGCCTGGCTCGCCCAAAATGGCGGTTGGGGTGTAAAACAGGAAACGAATGACCTGCTGCGCGCCGAAAATGAGCATCAGCAGGCCATAGAACACCCAAATATAGCGGTACAAGCGGCGCACATCGCGGAAGTTTTCCACATCCAATAGGGTCAGCCAGTCGATTTGCGTTACGCGGTAGAAATAAGCCGCCGCCACCAGGTTGAAGAATATCGCTATCAGGTTATCGACCCAGCCCTGCGAACCGCCCAACAGCGCGCGGAATCCCTCCAGCCCGGCGAGCAGGACGAGGGAACGGTTAAGTAGCGCCAGCAGGTTTTGGGCAACCGGCACCAGGGTGGCAAGCAGTACCGCATAAAGGAACACCGCCCGCAGCGTGGCGGCGTGCTCCTCGCCATCCGTCCGGGCAGAGCGCTGCGCCCATCCCCAATGCAGCAGGAAAATCGGCACGCCCACCAGAATCAGCGCCAATGCCTGGGCCAGGGTCTCTGCGCCGGGCAGGAGCAGGCCGGTCGAGAGGGTGGCGCGCAGCAGCCGAATCAGCCCCCACAGGACGACTTCGACGCTGATAAAAGCGACCGCGAAAAAATACAAACGGCGAATGGTGCGCATGAAGTCCCCCTATTTGACAGGCGTGGGCTGGTACCAATCAAAGGCCCACAGTTGATACGGCATTTGTTTGATTTTCCAGGCCCCGGCCTGGCGCACCAGCCGGGCGGTTTCGACATAACGCGAACTACTCTCAAACAGGCCGCGCTGATTGTAGATGATGGACAGGCCAACCGTCGCCAGGTCATCGCTGGTTTCGGTTTGCAGGATTTCGACCCCCACGCCGGTTGGCGAAACATAGTTGTTGAAAAACGATTCACGGAACTGCGCGTAAGTGGGTTTATTTTCCAGGTCGGCCAGGTAGGTATAGGCCTTCTCATAATCCCGCTTTTGGAGGGCGACGATATAGTTTTGCACCACGCCCTGCGGGGTCGCTTCGTCTACATAGACCAGGTCATCCCTGCGGATGAAGAAGACGGCCAGGGCAAGCAAGATGAGGACGGCAATCCCAAGCAGGATTCCGGTCAGGAAACGGTCCTGTTTCATAGGCTGTTTTGTCCTTTCGGGGGAGGCAGCAGGCTACCCGCCGCTTTTATGAGGCCGCGAGGGGCGTTTCCTCGGCCCGGGGCGGGCGGCGATGACGAAGAACGGGCCGAAAACCGGCACGAGCAGGGCCAGCATCCCCCAAAGGGCAAACTCGGCGCGCGTCAGGCGGCGATGGCGCATGTAGAACAAGGCAAGCACAAACGCCGAAACCGTATAGATTGCCAGCAAGGCCAACAGTATGGTTTGTATCATAGCAAAATTGTACAGAGGGTTGGGTAAAAAGGCAAGAGGCCCGGAAAGAAACGTCCCGAAGGTTTTCGCCTGCGCTCACCGGCACTGCGCCAACGCAGGTGAAAGCGTGGCGCAAATTTGGCCGCTTTAGGGCAAACCTTCGGGACGGTAAACGACGGGACGTTCATTCGAAGATAAACAGCATCCCGCCCGCTTCGAGCCAGGGAGGCAGGAGGGGCAGCGGAGGCGCGGCGCTGTTCCAGTTCCACAAGCCGAGCCGGTCGCATTCGGTCAGGTAGATGCCAAAGGGCAGTTTGGGAGAGCGGCATATAAACGGGAGTTCTTCAGTGCCGATGCGCTCGGTGGAGGCCAGTTCGTTGGGTTTGGCGGGCGAGGGCAGGCAGCCAAAAGTCCAGTTCGATTGCCCGGCGACGGTGAACCTGCCATCGGGATAGCGGCACCAGGAGCGGTCGAGTTCTTTCAGCACGCCATAGGTAAAAGCGTCGGCAATTCGACCGTTGGGTTTATACAGGCGCACGCTATCGCCGCCGTTGCTGAGCAGGATGCCGGTCTGGGAGGCGAAGAAGGCGATGCGCGTGCCCGGCTGGAGGGTGACGCCGGTGATAGTATAGGGATTGGAATCGCCCTGCTGGTCATCGAGCTGGTAATTATTCAGCGTGACAGCGACGCTGCCCAGGTTGATGAGTTCGATGAATTCGTCGCCGCTGTCGATGACGCCGTCGCCGTTATAGTCGCTGCGGGCGTGCGGCAGGAATTCGTTAATCACAACCGGTTCGGGCGTGGCGCGGTTGGGCGCGGGTGTGCGGGTACGGGTGGGGACGCGGGCAGGCGTGGATGTCTTTTGCGGGTTGGGGGTTACATAATAGGCCCAGTTGACATTCTTGGGCGTGCCGCAGATATCGCTGCCGTTGGCGTCCTTGCCGTTTTTCAAGACCCCGCCGTTTGTAATCCAGGCCGAGTCGCTGTCCTGCATGGGGATGCCGCCGGTAGCGCCCCGTTCCATCGAACAGCGCTTGGTGATATCCCCGGCCGGCCAGACACCGCCTGCGCCACTTGAGATGTTGCCATTGGCGGAGTCAACCCAGGTTGTATTACTTGCTGAAGAGTACAAGCGCAAAACGCGTCCTGAATCGTTCAAAGAGCCAGAATAAATTTGATCGGCGGTGATGTCTGAAATGGTAGAGTCGTCGGTGCGCTCGAGCAGGAAATAGCCCCCGGCAGGGATCGTGCCGCTCAACGTGATAGAAAACGGGGGGTTATTATCAGTGGTGGCCAACCGCCAGCCGGTGATGTTAACATCGGTAGCGCCAGGGTTATATAACTCAATCCACTCGTCATTCGAACTAGCCCCAGTCCCCATCCAGGCGACTTCGTTGATGACAATCGCCATGCTCGAGCCGGGCGTGGGCGTTATGGTACGGGTAAGCGTGAGGGTGGGCGTAACAGTGGCAGTAGCGGTGGCCGTTCCAGTGGCAGTCGGTGATGGAGTTGGAATCAGGCCAACACCCCAATTTTGCTCTCCTGGCGTGCCATAGACAAAATAGACACCACTGTTATCTCGTATTGTTGGCGTGCCTGCAAATGTGACCCAGGTTTGGTCAGTTTCAGGGAATGAACCGGTGCGTTCCATACTGGCATAGGGTAAAAAGCCTCCCCCCGAAGGCCAGGGGCCGCCATTGCCATTGGCAGTATCCACCAGGTCGCCAAATGGGGATTCGAGGCGCAATGTTTCGCCCGTTATATCCAACGGCGCGGTAAACACCTGCTGGATGGCCGGGGTTGAACCCTGAAAAACATCCGCGCGGCGGGCTAATAAGAAATAACCATTGGGGGGGATAATATTGTTGGCAGGGTCGCCTGTATCAATGACGATGTTTGGGGAACCATCACCAGCGACCAAACGCCAGCCGGTAATATCCACCGGGTCTGTCAGGCTCGGATTATAGAGTTCTATCCACTGCCCGGCCGGGTCGGCCTGCGTGCCACCCCAGGCGACTTCGTTGATGAGGATGCGCCGCTGCCAGGGAGGGGTAG
>Ga0116204_1001930_pt1 | contig 11470 bp, 10 predicted proteins | sample LakKivwa52mmetaG_FD_94481 | JGI IMG/M metagenome (GOLD analysis project Ga0116204, IMG submission 94481) | Anoxic lake water microbial communities from Lake Kivu, Rwanda to study Microbial Dark Matter (Phase II) - Lake Kivu water 52m metaG | ecosystem: Environmental > Aquatic > Freshwater > Lake... | reverse complement strand
TACTCCGGCATTGATGATGATGATCACCAGAGTGAGTATGAACCAATTTGAGTTTCTCATTACTTTACCAACTCTATGTAATTTATGTATGTTAACTTATTTTGCTCAGGAGCTTCAACTGGTGAATTTTGTGATGGCAAATTCGATTGCCTTGATACTGACAACGGTATCCTTGCAGGCACCCTGAGGTCTCTCATTCAGTAAAGCATAGACCGGATAACGCAAGCAATCCCGCACGCCATCCATCAGTTCCCGATGACAGGCAACAGCTATGATCAGCTTGGGTCTGGCCCGGCTGATGGTTTCCCGGGCTATGGTTCCACCGGTCACAATTGAGACCTTTGTTCCCTTGGGCAGTAGTTTGCTTTTGATGCCTGCAATATCGCAGGATCCGCATTCCTCACATTTCTGGATATCATCCACTATCCTGATCTCACAGGATGAGCTCTGGAGACAATGAGGCAATAGCAGCAGGATTTCTTCCTTTTGAAGACCTTCATAGTTTGTATAGATGATCTCGTTGTTCAGATGCAGAAATGACTCGTAGATGCTCTGTTTGTTTTGTCCGCAGATCATGGCCAGCCCCTTACCCAGATAATAGTAAACATAGACCAGCATGGCTTTGAAATAGTGGAGCAGAAAGGTTGGCCTGATTCTGCTGTGGGTTGCGGTCAGGATCATGATCCAGGTAAATACCAGGATGGTAAGCAGAACATAGACAATAGTATAGACTACTACATTGGTGGGAGAAAGCCCCAACCTGTAATAGTCGTGCACGGCTATGCCAAAAAAGAGCGTGATGAGCAGGATGAGTGACAAACTCACGAAAATCGGGAATTTGATCACTGAGAAATATACACTTTTCATGTTCTTAACCTCCAAAGACAAGAATTGTTTCAGCGCTTTCCAAAGCGTTATCTGATTTGGAGTTAACTCTTAGTCCAAGATAATAGGCCCAGGCCGGCATTGGTTTCTTGCCTGCAGGCTGAACCATTTTGATGATAAGCTCATCGGATCCGGTCTCGATACCTAATCCAATGTTCTTGTATAACTTATGCAGTTTGCCGGGTATGGAGCGAAGTCCATTTGCTTTATCTTCCTGTCCCGGTTCAGCTTCCAGGATTTTTAATTGCTTTCCATTCAGGAAGGTATATGCTCCCGGCTCGGGAGCAAAAGCACGGATCTGGCTTAATATATGTTCTGCGGTTTCATTCCAGTTGATATTATAGTCCGCTTTGTCGAATTTACCACAATAGGAAGCAGATGCATCATTCTGGGGCTGGGGTTTATAGCTATCCGGAGAGGCAAGATAATCCATAAGGACATCTTTTGAGAGCTCAGCCAGACGGTTGTGTAATGATAGATAGTTCTCTTTTTCACAGATGCAGAGTTGTCTTTGCAGCAGGATATCCCCAGCATCCAATCGGGCATTCAGACGAAAAAGAGAAGTACCGGTTAGGTTCTCACCACACAATATGGCGTGTTGAATAGGCGATGCGCCTCTTAGTTTTGGTAAAAGGGATGGGTGCAGGTTCACTGCTTTGTATTTTCCCAAAGTCCGCAAGGCCTTTCCTATCATTGCTCCATAGGATGCAGTAACCAGGATATCAGGATCAAGAGCGGTTAGGAGTTTAATCATTTCAGGAGAGTTGATATTCTCCGGTTTATAGAGTGGGCACTTTTCTGTATGCTCAAGGATAAAACTCCCGATGGGGGTGGGGCTTGGTGTTCCACTGCGTCCTTTGGGTTTATCCGGTTGGGTGATAACAGCCAGCACCTGATGGTTTTGGCTAAGGAGTAACTCCCTGAGGGCAGGAATTCCGAACTCCGAAGAACCGATGAAGATCACCCGCATGCCTCAGTCCTCCGGCCGGTAAATCTCGGTGCGGATATTTTCTCCATTGATGGTGGTTTTTTCCAGGTCTTTGAGTTTGCGTTTGATCTTCAGTTTGGCAAGCGTGCCCAGGTGATCGACGAAAAGCACTCCATTCAGATGGTCATACTCATGCTGGATGGCAACGGCTTTGAAGCCCTCGGCTTCCTCTGTGTGTTGATTTCCCTCGGGATCGGTGTAGCTGATTGTGATCGAACCGGCACGTCGCACTTTGGCATAAATCCCGGGTAGCGAAATGCAGCCTTCTTCATTTTCCTCTTCACCACTGCGACTGGTTATACTTGGATTGATCATCACCTTTGGCACCCGGGAAGCACCTTCCTGACTCCACTGGGTATCTACCACAAAGATCCGGATGTCCTTACCAACCTGATTGGCAGCCAGGCCTACTCCATCCCGTTCATACATGGTGTGGGTCAGATCTTTGATGAAGGCCTTGATGTCATTATCGATGATCTGGACTTCCCTTGCCACCTTGCGCAGGATCTCATCGCCATAAATCCTTATTGGTAACAGTTTGGCTTTATTTGGATTATTCATTTTTTTGTGATACCGGAGTTATGTTACACGGCAAACTGTCATTTCTGGTTTGTTAATATCCGGGAAATATCTAATTGTTCTTACTTTCAGGTTGGATCAATCCCACAATTGCGGACTTTTGAAAATCCACCCGGATCTTGTTGGTATCATCGATCTCGACCACGACAATATTTTTATCCGGTTTGAGTGAAACAATACGCCCAATAATGCCGGCAGCAGTGATTACACGGTCATTCACCTGCAATGAACCAAGCATTTGCTGGGTCTCTTTTTGACGTTTTTGCTGAGGACGGATCATCAGAAAATACATGATGGCAAAGATGGCCGCAAAAAACAGCAGCGAACCATATTGCTCAAACACGGTTTTGGGGGCTTGGGTCTGCAGCGTATCTGCAGCATTCAGTAATATGTATAGCATTGTATCTCCTTTTATTTGTGCAGGATACATCTCCTGCGGTTTCTAAAATATGAATATCATTGGAAAGAAATAGATGATGCCACGCAAGCAGATATTGGTGAAAACACCGGCAAGCAGATCATCTGCCATCACACCCAGTCCTTTGGGTAAACGCTGGCTCTGATAGATGGGAAATGGCTTCAGAATATCGAAGATCCGGAATAGGACAAAAGCCAGAACAACAATCATCCAACTGCGGGGAATAAGCCAAACTCCCAGTAAAAAGCCGAAGAACTCATCAATAACTATGGCGGGTGCATCCTTTCCCAGCTTCTCCTCGGCCATAGAGGCAGTGACAATTCCAATCACCAGCAGGCTAAAAAACATAATCGCAGCCAGGATAATCATATCGGAAGAGAACCACTGCCGAGGAAGCACGATATAGACCAAAACAGCCAGCATAGTGCCAAAGGTTCCCGGCATCTTTGGCATATAGCCAACTCCCAGACAGGTCGATATATAGACAGAGATTTTATTGAACCAATTCATTGGTAAGATCCGCTAAATTAAGTTAGGCCGGGATTCCACTTTTCGGGAGCAGCGCTATATCTCATAGAGTGATTTCGACGTAGCTTTCCCGCTTTATCTTTTCCACCCAACTATCGTATTCCTGCATTTGTTTGGCTTGCATAAGGTAGCTGCGCACCTGCTCACGTACTTCTTCAAAACTATATATCCGCGCTTCATTCTCGGAGGTTTTGATGAATATATAATAGATGCCCTCGTTTTCCAAGACCGGGGTAGGTTCTCCCAGGGGAGTTTTTTCGAGGACTGATGCAAATAGCTCAGGCAGGTCATCCACGCCAAATTCTCCGATTTCTCCACCCTCAGAGGCGGATTCTTCATCAGTAGAATATTGCCGGGCCAGGACGGCAAAACTTTCACCATCGATAACTCTTTGCCACAGGAGTTCCATCAGTTCCATTTCCCGATCTTTATCTTCATCGCTGTTTTCCACCAGCTTCAGGATATGGCTGGCCTTGAGTTCATCACCCTTTTTATCGGTCAGGAGGATTAAATGATAACCAAACTGGGTCTTGACGACAGGGCTTACTTCACCAACAGAGAGCTTGAGGGCAGCTTCCTCAAATTCTTTCACCATCATGCCTTTTTTGAAAAAACCGAGGTCACCTCCCCGATCCCGACTGGGACAATCGCTATTTTCCTGTGCCAGCGTTGCAAAGTCCTCTCCTTTTTTGAGACGGTCTGCAATGGCTGTGATCTCAGCAAGTTTTTGTTTATCAGTATCATCGCTGGCTTTCACTTCCCGCATGATCATGCTGATGTTGTATGAAATTGGTTTAACTGCCAGAGAGTCCTTGGTTGTCTCATAAAAATTTATAAGCTCGGTCTCGCTAATTCTCACCTTGGACATAATCTGGCTTTGAATTATGCGTTCAGTGAGCGCGTTTTCTGTAAGTTGCTCAATATAAAAGCGTAACAGGTCGTTTTGGGTCATGCGCATGGCACGCAATTCGGTTTGAAATGCCTGCTCATTGGGAAATTTCTTCTTTATTTCCCGGATATAGCGCTCGGCTGTTGTTCGAATCTGGTTATCATCCACCGTCAATCCTAGTTCCTTGGCCTTCTGGATCAACAAGCGGCTTTCGATCATTTGATCCAATACCTGCCGGAAGTTGACCTCACCTTTGATCACACCTGTACTCTGGAGACGTTGGGTCTGTTTGGCAACATCGGACATCAATATCGCATCCGAACCAACCTTGGCCACGATTTTATCCATTACTTCTGCCATGACCATCCCTGCTATTAGCAGGATCATCAATATCATCACTGTCTTTTTCATATCAATCCCAATACTTTCCGCTATCACGGAAACCTGTGTTCTTTCCTCATTCCCAACCAAACTGGAATGTATCATTAATTAAGCCGCTGCAAGGCCTAATAGTAATAGATCTCATAGTTTTTCTTTCTCGCTTCCTGCAGCAAAGCATTATATACTTCATCTCTTTTTTCGGTTTGGATACGCCTCCGGATGACATCCTTATACAGCTCAAAATCCGCTTCCTGAGAGGATTTACGTTCTTCGGTATAACGCATCAAAAAGTATCCATCATCAGTTTTCAATTCACCAACTTCACCTGCCTTGAGCTGACTTGCTGCTTTCCAAAATAAACTATCTACCCCATTATAGGTTACGAAGCCCATAAAACCACCCTCGTTGCGTAATTGCTCCCTGGAATTATTCCGTACTGCCAGGTCAAAAGCCATCCCTTGCTTTAAAGCATTTTGAACATTTTCCAGAGCAGATTTATCGGAAACAAAAATCCTTTGCACTTTATATTCCAAAACCGGCTTCAGAAACTCAGCCTGGTGTACCCGAAAATAGTTAAATAGTTCTGTTTCACCAATATAAAGGCGGGACATCCGTTCTGCTATCAGGGCATTGGCTTTAACCTTTTTAACTGAAAATTCTATTCTCTGCTTTATCTTGATATCCTTGTCCAGTTCCTTTTCGGATGCTTCCTGAGCCAGAATTGTGAGTTGAACCCATTGCTCGATATATTTCTTCTTATCTTGCTGGCTAAGGGCTTTCCACTCGCTGTCGCTGAACTGGGATTTTAATCCTGCTTCGGTGAGAACATCTTCGTTGACCTGTGCCAGGCGGGGAGATATATCCTTATCGCTGTTCCAGCATGAAGTCATTACAAATATGACAAATACTGAAGCTAAAAGGATTTTTAACTTATCAATATGAACCCGGTTCATTTCAGATAGGGCGGGGTGTATCTCACCTTCAGATATGGTTTTTTAGCATCAGGAAGCTGGCTGTCGAGCGGATGCCAGAATTCCAGTTCTCCAAAATTGAGCATTTCCTGCAGCGACCGCAGGATAATTCCACCATACTCCGAAGTGTCTTCATTCAAGTTCATGGCCTGAACCAAGGGAGTCACATTGATCACGACGCAATCTCCCTTCACCTTCGCAGGAGTAACTGTGGTGAACTGTAACTGGCTTGTTTCGGTTGTTGTGATCATGGAAGGAGTGTTGATAGTGCTGTTCCGGACATACAGCGGTACTATCGAATAGTCGATCTCAGTACCATAATAGGGGTTTCCACCCTTCAGATGGAGAACAAGTTCTGCCTTGTTTATTACACAGCGCTTACGATCCTGATTGCTCAGGGTGCTGCCCTCAAAGACAAAGCTGCCAGAAGTCAGAATCGGCTTCAAAAACAAACGCATCGGACTGATATTACGAAGTTTAAGAATGCTGTCACTTTCTTCCCTGCTCATATACCGGATCCGGTAACTGTCCTGAACCGGAGCATTATTATAGATAATCTGGCTCTCGCTATCAGCACTTTCTTTGTAATATATTTTCAGCCGGGGTTGCAACAAGCTTTCTCTTGATCTGATCTCGACCACGTCACTATCCGCTGTCCGGATGGCAAAATTGAGCCCAACCGGATCATCCCGGCTGCTTAATAGCAAAGACAGGGGAAGCGGAATCCGGATCAAACTGTCGCTGGGTACCGTGCTCAGCGTGAAAGACATCGAATCTATCGGTTCAAAGTGACTATCCAATACATCATCGGTCAAACTATCCACCCAGGCCTGATTGATCTTGTAAAAGTTTAGTGACACCGGCATCCGGTCCTGTGGCATAGTCCGCAGAGCATAAAACTCGAAAAATGCCGAATCCACCAAAGCTGTATTGATAATCTCCGGCAGATCGGTGAATTGGAACAGAGCATCCGTCTCATACATGGAATAGCGGCCACAAAGAATTACCGGCTCTTTTCCCGAGACCTTCAGTTCCGAACTGTATGACCATCCGAATTCAAAGGTATCTTCAATAAATTCCTGGGGACTCACACCGGAGAAATTGGTCCCGGTCAGGTTTTCTTTCTCAGTACAGGCAGAAAGCAGCAAAAACAAGCTCAAGGCAATGCAAAACATATATCTTGCAGCATTAGTTGATTTCTGTCTTACTTCCGGATCATGGCTTTTTGATAAGGTCATAATTACATTATCCTATAATGTTTATATTATTAAAAAGTGTTCTTAGTAGGCACTGTGGAAAAGTGGATAAACGGTCAAGGCATTTTTTAAGCTGCTGTCCGGCAAGCAGTCACACAGCACTGCTCTCTGTGGATGAAAAGTGGATAGAAAGCATAGTTTTGCACCTCTATCCACAAAAATTAACCTGCCACTTTCCAAATCCGTTGTTATCCACAGCCATACACATCCTCCCATCCACAACTGTGTATATATGCATCTTCATCCCCGTATGTTCTTGATGAGTGCCTGGATATGTGCCCGGAAGCTGTCATCTTCATGAAACTGCTTATCGATCATTTTCTTGGCATGCAACACAGTGGTATGATCCTTGCGTTTATAATACTCCGCAATATCTTTCAAAGACAGGGATGGAATAAGGCATCCGGCCAGATACATGGCAACCTGCCGGGGAACCGAAATATGCTGCTTGCGGGTTTTGTCCACGATCTGGGACACCGTTATGCCATAAGCCAGACATACCTGCCTGGTAATCTCATCCAGGGTAACGCTCTTCTGAACTTCCGAGATCATATCTGCCAGAATATTACGGGCAAGATCGACCGTGATATCCTCCGGACTTAGCTTATTATATGAGGCATAAGCCAAAATGCGGATCAGAGATCCCTCCAGAGCTCTAACGCTGGATACTATTGAACTGGCAATAAAAGCAAAGACATCATCTGAGAGTTCAATGCTTTCCGGTTCTGCTTTCTTGCGTAGGATGGCAAAGCGGGTCTCAAAATCCGGGTTCTTGAGATCACACAAAAGCCCGCTCTCAAATCGCGTCACCAGCCGTTTTTCCAGATCCGGGATATCTTTGGGGGGACGATCGGAGGTTAGTACTATCTGCTTCCGGTTTTCAAACAAGGCATTGAAAGTATGGAAAAACTCCTCCTGAGTGCCTTCCTTACGCGCCAGAAAATGAACATCATCCACCAAAAGCAGATCAACTTTACGGAACCGGCTGCGGAATTCCTGCATCTTATTGGACTGAATGGATTCTATCATGTCATTCATAAAAGCTTCGGCTGTGATGTAGAAGATGGAGCAGTTCCGTCCCTCAACATGAATGAAGTTTCCGATCGATTGCATCAGATGGGTCTTACCCATTCCGGATTCTCCATAAATGAAAAGCGGATTGTAGGTATAACCGGGTGCTTCGGCAACAGCCTTTGCCGCCGAACAGGCAAAATTGTTGTTTTTGCCAATCACAAACTGGTCAAAAGTATAACGTTCATTCAGACGTGTATTCAGCACCACCCGGTTTGTGCTGAGTTCATGCTCATCCGCAACATCCGGCTTCACCCGGTGGGTATTGCTCACAAACTGAATCTGATATTTCCGGTTATAGAGGGCAAAAGATATCTCCGACAGCGCTTCTGTGTAATTCTGGTTCATATAATTGGCCGCAAACTGAGTCGGCACCCGTACAATCAATGCCCGGTCATTCATATCCACCAGTTTTGTATCATAAAACCAGGTACGAAAACTCTGGGGATTTATGTTCTCTTCAAGCTTATCAAGTATGTTCTGCCAGATGTCCTGATCCATAATCCATCCTGTAAAAGTTTATTTATCCACAAGTTAAAACTAAGTGACTGCAAATAGGACGATTTGTAATTAAACCTTTCGTAATGTTGAAGTTACAGTATCTTTAGCTCTCTTCTTTCACACTATCAACGTAAAAATTATCCACAACTTATCCACACAATGAGCATATCTTTGATTAACAACAGTTAACATTCCAAAAGACGGGGTCGCGCTCAATGCAAAGCCAGATAAAATTCAGCGCCGGATTTGTCAAGTACCGAAAAAAGTGTTTAAGCACCACTCCACAAATACTTATAAATCCTGAAACGGCTATTTTCATTATGCTTACACAAACAGCTACAATTTTCGAAAAATCCATCCCATGTTACTATCATCTTACAAAACATATCATTATGGATTATGGAAATTTTTTCACAAAACCAGATCCTTCCATCTCAATGATTGTACAAATGAATTGAAGTTTGAAATGATGACCGAATAAACGAAAACTAATCAGCCTGAAGTCATCCCTGTTCGACAGCGTCAATCACTTCTTAATCCCCTCTTAATCAAGCGTTAATTATTAACGCTTGATTAAGAGGGGATTAAGAAGTGATTGACGCTGTCGGTTAGGGATTAACCAAGTTTCCAGGGTTAGACAGCCAAAACAGGAAAGAGTTTATCATCAAACCGAGCTATCCTATCCGATGCAAGGGATAAATCAACTGATCACAATGTTATCCAGGTCGATCAGGGCTTTTTCGGGAAGCTGCAAGTCCGTCAGAATGACAAACTTCAGTTGTGATGCTGCTGGTTTGCTGTCCTTCAGGATCAGGTCATGATAAAACTGCAGGGAACCAACCGTCAGATCCGATCCCGCATAGGCCTCAACCGGTGCCTGGCAGCAATAGAAATATAGCTTCTCCTTGCGGTCTTTTCCACTGCAGGCCAGCAGTTTACCCACAAAATCGAACTCTATCTCCTCGTCACCACAATTGGTGTGCAGCACCTTATCATCGAGATAAACATCGAAACCGGTATTCCGGAAATCCTCTCCCGCCTTGAAGAAGATGCGGGAATAGCCTTTGATGTTTCGATAGAAACCATTTTCCTGTTGGTAAGTGCTATAGGTGGCCAGAAAAGGCAGTCCGGGCAAAACCAGAAAATACTGGCAGACACTTATCCCTTTCAGGGCATCATAGTTTTCTATTCTGGTTATGATCTCGATTCCTTTCCATTCCTGGGAAAAGTTATCCAGCTTTGTGACAAATGAGAGCTCGTGCTTCTCTGCATGCCAGGAAGAGCGTTTGATGCTGTAAGTGGTATTTTCCAGACCTCCGCACCAGGGGTTCCACCAGGACTTGGGTCCACAAACCGGAAAGCTGTTATCGATCCACTCATGGTCATTATAGACCAATGAAAACACCGAGGGAGCATATTCCGGAGATGCCCTGAACTTCAGCACACCATTATCAACAGTGTAAACAGTATTGTCACCAATCTTTTCCACACTTTGCAATATCTCTTTTCCTTGCTTGCGGACGAGGATCTTCTGCACATTGAAGGTCTTGCTTGGGTAGCTTGCCCTGGCAGAGATGATATCGATACAGAAGTCCCCACAGGGATGCAAATCAAGGCACAACTGATGCAAGTCCTCTTCTTTGGAAGCACTTGCCTTCAGTCCGGTTTCCAGTCCTTGAAGTGAACTTAGCTCCACTGTGCAATCCAGCGGCTTCTGACGATAATCCTGATAAGTTAGCAGACAGCTTTTTTCCATCTCAGCGCTTTCCGCATCCCAAAACGGATTTCCACCATTGACCTGCAGATCATAAAAGGACTTGGGCAACACTGCCTCCACCTTTCTGCCCAAGGCAAATTCGCGCAGTTTTTTGGCATTGGGAAACACATCAAAGGCCACAAACATGGAGTTCGTCCGGCTTGGTCCTCCCTTTCTGAATCTGTGTTCGATGGCATAGTTATACTCGCAGCAGAGCAGTTTGTCTTCCGGATGCCACACAATGCTCATGTTTCCGCTATTTGCACTGCAATGGAACCAGTTCTCGTCGATTTTATCCCCGTCCCAGTTCGTGAGTTCGCTGTCGTTATGAAGACAGTCATCCGCCTGGATCAGCATTCCGGAATATGGGAAGAGCTTCTTTCTGCCTTCAAAGCCAAAGTTACGGCTCAAGACCACTTCGTCCTGTCCGGCCGGAAAAGATAGAAGCTCCGTATAATGTTCCATAAGCCCGGAATTAAAGAGCTTGTAACAGGTCACAATTTCACAACCAGGAAAATCACCGGAGCAAAAATACGCTTTCAGGATAATGGCATTTTCCTCTTCAGAGTATTCAACTTTTTCGGGATGTTTGGCCAGAAACTCGGATGAATATGGCATTCCCAGCTTCGGAAAGCCCTGATACCAATACAAGTCGTTATTCAGGTTTTCGAATATTACTTCGTTCAGATCATCATCCTTGTCCAGGATCAGCAGCTTATTGGCATTGATGATCGAACTTCGCTTGCTATTTTCACCCCAGGCCCTGCCTTCCGGAATGATGTTTGTCATGGTGAATGGCTGGCTATAGCAAAATTCACGTCCATCCGCGAAACATGCCTTTACTTCCAGTCGCTGCTTATAAACAAGTGAGTTCGTTACAGATACCTTCAGGGGAATATTGGTTCTTTCATGTGCTTTCATCTCAATATCCACTTTTTCCTGAGCAAAGCTGATAGCTTTCTGGGGAGGGAAGCTGAGCTCGAAACGGCAATCCTCTGTGAAATTATTCTCAAGGTTTACAAAAAGCTCTTTCTCTCTGCCGGCAAACATCTGGTTTTCTTGGCTGGCAGCTTCGATCTTCAAAGGAAACTGGGGATATATTCCGGTCTTCAGGATGGCACTTTTCCCATCCACACTGATCTCGGCACATACAACCGGATGCGTCTTCCAAATACTCTGTTCGACATCGATCGGATCCAGGTAGAAGTCACCTTCGATGCTCAGGTTATTGAGCAGTTCGGTCTTTT
>Ga0116204_1001929_pt1 | contig 11473 bp, 6 predicted proteins | sample LakKivwa52mmetaG_FD_94481 | JGI IMG/M metagenome (GOLD analysis project Ga0116204, IMG submission 94481) | Anoxic lake water microbial communities from Lake Kivu, Rwanda to study Microbial Dark Matter (Phase II) - Lake Kivu water 52m metaG | ecosystem: Environmental > Aquatic > Freshwater > Lake ... | reverse complement strand
TGGCTCGCCCGAACAAGTCCAGACTCCAGTCTTACAGAACTCAGCCCAGATTCGATCGCTGAGCCAGCCCCCCCACTCGTCAGACGCCCCATCAAGTTGGCTGCTTGATGCATTGATACCGGTCGAAAACTGGTCGCGCGCAGAAGGTCTTCGCTTGATGCCTCACTTCGCCGAACGCAAATCAGCGGGCTTCAATCGTGAATGTCATGGGGACCTTCACTTGGGCAACATTGCATGGATAGACAATGCACCGCTCATATTTGATGGCATTGAGTTCAACCCGGCATTGCGTTTTATTGATGTCATCAGCGAGATCGCATTTCTGATGATGGACCTGATGCACTGCGGTCAGTCCACTATGGCGTGGCGCGTATTGAACCGGTATCTGGAACAGACCGGTGACTACGCGGGGCTTGCCGCTTTGCCGTATTACCTGAGCTATCGCGCCATGGTGCGCGCCAAAGTGGCCGCGATCCGTTCGTATCAGGAAGGTGGTCAGGGAAACGACTCGCTGCCCGACTTAAGCGAATGCCTGTCATACCTGAGGCTGGCAGGAACAGTCAGCGTTGCCCGCACCGACGCACGTTCAGGTCTGAACGCGCCCATCATGATCATGATGCACGGCGTTTCCGGCAGCGGAAAAAGCGTGATTGCACAACAGTTACTGGAAGATATCGGTGCCATTCGACTGCGCGCAGATGTTGAACGCAAACGCTTGTTCAATTTGAATCCACTGGACAGCAGTCGGCACATTCCCGGCGGCATATATACGCGTGAAGCCGGGGGCCGCACGCGTGACCGGCTTCTGGCGCTGACCAGCACACTCTTGCGCGAAGGCTTCCATGTCATTGTCGATGCCACGTTCCTCGCCATTGATTGGCGGTCACCGTTCGAAGAGATGGCAACCACACAAAAGGTTGCGTGGTTTCTGGTCTCGCCAGACGTTCCGCACGCTGAACTGCGGCGCCGGGTTGAGTCCAGAGCACAATCCGGTCAGGATGCCTCGGAAGCCACGGTTGAAGTTCTTGATGCGCAACTAGCCAGCTTTCAGGCGCTCTCCAAAATCGAAACGCGACATACCGTTCAGGTGCCGACAGGGGCCACCCTCGGAGCCACCCGCGCCTCCACACTGGCAGCTTTGCTCGCTTTGCGTGAAGTTTTGTGCGAAGCGTCGTGCGAAGCGGACAGCGCAAGCCAGGGCAAAGGTTTGTCGTAGTTGTACTTGATTGATCCTATATTTTGACCTGTGCGTGTTGTGCACTTGCGTGTTGCTCACTTGTGCATTGTTCACCCGCACGAAAACAGGGCTACCATGCCACCAAATCACCTCACCTGATGTCCGCGCATGCTTTTACGTAACGCCCTGCTTGCTCGCAAAATAATCTTCACGGTCGGTTCGGGTTTTGCCCTCGCAGTGCTGCTGATTTTTGCCATTACCCTGCTGGGGTTGCAGCAACTTGAGCGCAGCAACGTCCGACTCGAAACCATCGTCAAAGATCACAACGTCAAGATCCATCTGGCAACGCAGATGCGTGACATTTTGCGTGATCGCGCCATTTCCATGCTGTCCCTAGTCGTCATGAACGATGCCTTCGAGCAGGACGAAGAAATGCTGCGTTTCTACGCATACGGCTCGGCCTATCAAAAAGTTCGCCTTGAACTCGAAACACTCATTCGCAACGCTGATGAAGTTGCCACGCTGAACACGCTGGATCACCTGACCCGAAACAATCAACCCATCATGGTGCGCGTGGTCAATCTGGCCGTAGAGGGCTACCCCATTCAGGCATTTGAAGCATTGCAATCAGAAGAAATTCCCATGCAACGGCTACTGGTCAAGCAGTTGGATGCACTCATTCAGATTCAGCGAAACACGGCTCAGAAGGCAGTTGTTGAAGCCAATGCAAATCACATCAAAACCAGTAATCTCATTCTGTTTCTGGGTCTTCTCGCTGTACTTGTGGCGGGTCTTGTCGCATGGCTGGTGGTTAAACGTACGGCCCGTCTGGCCGCCGACACACAGCGCGAGGGCACCAAGTTTGAAACCCTGTTTGAAACCAATACCGATGGCATTGTTTTGATGGATGCCAACGGGTTCATCGACTGCAATCCGGCAACGCTGGAAATGTTCCATATGCGATCGAAAACAGAGTTTCTGGCCTGCCACCCGCCGGAACTTGGCAAAACCCCGCAAGAATGCGGTACTGCCGCAGAATTGCTGGCAAAACAACACATTGAATCCGCCATGCAGTCAGGACACGCTTCCTTCTCATGGACAGCGCGCCGGCCAGACGACTCGACTTTCCCCGCGCAAATTGACCTACATGCCATGAATCTGGATGGCAGAACAGTCATTCAAGCCATCATGCGCGATGTTTCCGCACAAAAGGAAACTGAAGACATTCTGCGCAGCGCGCGTGATGCCGCACTGAGCGCAACCGAAATGAAATCGCAGTTTGTCGCCAATGTCAGCCATGAAATCCGTACGCCCATGAATGGCATCATCGGCATGACGCAACTGCTGCTCGCCTCGCCCCTTTCGTCCCGTCAAAAAGAATATGTCGATGCGGTCTCACGCTCTGCCGAATCGCTGATGCGAGTCATTAACGACCTGCTCGATTTCTCGAAAATCGAGGCGGGCCGACTCACACTTGAAGTCGTGGACTTTGATCTTGGCGCACAACTACGCGACATCCTGGAGCTCTACATTCCGCGCGCCGATGCCAAGCAGTTGCAACTGCGTCTGGAAAGGCGAGAAAGCATTTCGCCCTTGCCCACTTGGGTGCGCGGCGACCCACTCCGGATCCGTCAGGTGTTGCTTAACCTGCTTGATAACGCCATCAAGTTCACGCGTGAAGGTGAGGTGCGCCTGATTGTCGAACAGGTTTTCGAGCGTGCCATTTCCAACATCAACGAGCATGCAAACGAACATGCAAACGAAAATACAAACGAAACTGCGAACGACAGCCCAATAGCTTCTATCGAGACGATCCGCTTTACCGTCCAGGATACGGGTCTGGGCATGAGTGCAGAGACGCAGTCAAAAATCTTCCAGGCGTTCTCGCAGGGTGATAGTTCAGTGACCCGAAAATTTGGCGGAACGGGGCTGGGTTTAACCATTTGCCGGCAACTGGCTGAATTGATGGGTGGCACGCTGACATTGGACAGCCGCGAAGGTGAAGGCAGTCGCTTCCATTTAACGCTTCCGCTTGCCAGCGCCCTCCCGCATCAAACCGACATTTCGGCACAAAGCGAACACCTCCATTTCCCGGGTGCGCGCGTACTCGTTGCAGAAGACAACCCGGTTAACCAGAAACTGGTCGGCTTCATGCTGGAAAACCTTGGTGTTGAAGTGAAGTTTGCTGATGACGGTCGTGCCGCTTTTGATTTCATCAAACAGGCACTACGTGATCAGCAGGCAGTGCACTTGGTCTTCATGGATTTTCAGATGCCCGAGTGGGACGGATTGACTGCCACGCGTGCCCTGCGAGCCTACGAGCTACAACAGAACCTGCCGCGCCTACCCGTGATTGCCTTGACCGCGAACGCCATGACCGGTTTTGAAGAAACCTGCCGCCAGGCTGGAATGGATGGCTTCCTGAGCAAACCCATGCGTGAACAGGACCTTGCTGCCACCCTTAAGCAATGGCTACCACGCTACCAGCAATCTCGTGACATTACAGCCGACAAGACATCCTCAGAGCCGAGCGCCCTCCTGCAAGCAGCACACCCCGCCAAGCGCGCCTTCAACCACGAAAAAATCTACAAGCTTTGCCGCAATGAACCTGCCCAGGTCATCGAAATGCTCGAGCTATTCATCTCCAGCACACAGCCCATTCTCGTCGCACTGCGGACAGCGATTTCTAACGAAGACACGGCGCAAGCCTCACGTCAAGCGCATCAAATCAAGGGCGCAGCTGCTTATTTGGGCGCAGACCTGATGACGCAACATGCGGCAGATGCCGAGCGATACGGCAAGCTTGGTGAGTTTGATGCGTGTTCTAAAAGCACCGATCAGCTGGAAGCAGCATTCAATACGGTGTGTGATGACATCAGGCTGGACATTCAGGCAAGCTCGCCTTTTCAGGCTGAAAGTTGATCGTCAGCAGATCACAGCGTGCTTTCCGTCACGCGCGGACTGAATGCTGACGGTTAGAATTGCGGTTTATTCAATTCCCCCTGCTATCCCATGCTTGATATCCAACTCATCCGTAGAGACCTGAGCGCAGTCACGCAACGTTTGGCCACCCGCGGCGTGGTCCTTGATACCGCCCGTATCGAAGCGCTTGAGAATGAACGCAAAACCATTCAAACGCAGACTCAAGACCTGCAGGCACGCCGCAACCAGCTTTCCAAGCAGATTGGCATGGCCAAAGGCAAGGGCGAAGATGCCAGCGCCCTGATGAGTGAAGTCAACGGACTTGGCGACGCGCTGAAATCATCGGAAGACCGTCTGACGGGTATTCAGGATGAACTGTCTGCTCTGCTGATGACGGTGCCCAACTTGCCGCACGAAAGCGTGCCGCTCGGAAAAGATGAAAGTGGCAACGTGGAGATCCGTCGAGTCGGCACACCGCGCACGTTCCCCTACCCACCGCGCGACCATGTTGCCATTGGCGAAGACCTGGACCTGCTCGATTTCCCCACCGCAGTCAAAATTGCCGGCAGCCGCTTCGCCCTCATGCGGGGCGATCTGGCACGCATGCATCGTGCTCTGGTGCAGTACATGCTGGATATGCACACCCAAGCGCATGGTTATGAAGAGGTCTACGTCCCCTATATGGTGAACGCTGATTCGCTGCGTGGCACTGGCCAGCTGCCTAAATTTGAAGAGGACCTGTTCAAGATTTCCAACGGCATGTATCTCATTCCGACCGCAGAAGTGCCGGTGACGAACATTGTGCGCGACGAAATCATTCCGCTGGAAAACCTGCCGATCCGTATGGTGGCGCATACGCCCTGCTTCCGCTCAGAAGCGGGGTCTTATGGCAAGGACACGAGGGGTATGGTGCGCCAGCACCAGTTCGACAAGGTGGAACTGGTTCAAATGGTGCGCCCGGAAGATTCGTATACCGCATTGGAAGAACTGACCGGCCATGCGGAAGCCATTTTGCAGGGACTCAACCTGCCCTACCGGGTCATGGCCTTGTGCACCGGCGATATCGGGTTTTCTGCCGCTAAGACCTACGATCTTGAAGTGTGGTTGCCCGGGCAAAACACCTACCGTGAAATTTCATCCTGTTCCAACTTTGAAGCCTTCCAGGCGCGTCGCATGCAGGCACGCTACCGAACCGAAAAAGACGGCAAACCCGGCAAACCCGAATTGATTCACACCCTGAATGGTTCAGGCCTCGCAGTCGGCCGATGCCTGGTTGCCGTGCTGGAAAACTATCAGCGTGAAGATGGTGGCATTGATGTTCCGGTAGCGTTGCAGCCTTACATGGGCGGCAAGACCTATATCGAAGCCGCCAAGTAAGGCAAAGCACCCAAAGCCGACTCCACGAAGGGCAACGCAACGAAGGTCAAGTCAATCACCCTGGCCATTCAACCTAAAAGCCTCAGTTGGACGCGCCCGAGTGTGCGATTTTGGCGTTGTCTGGCAAGGCGCGACGACGAGGAATGGTCGTTTCATTCCGAGGAGGAGCAACGCCGCCAGGCGATGCCAAAACCGTGCAATCGGGTGTGTAGCGGCCCACCTAATGGGTGAACGATCCCGGAGGCACAAACACCACCGGCCATGCGGCCTGTCGAGGGCCAAGGAGCGGTCAACTGAGGTTTTTAGGTTCAAAGCAATGGCAGGTGGTTGAGAAACTCTTGCAACGCTGAGGGCAGCGGCGCCTCGAATAACATCGGCTCGCCACTCAACGGGTGTTTCATCTCCAGTTTGGCCGCGTGAAGAAACATTCGCTTCAACCCTGTTTTTCGGGCTTCTCGATTCAACCCCGCTTCACCATATTTATCATCTCCGGCAATGGGATGCCCCATGGCGGCCATGTGTACACGAATCTGATGCGTACGCCCGGTTTTCAACTCGGCTTCAAGCAAGCTAAAGCCTTCGTAGCGATGTACCAGCCTGAAAATCGTGTGGGCCTGTTGTCCTTCATCATCGACAGAGACTCGCCGCTCGCCATCCTCGTTCAGATATCGCTGCAACGGCAGTTTTACGTGGCGGACCGGGTCACGCCAACGCCCGCATCCCAAAGCCAGATAGCGCTTACGCAATTCTCCAGCACGCAACATGCGATGAATTTCAACCAGGGCCGAACGCTTCAAAGCCAGCATGAGTACGCCCGAAGTTTCCTTGTCGAGGCGATGCGCCAGTTCAAGAAACCGTGCCTGAGGCAACTCAAGGCGAAGTTGTTCAATCACCCCCAGGCTGATACCGCTGCCCCCGTGTACCGCCTGACCTGAAGGCTTATCAATCACCAACATCGCCTCATCGCGGAAAATCACCCGTTCAAGCAATGGGTGGTCAATGGTCCCAACGGCGGGTTTGGGCGCTTCTTCTGCAACCCGAACAGGTGGAATGCGAACAATGTCACCATCCAGCAGCTTGTACTCGGGTTTTGCGCGCTTTCCCGATACGCGCACTTCACCTTCGCGCAACATGCGGTAGATGCGACTTTTAGGCACCCCTTTCAGATGTCTGAAGAGAAAATTATCCAGCCGCTGACCTTCTGTTTCAGGGCCAATAATTTCTTTTGTTACAACAGCTTTGACGTCAGGGGGCATTCGCTTATACTCAGACCGCTCAAAAAAGGTGCAATTACGAGAAAGTCATAAAAAACTCGTAATCATGGCGACAAAATCCACGGCGTTGAAGATCCTGCCTCAAGATTCTGCCTTGTGCTTATTTGGGTACCGGTCGTCTCGCTCACCGGTTGCTTAGGAGCACTGCAGGGCATCTGCCTGTGTTTTTTGATCCACGCTTTGAGTCAATCAGCGTCATCAATCAAAACAACCAAGGCCCGCATCCCGAAGCAAAGCAGCGATGGTAACGCACAGTTTGCGCGACCCGAACCCAGTTAATGATCTATCGGTATACCGATAGTAAAAAAGATAAACCATAACCATGCACCAGCCGTTCAGCGACAAGAATAAACCAGCCGCCTGATCCCCTGCCGCATCTATGTCGCTCATCATTGATGACGACGTGGGTTTATCCCTGGGACGCGGAAAGCGCTGGGGAATTAAATGAAACGTATGCTTTTCAACGCGACGCAGGCGGAAGAACTCCGCGTCGCCATTGTCGATGGTCAGAAACTGATCGACCTCGACATCGAATCCGCCAGCAAGGAACAACGCAAGGGCAATATTTATAAAGCCATCATCACACGCGTTGAACCTTCCCTTGAAGCCTGCTTCGTCAACTACGGTGCCGAGCGCCACGGGTTTCTGCCATTCAAGGAAATTTCGCGCGCGGCCGTAGGCAATGCCGACATCGGTCGAGGAAAAATCCAGGACAGTCTGAAAGAAGGCATGGAACTGATCGTCCAGGTCGAGAAAGACGAACGCGGCAACAAGGGCGCAGCCCTCACCAACTTTATCAGTCTGGCCGGTCGTTATCTGGTACTCATGCCGAATAACCCGCGTGGGGGCGGTGTATCTCGCCGCATCGAGGGCGAAGACCGCAATGAACTGCGTGACGCGCTGGCGCAACTCGAAGTCCCCGCCGGAATGAGCCTGATTGCCCGCACTGCCGGCATCGGCCGCAGCGTGGAAGAACTGCAATGGGACCTGAACTACCTGCTGCAACTTTGGAATGCCATTGATGGTGCAGGCAAAGGCCAGAACGGTGCATTCCTCATCTATGCAGAATCCAGCCTGGTTATCCGCGCCATTCGTGACTACTTCACCCCGGATATCGGCGAATTGCTGATAGACGAACCCAGCGTGTTCGAGCAAGCCAAGCAATTCATGGCGCATGTAATGCCGCCCAATGTAGACAAGGTCAAGCTCTACACCGACCCTGTTCCGCTCTTCTCGCGTTTCCAGATTGAGCATCAGATCGAAAGCGCATATTCGCGCACGGTTTCTCTGCCTTCAGGCGGTGCCATTGTCATCGACCATACCGAAGCACTGGTGTCTGTCGACGTCAACTCGGCACAGGCAACAAAGGGCGGAGATATTGAGCAGACCGCATTCAACACCAACCTTGAAGCCGCTGACGAAGTGGCCCGCCAATTGCGTCTGCGAGATCTGGGTGGGCTGGTCGTGATTGATTTCATCGACATGGAAAGCCAGCGTAATCAGCGCGAAGTTGAAGATCGCCTGCGCGACGCACTCCGTCATGATCGCGCCCGCGTGCAAACCGGCAAGATTTCACGTTTTGGCTTGCTTGAGCTGTCGCGTCAGCGCCTGCAGCCCAGCCTGGGCGAAACCAGCAACGTCATCTGCCCGCGTTGCGCAGGGACCGGCCATGTTCGCAGCACGGAGTCTTTTGCGCTTCACCTTCTGCGCATGATGCAGGAAGAGGCCATGAAGGAAGGCACCGGCGTCATCCAGTTGCAATTGCCTGTGGATGTCGCCACCTTCCTGCTCAACGAAAAGCGCCACGACATTCTGTCCATTGAGGCACGTCACCGTGTTGAAGTCGTTCTGATTCCCAATCTGCATTTCGAAACACCACGTCATACCCTAGTGCGTTTGCGTCACGAGCAACTCAACAACGCCGAGCCAATGGCGCCCAGCTACAAGATGGTTGAAAAACCGGCTGAGGACGATGCCATTGCTGGCAAAGCGGCCAATGCAGCGAAACCGGAGCGTGCCAGCCCTGTTGTGCAAGGTATTACGCCACCAGAACGTCAACCTGCAGCACCGGTTGAAGCCAGCACCAGCAGCACCGAAAAATCGGGGTTATTTGGTCGCCTCTTCAGCTGGTTCCGAAGCACAGGATCGGCTCAATCTGACACCAGCAGTGCAGAAAAAGCGGCTGGCGAGAAGAAGAGCGAGCCTCGCCGTGATCGCGAACCGCGTCGTGGTCGCGATGGTGGACGTGAAGGGGGACGCGATGGTGGCCGTAACCGTAACGATCGTGGTGACCGTAGCTCTCGTGGTGAGCGGACTGAGCGTAGTGAACGCACAGACCGCAACGACCGCCCCGAGAACAGTGAACGTGGCCCGCGCGCCGATCGTCAGGACAATCGTGGAGAACGTGGCGAGCGTCAGGAACGTCCGCGTCGCGAGCGTACAGAGCGCACCGAACGTCAGGATCGCCCTGATCGTCCAGAGCGCAGCGAACGTTCAGAACGTGCACCGAAGGCACCACAGCAGCCCACAGCGGTCACTGAAGAGCTGAAAGTTGTCGCGGATGCAGAGAATGCTCAGGAAAGCAGCGGTGAAGAACGAGATAGCCGTCCGCGCGGTGGTCGTGGACGTCGTGGTGGTCGTGGACGTCGTGGTGAAGGTCGCAGCGAGGGCCGTGGTGAAGGGCAGATTGAAGGTCAACCCGCCGCAGAAGCCGATGGCAGCACGATAGAAGTTGCGCTTCAGCCCGCTGTAGCCAGCTCGGTCAACCCATCAGCTGACTCACCTGCCAGCCAGAGTGCGAATGACACGCCCATTGTTGTCAGACTTGAGTCAGCGCCGACTGTGGCGGCTCCTCAGCCCACCGTAACAACGCCTGGTGCGGAAAAGCCGCCCGCGTTGAATTTGGAAGCGGTTGGTCTGCAAATGGTTGAAACACAAAGCCATGATGCGGCCACCAGCGCGGAAGCGAGCGTTGCAGCAAACGAAGAAAGATCGGCAAAACGCCAACGTTCACGTCGTCCTCGCAACCCCTCCGCTGAAACGGCCGAGCCCTTGATCATGGTGGAAACACATGCCAGCGAGCAAGCAAGCGACAATGCGTCTTCTTCTTCGCAACCCGATGCATGGGGCCCCCCATCGAACCCGCGCCGCCGTGCTCGCCCAGCATCAGCGGTTAGCCAAGCCGCTGAACCTTTGGTTATGGTTGAAACCGGAAACACGGAGAAAGTCGTCTCGTAAAGACGTCTGACCCGACACGCACCAAACGAAAAGCCGGCGCAAGCCGGCTTTTCGTTATGTCAAAGGAGTGTTGCTCATGGCGCGCAGAGGAAACAAGTTCTCGAAACAACTCCTCGGTCAATTACGCACTAATCTGGCATTCGCACATCAAGTCGCATCAACGCGCACCAACTCCGCAATCAAGCCATCTGCGGCATCTTCAACCATATCCAGCACCTGATCAAAGCCTTGCTTGCCGCCGTAGTACGGGTCAGGCACTTCCTGATTATTGAACCGCCGACTGAAACTTAGAAACAGCCTGACCTTGGCCTTTAGATGCTCGGGACACTGTCTTAGCAGCGACTGATAGTTATCGCTATCCATCGCAAGGATGTAATCAAACTCATCGAAATCACGCACGTTGACCTGACGTCCACGCAGACCCGATAAATCATAACCACGCTGCATGGCGGCTTCCTGTGCACGCGGGTCAGGTGGACGACCGATATGGTAATCATGCGTGCCAGCCGAGTCGGTCTTGATACGATCCTGCAAGCCAAGCTCGTGTAATTTATCGATCAAAACACCTTCAGCCGTCGGCGATCGGCAAATATTTCCCATGCAGACCATTAAAACTTTGATTGGGTTTTCATTCATGGCAGTTCACGAAAAATACAAGCAGGATTGAATGGATATCAAAACACTCAAGGAACAATCAAGGAAAACACGGCGCCATGTTCATTGCGTAGCTGCAAACGACCCTGTCGGCCTTCGTTTTCATGCGCTTGCGCGATGACCTGCGCAAACTGCAGGCCGAGTCCTGTACCTGTCGAGGCATAAGGCTGATTGGTGGCAAAACTTTGCAACATGTGCTCGGGAAATCCGGGTGAATCATCGTGTACCGAAATGATCAGGTTCTGCGCGTCCCGGTGGGCTGAAATACGGATAACGCTTTTGGCATAACTCAACGAATTATGAATAGCGTTGATCAGCGCCATTTCGATCAAAGTACGGTCAAAAAACCAGATTTCCGGCAAGTCATCCGCAACATGCACTTCCACCTGCAAGCGCCCGCGCGCAAGCGATACTGCTGTATCACGCAGTTCATGCAACAGATCCATGGGCGAATAAACGTCAATTGCTGGCGTCAATTTTTGCTGTGTTGCCTTGTATATCAGCAAGGCCTGCTGCAAACGATCAATGACTTTCTGGCACAACAGGCGTGCATCATCTACCTGATGGTCATGTGCTTCCTGACCGACGACGGGGATACCGTCAATGTTCATGGCGAGCAGGCTGAGGTTGTTCTTCAGTTCATGCATCAGGGCGGCATAGAGATCTGCGCGGTCAATGTCCATCATGCATTCCTTCGGCGTATGCCAAAACGGGTTTCCACATCTTTCACATGCTTGCGTAAAGTTGGCAAACGGGTGTGCCCCGGGTCAAGTTTCTCGGCGTCGGTCAGCAGTTTTCGCGCATCCTCCAGCAATACTTCATCCATGCGTTC